>OLGA01001096.1_pt1 | contig 21997 bp, 21 predicted proteins | sample 1604881 | NCBI WGS metagenome assembly OLGA01 (sample SAMEA3888896, study PRJEB22519) | human gut metagenome | biome: human gut; feature: human-associated habitat; material: faeces | place: Denmark | collected 2009 | reverse complement strand
CAAAAAATACCCCGATTTGGAGCGCGGCGAGAGTGCCAGCGAAACCGGACGCGACCACATCCCGCCGCGGGTGTTCAAGGAGGCTGTCCATCTGAACCGGATGAAGGAGCAGATCATGGACATTCTGAACGACACCAATCCGTTCAACAAAAAGGCCAAGCTGGACGAGCTGGAAGCGTTGCTGGGAAAGTACATCCCCGGCGCGGAGGCTCTGCGGACGAAGCTCAGGAAGTACGACGCGGCCTACAAGGCGCTGACCGCCGAGAACGCGGCGCTCGAAAAGCAGCTGGGCGCTGCCTCCAAGGAAAGCGTCCTGAAAAAATTAGAGATCAACGAAAAGCTCCGGGAGCTGGACGAGCTGCACCGCATGGTGGACGGCATCCCGCCGGAGATTTTGCAGGCGGCGAAGCAGGTGGCCGCGCATAAGCAGCAGGAAAGATGAGGAAACTAAGGATGTTAAAGGAGGCTGGTTCTATTTGGAGATGAACGTCAGGGACGATCAGAAGCTTGTTGAAATCTGGCTGACGAATGCAGAAAAAATTGACCCCGTCCTGCGGGATGGGCTGAAAGAGATTTACGCCAAGTACAAGACGAAGAAATACATGGTCGCCGTGTTCGAGTCCGGCAAGGGCGACCTTTACGAGAACACGCGGGATTTGCTGCTCTTCAACCGCCGCCGCAGCGCCGAAAAGGCCGTGCAGCAGGCGAAAAAGCAGAGGGCCGTGGGCATGGAGCGGTAAGCAGCGGGCGGAAGGGAGCAATGATATGCTCCCTTCCGCCCTTTTTCTTTTTGCCTAAAAGGCGTTTTTGATGCTGTGTATGGCCGCCTAAATGCTTTGTAGCTCTTGCTACTCGATATTGGGCACACGATGTCCATTCTCTTGTGTAAGGAACTCGCTTTTAAATATCAAGCAACAATACGGGCGCAATTTGAGGCAGCACGGTGGTTAATATAAATTCTTGTGCGCCTCTGTCGTATGTGTTTGTAACATATTCATCGCCTCTGGAATTAACCTTTTTAAAAGACGTTATCCCTATTTTTCGACCTTGCCCGGTTGATGATTTACAAATGTCACCATTATTGCTTTCAATTTCTTCAAGATAGCCGTGTGCTACCAGCCACGCTGTAATCTGAGTCGCTTTGAGTTTCTTCATGTTCTGATGGTGGCATGTTTCATTAATAAGAAATACAAAGCGACTGATTGAGATTGGTTCATCGCTCAATCGGATGTTTTCTACCTTGTCGGTTTCTAAATGGAACGGGATTTTCCGAGACGCTGCGTCCCCCAACTTAAGATGATTGACTTTATCAATATTAGCTTCAAGGAGGGCAAACAACTCAGCCGCCTCTGAAAAGTATAATTTCAAAATATTAGAATTAAGGATTGTATCGTCCGGGAATTCAATATTTGATGTTGGATCAATGCCTTGGGATAATAACTCCATGGCTGCGCGTAGCGTCATAATATTCTCAATGTCCAGTTTCATATCTCAATACTCCCACTGAATACTGTCCAGAAGATCAAGCAACTCTTTGCCCAGTGATGGCTCAACCATGTTTATGAAATATGCCTGACCATACATGTGCTCTTTATAAAAAGAATGCTGATCTTCTATGTGCTCCAGATGGCTTTTTACTCCATATTTCTTGCAATAATAAATTTCCTGTCGAAAATGTTTCTTGAACTTCGGAGATACCCGAACGCTATCTCCGTTAACAATCAATCCGGTTACCTCCTGCCTTTGATGTTTAAAGGCCACGCGTGTTTTATCCGGATTAACCGAAAAGCCTTCATCTCGGATAATATCCATGGCATAAGGGAGGATGTGTACAATGGCCTTTTTGCCTGAAAAAGTTATGTCATCTGCGTATCGCGAAAAGGTCGCTTCATATTTTCTGCTTAGAGCTGCAAGTCGCTTGTCCAACTTTAAGCATATAATATTGGTAATAGCTGGGCTCGCTGGAGAACCTTGTGGAAGTACTCCGCGATATGTGCATAGTTTAGCAAGCGTATACGACAATTCTTTAGTGTAACCATAATATTTGAAAATGCCAAAAACCTGCTCAAATTTTACGCTTGGGAAAAAGTCTTTCAAATCGATATTGATTATGCAATCCGAATTAATATGGTTTTGTGCGTTTGTCAGGATGGATTTATTTTTCACAAACCCGTTTGTATAGTCGGAAATATGCATTCTATTTAGAATGTTATCCAATATCCATCTCTGAAGGTACTTCAAATCGACAGAAGGAATATCAATAGTACGAAAACTGCCGTTCTTCTTCGGAATCTTTATTTCATGATAGCAATAGTCATCAACTGAATAGAGTAATCTTCCAAAATCAAATGGGGAAATCCCAAGAACAAGTGCAAGATGGCGGTTGTCAAACAAAACGGGCAAATTGCTGTCCAACAGGTTCGATGCATAATCACAGCAAGTAAGAGAGTATTTATTGCCCCTACCAGCAGACTTCAATTTATTTTGCAGGGCAGTCAAATATTCTGTTTTATCCATAACAGACCTCCACCCTGTAAACAATGATTATAATAAAGCCCAATGTGCACATTACCTATACTGACTTTGAAAATCATGGCATCACGGAAATTTGAACCGCTTCAAATTTCCGTGAATGCCGTGGCAAATTGCTTCATTCCAAGCAATTTGCCAGCATAACAATTCCATGCGAATTGTTATGCTGATAAAATAAGAACCATTGTAACTTAGAAACACGACTCGCGTTCCGCATTCTAATGTACACATTGGGCTATTATCTGCTATTTGAGTTTCGACGCAAAACCTTTTGGAACGTATATTTCATCTAATGAGAGCGCATTTTCGGGATGGATAATTCCTTCTTTTTCGTGTTTTCCATCAAACGATAAATAATCCGCTTGGTCATTCAAAATTGTCAGTCTGCCCTTTGGCGTAAGCATCAGCATATTGTTATTGCCGTATGCTAATTGGTCGTCTTCAATCAATTCAGCAACCAGTTCATCGATGCTGGATACAGCAAGGCCTAGATTTTGGGCAAGGAAAAGGAACGAGTAGTGTTGCTTGTGATCCTTAAAATAGGAAAGAATATATCCTCTATAAAAGTCATTCATTCTGGGATTTCCTCATTGCAGAAGTATAATTTTGGGCGACTCTCTCTTCTTTTTGCCGCTTTAAGCTCTGAAGAGTTGGCCGTTTGTGGCCATCCGTATCTTCAAACTCTCGCGGAAATATTGAAAAATATATATTGGAGTCATACCAAAAGATACCTATTGTGTTGTTGGGCGTATCGTTATAAAAAGATACAAGCGACTCAGTGTTATATTTTCCTAGTGGGTACTGTCTAGCTATATTTAACCTCTTTGAGCATCCTTTAAGTGCCCTTCTTAATTCGGAACCATGTTCAGAGAATCTTTCGTCATCAAAAGCACGTTTCCCAGAATTGATATAGATGACCTCGATACTTATCGCATACTGTTTAGATATCTCATCGATCAACTGCTGAGATTCAAGCATGAAATACGTAACTAAATAATAAATACATTTTCCCTTTAGTTGGCTGCTGTGTCCCTCAATAAAAGCCTTTAGCGATTTCCCAGAACCACAGTAGTCGTCAACGATAACAATATTCTGAACGTTTTCGAATTTTTCTGGTGAGTTAGCAATATATGTATCTATGTCAAGGGTAACTCGATACTTGCTGATTCTGTGCATCTGCCGGTACGTGCATAGGTAATCGACAGAGCTGTTAACTATACCTTTTTCGGATAGAAGCGGTGTATAGAGCGTATTCTCTGGCTCAATTTTTCCCTCCAGTTTCGGGTGAAGTTCAAATAGATACTGGTTCACACGCTCTTGAGAGTAGTACATGAACATCTCCAAAAGCTGCAACACAACTTCATGAATTTCTTCTGGAAGTTGAGAAAACCACTCATCGTAATGCTGCTTAAAATAGACAGTTTTCTCATCGTCTGCATTCCAACGTTCGAGGCATCGAAAATACACATCTTCTTTTTTCAACATTAGCCTCGCCCCTTTTCAATTTCATTGCGCCGCTATAGTTTTATACTGTATCCTCTGTTCTTTTTCAATCAGAGTGTCTATTGTAAAATGAGATATGCCTTTCACTTGACACATTCATATAAGAAGCTATCCTCAGCGTTTACTTCTAAAAACTATTATTCCATGATTCCATACTGCTTCATCAGTTCAATGCGCTCCTTGGCTAGCTTGATGGAGCCAGAGGCACTGTTGTCCACGTCGGACTGCTTCTCACTGGCGTAGTGCGCAATGCGCTGCACCCATGCAACTGGCAGCAGATAGGGACGCTTTTTGAGATAGGGGTATCGGCGCTCCAGATACTCCCGCTTGGGGAACACCGTACTCAGAACGCTACTCTTCTCGCCGGTGCGGTTGGCCTTGACGGCGTTTAGTGTCACGGTGGAGGAGTGGAGCCGGGTGTAGTCATTGGAACCGTACACGCCGCCGCAGAGGGTGTCGTGCAGCAGCGACTCCACGTCGATGGAATTGCTCCACGGTGCGGGCAGGTCAAAGTCAATGCCGAGATAGGTGCGTGCAATACGGAACGCCGCCGCGGCAAAGGTTGCCGCGTGAACGCTGGCGTACTGGTCATGTAGGCGCTGCCAGTCGATTACATCGTGGTATTCCCGTGCCCACAGGCCGATGTCGCAGAACTGCCGCAGGCCGATGCCGCTGCGCACAAAGTGCTTGTAGGCGTGCAGGATCAGGTACAGCAGGTGCTCGTGGGGCGGCATGGCCAGAAAGCCGTCGATTTCGACGGGGTTGAGGTCGACAAAGAAATGATTCAGCTCATCGTGGGCGTCCTCGGAAGAATCAAATAGATGCCGGTGCAGCTCGATGTAAAGCGGGCTGCCTTTTTTTGTGTAAGACACCTCGTCCGCTGTGGCCAGTTCATCCGTGGGCGTATCAGTGGTCAAGCCGTTTGCAAGAAGCTGCTCATGGCAGGCCATAAACTTCGCGTCGGGAATGTACAGGTCATCGTCCGCGCTGATGCGGTGATCCTTCAGCGGATATAGGCGGCTGCAAAGCAGGCCCTTGACCACAACGGGGTGCAGACTCGCCGAACGTAGCTTCTGATATAGCTCGGTAAATTCCGCCGAGCGCACGGTCTGGTTCAGCACCTGCCCGATGACCTGCTGCTTGGTCACTGCGAACAAAGTGGCGTTTTCTTCAGCGGCAGGAGTCTTGCGAACGGCCTCAAAGAGGATCGGCAGCAATTTCTGCTGATTGGCCAGCGTGAAGATGACAGGCCAGTCCACCTTTTCGGCGGGCAAATCACCGCCTGAGATGGCCGTTTTGGCGATATGCAGAAATTGTGTTTCGGTGGTGGTCAGGGTCATGTTCGTGTGCCGAGCCCTTTCTCTGGATTTTTCGATAGCGTGGGCGATGAGCAGCGAGGTGGAGCCGATGGACGCGCCCAGCGTGTTGCAGATCACGTCGTCTACCTCCGCCATGCCGAGGGCATAGCAGTACTGGACATACTCAATTCCCACACTGAGAATACAGCCGACGAACGTTGTAATGGCGATTCTAACCCAGCAGTGCCATTTCCGCGGCAGCGCATTAGACAGCGTCAGCCCCAGTGGGAAGAAGAGGAATACGTTCATCAGCATCTCGCGGTAGAGCTCCGGTTGCTGCCGGGCGGCGACGATGGTGGCAAACGGCGTGAGGATCAGGCCAGTGCTGCCTTCCGAGCGGATGAGGATCGTTGCATAAAGTATGGCCGCAGCCATCAAGGCCGTCAGAACGAGGTTTCCGCGTTGCCAACGCTTTGCGGCTATATGCGCGGATAATCTTCCCCATACGACGAGTACTAACACCATGAAGAGGAAAACGGCGATAAGCGGAAGTTTATAAATGTAGTGAAGCATGGCTATCAACTTTTACGGATGATTTTCTTGCTAATGGCATTCATATAGCTGAGAATGACCCGAAATTCTTTACGTCTCCTAAACAAGAGAAAAAAGAGAGCATTCGGGAGTACTGCGCACAGAATCATACTCGTCAAAAAGGCAAGGCCTTGATTCTGAATAGGCAGATTATTGCTAATCACGAAGCAAAGCGTGCCCACCCCAAGAGCTGACATTCCGTAGAGTGTATAGGTTGCAAAGTAGTACTTCAGTTTCCGCCCAAACAGCGTTTTATGGATAATGTATGGGTCATACCAGAAATATACGCACAGCCTACTAATAATGGTGCCAAGCAAGATGCCAGAAATGCCAAGCGGATAGGCCAAAATAATAGAAACCACCAAATTGATTATGGCAGCAATGAGCGGACGGTACTTTCCTACCTTAAATAGGCCTGTAACCTCTCGGTATGTAGTAGATGCATACTGGACTCCAGCGGTATAGTAATTGACGATGATAATAAAAACAGTCCAGTTCGGGAGCAAATAATCCGCTCCGATCCACAGTGCAATAAATGGATTCAGCAATACCCCCAAGCAAATACCAGTAAAGCCATACAGCCAAAAAGATGCAAAAAAGAGATTATAGTACATCTTTTCATTCGCTTCTTTGCTCTCTGTAGCGTTATAATTGCCAATGCTGGCCGTCATTGAATAAAAAATGTAACTCAAGAATGTCCGAATCACATCTACAATGTAAACGTAATTGGAATAAAGGCCAACCGAAGCCAGTCCTTGAAACTTTGAAATCAGGATATTGTCCGTGCTGCTGATAATCGTCCCGCTGATTTTATAAAGAAACAGTGATTTTACATTTTCCTTCAGCGCATTCTTTTGCTCAGAAGAAATTTTCCCAGCACTTGAATCTGTTAGGAACGGAAACTTTTTATCCGTTACTCTTGCAATCCATGCATTTTCGGCAAGCTGAAAAGCGATAATACAGATCAACGTCGGAATATATGCATGGAAGAAAAACAGAACCACCATCTCGCCCAAATTTCGCAATACCATAAAGATCGAATGGTATAGGGAATTGATCCGGTTCTGTTGGCTGGCCGTCAAAAGAGACTGCTTGTAAGAGAAAAAGTATGAGCTTGCGGATTGCAGCAGAAAGAGAATATAAATAATATTTATGTTCTCCGGGATCGTGACCTCACCGTTAATCAAATACGGCAAGAACGGCATCAAGATGCATCCGAGCACAAAAACCGTTACACCCACTATACTGTATACACGCTTGTATACGCGCATATAGCCCTTTACAGCAACCATATCGCCTTCTGCGAGCGGCTTATACAGGCTGTAAATGATGGCCGTATCGAACCCCAGATTTGCAAGGGACAATAGCGAAAGCACATTGGTAAATAATCCCGATACGCCAAGGTATTCTTTCCCTAACAGAGCAATAAACATCCAACGGGTAAAAAAGCCCATTAAGATGCTGAGCATTTGGCTGCCTATACCAAATGCCATGTTTTTCAGCGAATTTGATGTGCGGGATGTATCCATGGCTACCCTCTTCTGATAATGCCCTTCAACTTTCTTTCGACAATTGAGAAAAAGTTTTGGCGGTAGTAACGCCAAAGGCCATGCTTTTTTTCTTTTTCAAAGTCGAAATTCTTCAGGTAATCGTAGACTTCTTTTTCAAAAAGCCCATCATAGTTATCACTCATACGAGTAATAATGCGACCCCATTTATCAATGTTTTTATGCGTAAAGAATTGAATCTCTTTCCTTAAGTACGCTTTGGTCGTATCGAGTACAGAATGCTCATACGCAAAGCCGAAGTTTCGCGGATCTCCACCTTCTGCATTGATTTGCAGCATTCTGCGCAAGCATTTTTCGCAGGCACAGCAGTTATGATCGTTCCAAGAACAGACTCTAAGCGGAAGTGGTGCATTGATCTTTTTTTGATAAGCGACAACCGCCCTTGCTTTATCCTGATCTGTCATTTCGTAACCATCATGGATGATAGACGTTCCAGCAAAGTGAAATTCATTGTCCGTTGTCGGATCTGACGCACAAGGATATGTATTTCCAACAGAAAATGAACTTGCAATATACAGCGTCTGGATGCCTTCTAAATAGGCAATTGGGGCAGCAGCCCCAAGAATTGCCATGGCGTGATGCAGTCCATGCCAAAAATCATCGCCCATTTTTGCAGCAAACCTCTTGTCGATTGCTCTGCTGTTGATAAACGTCCCGTAGTTGGCTCGAATAAACGCGGTGTTCGTTCCATGCTCTTGGGCAAACTCTATCGCCGCATTGCGGTCTGAAGTAAAGTTTCGGTCGCTCTTAGCGTCTTTGGAGTACTCCCCTTGCCCCACCAAAGCCTCCTGATAGAAACCATATTCTAAAATCAGCAAGGGCTTCTCATCTGCATGGCGAATGAAGGTTGTGACAGCATCCATTCCACCAGTAAACATCTGCGCACTTTTTGCGGTGGCTGATGCGTCATTGTCCTCGCACTCTGCGCGCAACGTGCCGCTTAGCGGACAATCCGGATACATTTTCTGATATGCATCCCGTAGGCGCTGCAAGCTGCGGTAAAATGTGCTGTCTACTTTATCGACGCACACTTCAGCATCTGTAAGCCACGCAATTTGCATAACATTCCCCAAAAAAGGGATAACAAGAATGCTTTCAGGGACACATTCTATGCAGCGGTCATACTGCATAAAGAGATGCATCGGTGACTTGAAGAAGCGCTGCAAATCTTCCGTGGTCGTAAACCAATAATCAACCCGATCTTTGGATATTAACAGCTTTTCGAGTTTGATCTTGCCCATATATTATCCCTCAAATTGTTCTTTCCAACGTGTAATCTCATCAAACGGAATATTTAGCTTGGTCTCAAATTCACTGTTTATCAGTGAAGGCAATCCATCCAGCGAGTCTTTTTCAATGGTTATTAAGCCTGTGTCTGCACTGATGCTTTGTGCACGCTCGTCTATTGAAATGATAATTGCTCTCTTCTTGTGCCGCAGTGCGTAAATACCGCCATGCAGGCGTGTGCCTACATACTCGATATTGTCCCGCAGGAGAACGGCCTCATAAGCCGATTTGTGCGGTGGAATAATTTCAATATCATCCGTATTGGACAGTGTTTGAAAATACGCTTCATCTTTATCACCCTGTATCCAGAAGGAAACATGGTCGTATTCCCGTTTAAGTGTATCGATCAACATCTGATCGCGTGGGTCTACCTGCATTCTTGCGGTCAAAGTAAAAACTACGTTATTCGCTTTTTTTGCTGGAATCTGTGCGCAAAAATCAGGTGTCAGCGCCCACATGGTCACACAGCCGGTGTTGATTGCCTTTAAACCAAGAACATCTTCAACATAACGCTTGCTGCGCTCATCTCGAACGCTGTGATAATAAGAATGGCTGAGTATCTTGCGGTAAAGATGCGTTGTGTAAGCATCGGTATGTTCTCCGGCACCTGCGCCCACTCCAACACAGACAGAACCTGACAATGGTTTGCAGTTGAAAATGTTCACATTCCATTGCGGATAATGCGTTCGCATATCTTTCGCCAGAATATTGCTGCCGCCGATAAATTTATAATCACACGATGCAAAGTTCTGAACCGCAAATGAATTTTTCCAGATAGCATAGCTATGAAATGCTGGCATCTGGGTAGGGATTTCCCTAACAAATGCTTGCCTAAGTATTTGAGCCATTTCCTTGCAAACACACTCATGGATAATATAATCCCCGATATTGTCTGTTCCAATGGCCGGGTTAAGCAATAATATGTTCTTCATTATCTACTCCAGGTTAACACCATCTTCATCTTCCGAAAGACTTTTCGTAATATTTTTAGCGGGTCAACAAAATCTCCATGTGCATCGATGACTTCATAGTTTTTACTTCGATTCAGAGTATGAGTTTTACTGTACTTTTGATTTGGACGATTTGAAATACAATCAGCATCAATCACCTGAGCAAGGGTCTCCTTGCCATCAGCAGTCCATTTATATAACACCAACCGACGACCATAGCACTTTTGACAGTCTTGCAATGGCCGAATAACTCCATTCTGGGTATTTATTGGATTTCCCCCAGGCCGCTCTTGTGACACACCACTTATATTTATCGGTTTGATAGACAAATCCTTTTCGAGCAAAAACCACAAGACTCTTCCATTTCTGTAATTTTCTTTTGAGTACAACAGCAGCTTTCCCTCTTCAGTCTTCAGAACTGATGTATCTACTGCATTAACATTATCGACTAAGACTTTCTTCAAGGACCACTTATACGGGAAATCAATCGCCTCATACAGTTGTATTTGGTGTATCGCACAAGTCTCTGGTATCATGTATATCTTTGAATTCCACTCAAAGATATTAGGATATGACATATGAAAATCTTTTCTTAAAATGCTTTTGACTGGAGTAAACCTTCCGTTTTCAAAAAGCGTTACTCCTATTTCGCCCTTTGCAAGCCACAAATTATATGCTTCAACGAAAACATATGTCTTCTCGCTCTTCTCAAATAAAAACGGATCTGCGTACCAATAGTTTGCTGTCGGCATGAGAAAATGGTATTTTTTTTTGCTATCTATTGATGGGAGTGTATCATCAGTGGATAGCTCTCTGCACCCAACAATATATTTATCTTCTAAGAACAGATATTGTAATAATTTCACCTGCCTCACCCCTTTTTCGCATAACACAATCTTCTTAGATAACGTAATAACTGAGCCCTAATTCTCTTGCGCTTCGGCAGCCAGCTCATCGAGTACCAGTGGATCGAGTATGTATTCTCTGTCTTCTTCAGCTTTCCAGTCGCGCTATCCAGCGGGTTAAACCAGTCTGCCGGGTAAGCATGAACCCCTGCTACAACCTGCTCTTGTCCATTGCGGACAAGTCCGAAGCGTTCCATCACGTCGCTGTTCAGGTGCGGACACCCCACAGCGTTCATCGTTCCGTCTGCATTGGTAAAATGCAGCTTTTTATACTCCTCAATCATGGTCTGCACAACGGGTTGGTGCGGCACAGCCGCCATGACCTGCCCACTATTGACAAACTGATCGTTCTCAAACCCGATGAAACCCTCGTCATCCAGCAACGGCGAGATATCCCGCACGACCTCTACATCGGTATCGAAGTACACACCTCCGTACTGCTCCAGCACAATCAGGCGCATGACATCAGACACGAAGGCATACTTCTTTGCGGTGTAAGCCTCCGCCATGAAGGGCATAGCAAGATAATCGCAGTTGTCCTCGTTCCACTCACGGATCTCAAAATCCGGGCAAAACCTGCGCCAACTGGCGATACATTTCTTTGCCAGCTCCGGCTTTTCGCCATGGCCAAACCAGCAGTAGTGGATGATCTTCGGGATCATGGGTCAGTCCTCCATTAGCGCATAGATTTTTTCAACCTCGGCGCTGTTCGTATAGTCTCGCTTTTTGCAGTTCTCCGAAAGCTGCTGCATCCGTGCAGGATCCCGCAGCAGAGCCGCAATACCGGCGGCACAGCCCGCATTGTCCGTGGGGACGATCACGCCATCCACGCCGTCCTCCAGTTGACTGCTGGAGGTCGCATAGTTGGTGATAACGACCGGCTTGCCCAGCAGCTGAGCTTCCCGCACGGTGACGGCCTTGCCTTCGTAGCGGGATGGCTGCACATACAGGTCACAGGCGCGCATGTAGGGGTAGGGATTGTCCTTCTTTCCGAGAATGATGACACGTTCCTGCATCCCGGCCTCGTCGATCTTCTGACGGATCAGCGGCTCGTCTCCGCCATAGCCGATGAGATACCACTTCACATCAAGACTATCCTCTACCAAGCGGCGGCAGATATCCGGCACATTGTCGAAGTTCTTCGCCTCGCAGAACCGGCCAACGGAGAGCAGGGATATTCCGTCATCCGTGGGCATATCGGCCTGAGGTATTGCCGCCTGCTTGCACGTCAGCTCCCGAGGCAGGATGTTCTCCACCGTTCGGACCTTCTGCGCCAGCTCCGGGAAGACGTTCTGAAAGCTCTCGGACGTATGCTCGGACACGCCGCAGATGGCATCATAGCCCTCCCACATGGCAAGCTCCGTCGAGCGGTCGAAGGTCAGCGCCGTGTAGTCCGTGTGAATCCACGCCGCGTATTTCTTTGCATTCACCCGTTCCCGCGCAAAATAATGCGGCGTCAGGAAGCTGATGGCAAGATCGTAGGTCTTGTCCGAAATCTGCGGCATATAGTTCAGCGTGTACTTGTGGCTGTAGGTCAGCGCGGTGACGGACGGCTTGTCACTGGGATGCTGCTTATCAAAGCGCCGTGCCGCAAGCTTTCCTTTCAGCCGCCCGCAAAGCACGCCCAGTTGTCCGCGCTTGACGAGCGACGCCATCGGCACGGCCAGCGAGGCATACTGCGGAATTTCCAGCAGGAGATTTGCCTTGGGGTTCAGATACGGCATCAGTTCGCCGCTGTGCCGCATCAGAAAGAGGTCAACGCCGTAGCGGTCATAGTCGATGGAATCCAGCAAGCCCAGAAGGCTGCGCTCCACGCCACCAAGTTCCATGGCCTGAGAAAAGATGAGAATGGATGGTTTCATTGAGCTTTTCTCCTGATATACCCCGTCAGCGCCCATCCTGCCGGTATAAACAACACCGTCAGCAGCTTGTGCGGGGATTCCTTGATATAATTCCGATTCCCAGCGATCTGACTGCTGGAGCAGTAGTGAATGATATTCTTGAGCCGATACTGCCACGTTAGCCCCGGCACTTCCATAATTGCCCGCCGGAGTTCAGCGAAACTGCGGGGACTGTTGACGTACTGCTTCCAGATGTTCGCCGTCATACCGTCAGGCTGGTATTCCACCAAGCAAAAGCATTGATTGACAGGATGAAACCGATACTGTCTGGAAAGCTTAATGATCAAGTAGTGTGGATTAAAGTTTTTCTCGCCATCAAACACAGGCATCGGAGCCACGGTGCGCAACAAGTCATTGCGCACAACATATTTTTTGTCTCCCATACCCGGAACGCAAAGTAGGGATGCCGCGTTGATCAGTTCACTGTCCGGCAGCTTTTTGCCGATTAAGTTTCCATTCTGATCCACATCCAAACCAACCAGTCCAGCTGCACCGCTGTCCTTAACCTTTTGCCATTCAGCGAGAATACGCTCTATTGCGTCATCTGGCAAAGAATCGTCAGAATCGATACAGACTGATAGTTCCGTTTCCATGTTGGCGATAGCAGTATTGTATCCTGTGTGCAGGCCGCCATTTTCTTTATAGATATAGCGAATGGGATATCCGTTTTCGCGCTCCTGCCATTCTGCGACGAGTTCTTTTGTATGGTCTGTTGAGCCATCGTCGATAACCAACCACTCGAAGTCCTTGCAGGTCTGACGATTCAGGCTTTCATAACACTTAGGCAAGATATAGGCGCGGTTATAGGTCGGGGTAAAAACAGTTATCTTCGGCATTTTTACATTCAAGTCCCTTACTTATTTGATGAAGGCAATCTTTCCTTCTGTAGCGGCAAGAATTTCTTCCTTCTTGCTTTCATCAAGGCCATAGCCCATACGGTACTCATCACCAAATGTATTTGCTTCATTCATTTGAGATTGAAATCGTGTGACATATTCGTCCACACCACAAATTTCCTTAGCCGGAACACCGGCAACAACTGTTCTTGCTGGCACGTCGTGCGTAACAATGCTGCCAGCACCAATCACAGCATAGTCACCGATGGTAACGCCTGGCAGGATCGTTGCATTAGCCCCAATAAAAACATGGTCGCCAATATGTACCTGCCCAATTTTAGTGTATCCCAGGGCCTTCTTTGTGCTGGCATCATGCGCCATAACCGTCACACGGATACTCATCGTCACGTCATTGCCAATCGTAATCAGGAAGCAATGTGATGGATCAAGGAAGCAGCCTTGCTGACGGTTGAAATTCTCCCCGACCTTCATTCCTCGTTTAATCAGGGTTTCAATGGGAACCTCGCGGTTCAGCAGCATTAGAATTTTTCTTAGGAAACTCATTCAGCAGCCTCCAAATAGAACTCCTGTAGTTTTACGGCTTCGGTGGTAATATCAAAGCCACGAGCGGCGATTTCGGCTCGCCGATCAGTTCGAGGAGTATCTCGTTTTTCAAGAAATTTCTCCGACCAAGTCTCTGCCCCCGCCGACAGCGGCAGGATATCTACCAAGCCTTCTGTGATGATACATTCAGGCGGAACCTTATCTGAGATTATGCAGGGCAGGCCCGCAGCCTGTGCTTCCACCATCGTCACAGGTAGCCCTTCATACAGTGACGGGAACACAAATATGTCCATTGCCTGCATCAAATCCGCTACATCGCTACGAATCCCAAGAAAGCGGACATGTTCTGCAATTCCCAGCGCTTGAGCTTTTGTCTGTATTTTGGGCATATCTTCACCGCCACCAACCAGCAGAAGGACTGCATTTGGTTCTTTTTTCAACAGTGTGGCAAAGATATCGAGGAGGAACGGGTGGTTTTTAGGCTGATTGAATCGGCCAACGTGCCCAATAGTTAATTCATTTTCGAAGTTAAGCTGTCTCCGTATTTCTTGACGCTTGGTTAGATTATAGGCATAAGCCTCAACATCTATGGCGTTATTAATAATTTGAAACGGTGCTCCACCAAACATCCAGTCACCTGCACCTTTACCACAGGCAAAGAGATTGGTAGCATATTTAGGGATGCTCCGCTTATACCACAGTTTGATGGGATACTTTAAATTTTTATCCTGATTAGCACTGTGGCTGTGGGCAACTCTCACTGAGACATTATGCTGCGCAGCGACCTTTAGGATCACCGAACTCAGGCAGTCTTGATGTACATGGATGACTTTATATTCCGGGTGCTCATCAAAAAAGCGGTTCAGGGTAGATAAATAGTTTTTACTCCACGGCACTAAGCGCGGCAGACGATAGATTCTCCCGCCAAGGGATTCAATCTCATCATCAAACGATGCCTGTTCTTGCCGATGAACAAGGAAATCGAACTGAACCTTCTCACGGTCAATGTGGCGGTAGTAATTCATAATCATGGATTCCAAGCCCCCACGCTCCATGTGGGTGACAACTTGTAAAACACGAATTGGAGTCATCGATTATCCTCCTAATTGTGCGAGATATTCTGACAAACTCAGTCGCGCAAAGCCTTGATCAAACGGTTGATTGATCGCATTTGCATAGTAAAAATAAGCGACAAATCCCAGTACCATCAGAATGGTCAGCATTTTTCTGTCTCTGCCGCCGATCTTCTTTAACATCCACGGCAATGAGAGTGACTGAAAAATCAGGAAATAGTTTGCAAGCCGCGCAAAGTAATTTGCCGTTCCGAACAGGCCGACAAACATAATGGCACCGTTCAGCATGGTCAGATTCATCGCGAGGTTTTCTGTTTTGGAGCTGTTCGTAAACAGCTTTTTCCGATAAAGGAACGACAGCGCAAGCGGCACATTACAGACGAGCACGCGGAAAATGTTGACACCCTCTCCCGTGAAGGAGGAAACGGTGTATTCCTCGCCCAATAGGGTCGTAATATTGACCACCGTGCCGATCAGCGGGCGCAGCAGGAAACCTGCCGCAAGAAAGATCGCCAGCATCCAATAGGTCTTTTTCGTCCACGGCTTGAATTCCATGAACGGCACCAGCAGATACATCAGAGAATAGGGGTGGATCAGCGTCGCAATCAGGATGGCGACCAGAAATAACAGCCATCTTTTCCTGAACGCAAACATTGTCGCAATGACCGCAATGCCCACAGCCGCAGCCTGCTTAATGCCCGCAAAAGCAAACGTATAGCACCCGGTGGTGAACAGCAGAAAAACGGTCAGCGGATAATTTGCCGAATAGGTATGTACGAAAATGACGTAGCAGGCGACCGTCAGAAAGGCCCAGAACATCAGGAAATTCTGCGTGGACACGCCGCGCATGCTCAGCTGATAGTTCACCCAGTTGAACAGCGGATTCGCGCCGATGCTCTTATCAGATGCTTCCCACGAGCTTTCCGTAATCAACTCATAGCCATGTCGATATGCGCCCGTATCGTTGCAGTGCGTCCGTAATCCTGCGAAGCCTGCCAGCAGAACGATGATCAACAGGGTACATAAAATCAATCGCTGCCGCCGATTGGACTTTGCAGGTCCGATCGAAACATGATCCGCGCACCACGCCAAGGCAATCGTTATGAGCATGAGGGTGACTAAATCGCGCATGTCAAATCTCCAAGTGTTTGATGGTTTCCGCCACGACGGCGGTTTTGCTGAACCGTTGCTCCATTCGCTCCCGGCCACGGCAGCCAAACTCGGCTCGGCTCTCCTGCGGCAGCTCTGCGAACCGCCGCATCGCTTCATAGAGCGCGTCCGCGTCCTTCGCAGGGCACAGGTATCCGCTGACGCCGTCCTCCACCGCCTCGCGGCAGCCGGGGATATCGCTGGTGATAAGCGGTCTCCCGGAGGCGGCAGCCTCCAGCAGCACATTGGACATACCCTCGTGATACGACGGCAGCACGACACAGCTCGCCATAGCGTAAAAGCGCTTCATATCCGACTGATAGCCGTGGTACTTGACCACACCGGCCTGCTCCAATTCGTCCATGAGGGGCTTATACCCCTCTTCAAACGAGCCGACGATATGGAACTCCACGCCGTCGCCGTATTCCTGCTTCATTTGCTTTGCGGCGGCAAACAGCTCGTCCACGCCCTTTTCGTGCATGACGCGCCCCACAAAGAGAAAGCGCACCGCCCCCTCCTGTGGGTAGGGCTGATAGGGATAATCCTCTAAATTGACACCTGCGCCGTTCAGCACCACGTCGCGCCCCTTCGGCACAACGCCGGTGGCAACGAGGGTGTCCCGGTTCCCGGCATTCTCAAAAAAAACGACCCTCGCACCCTTCAACGCCGGTTTGTAGAGCGCCAGCACAAACTTCTTGAGCCAGCCGCCGTTTTCAATGGCGCTGCCAAGTCCCGTGATGTTCACGGCATAGGGGATGTGCGCCATCCGGCAGGCAAGGCCGCCGTAGATGTTGGGCTTGATGGTATAGGTCAGAACAAGGTCGGGCTTGACCTCTTTCAGAATCGCCCGGTATTGGTGAAAGAGCTTGCTGTCATGAAGCGGATTCATGCCCCGCCGGTCGATGGGCGTGTCCAGAAAGTGGCAGCCAAGCTGCACAAGTTCCGAAATGAAAACGCCATCCGGCAAAGAGATATATACCTCGTGCCCTGCGCGCAGAAGTGCTGCTAGCAAGTCCTTTCGAAAACGGTACAGGCCGACATCGTTGTTGGCAAGCACCAGAATCCGCTTATTTGATTTTTCTCGCAGGGATTCCGACATAGGTTCCGCTCTCCTTGATATCATGAATGATGACTGTACCCGCGCCAATAATAGTGTCTGGCGGTATGCTTAACCCCTGAATCACCTTTGCTCCGGTTCCCAAAAGGCACCTCTGGCCTATAACCACTTTTCCCGAAACATTTACTCCAGGGTGAAGCGTACTATAATTTCCCAAAACTGAATCGTGTCCTATTGTCGAGTTCAGGTTCACAATACAACCATCACCTACTTGCACGTTAACTGTTAAAATAGTTCCTGCGCAGCAAATACTACCTGTTCCAATTCTACTTCCTGTCCCACAAATTACAGTTGGATCCACTAAAGTGGCAAACTTAAGGCAAGGGCTGTTTTCTAGCTTGTTGCAAATCACCTCTCGCGTTTTCCCATTTCCGATTGCGCAAACCACATACGCTGGTCTGTCATATTGAAGCAACCACTTAATGTTTCCCAGCACTCGATATCCATCAATTTCAGGGGAATCTATAGCATCATCCACAAAACCTAGAATATTCCATGTTGGTTGACTTTGATTAATTCTCTCAGCAAGCCAAGCGACTTCCCGTCCAAAATCACCAGCTCCGGCTATGATTAAATCCTTCACAATAATCTTCTCACTCATGAACCGCAGCCTCCGTTCCCGTAAATGCTTCCATCGTTGCGCTGCCTTCTGCGCTGATCCCCTCGCGGGCGAAGACGCAGCGGATCGTCATGAAGATGATCTTCACATCCAGCGCAAAACTAACATGGTCTACATAGTCCACATCGTAGGCGAACCGTTCTTCCCACGACGCAAGGTTTCGCCCGTGCACCTGTGCCCAGCCGGTGAGCCCGGGGCGAACGTCATGGCGGCGGTGCTGCTCTTCGCTGTAAAGCGGCAGATACTTCACCAGCAGCGGTCTTGGCCCCACGATGCTCATCTTGCCGCGGAAGATGTCCCACAACTCCGGCAGCTCGTCGATGCTCAGAGAGCGCAGCTTCTTTCCGAAGCCCGTCAGCCGTTCCTTGTCCGGCAGAAGGCTGCCGTTTTCGTCCCGCGCGTCGCTCATGCTGCGGAACTTATGGAGTTTAAAAATCTTTTCATCCTTTCCCGGGCGCTCCTGGCAGAAGATCACAGGGCTGCCCAGCTTCACGCGCACAAGAATCGCCGTCACCAGCATCAGCGGCGACAGGACGATCAGCGCGCACCCGGACAGCACGATGTCCAGCAGGCGCTTGATGTATTTTTCATAAAACCCAGCCTTATGCCGCATCAGAACATCCCCCGAATGACCTCGCACACGCGGTCCACATCGTCCATGCCCATCTTCGTATCGCTGGGCAGGCATACGCCGTGCGCAAAGAGATCGTCGCCCACCGGCGCATCGCTGACGCTGACAAAGGGGTAGCCTGCGAAGACCGGCTGCAAATGCATGGGCTTCCAGAGGTAGCGCCCCTCGATGCCAGCCTCGTTCAGCTTTGCCAGCATCTCACCGGGCGTCACGCCGCAGCCCTCGTCCAGCAGGGCAACGGACAGCCAGCGGTTCGATTCCGCGCAGGGGAGCTCTGGCTGCATGGTCAGCGGCAGGTCTTTCAGGTTTTCGCAGTAGCGTGCAAAGATAGTCCGCTTCTGCTCCACGCGCTGCGGCAGCACCTTCATCTGGCCGCGCCCAATGCCTGCGCAGATGTTGCTCATGCGGTAGTTGTAGCCGATTTCCTCGTGCTGGTACCACGGCGCGTTCTCGCGCGCCTGTGTGGAGAGCTTCAATGCGTGCTTCGCCTCATCCTCCGTCCGGCACAGCAGCATCCCGCCGCCGGAGGTAGTGATGATCTTGTTGCCATTGAAGGACAGGCCGCCGAACTCACCGAAGGTGCCGCACTTCTGTCCGTTGTATGTAGAACCCAGCGCCTCGGCTGCGTCCTCGATCAGGGGAACGTCATGCTCGCGGCAGATGGCGGTGATCTCGTCCAGCTTCGCGGGGTTGCCGTACAGGTGGACAACGACCACGGCCTTGGGTGTGCCGTGCAGCGCAAAGGCGCGGCGCAGAGCGGCAGGGTCCATGTTCCACGTCTCCCGCTCGGAGTCGATGAACACCGGCTTCGCGCCGCAGTAGGCCACGGGATTGGCGGAGGCGGAGAAGGTCAGGCTCTGGCAAAAGACCGTGTCCCCCGCCTGCACGCCCGCGAGGATCATGGCGAGGTGCAGTGCCGCCGTACCGGCAGAGAGGGCGACGGGATATCCCTTACCCATGTAAGCGCCCATCGATTTTTCAAACTCGTTGACATTCTCACCCAGCGGTGCGATCCAGTTTTTCCGAAATGCGTCGTTGATGTACTCCAGTTCATAGCCCTCGTCCGACATATGCGGGCTGGCCAGCAAAAGTCGTTTATCCATGTTCTTCTCCTATGTTTTTCGTCCACCGGATGCCCAAATATGCTTCGGTCGGGCGTATTCGCTTCAAAAGCGCGACAAATCTGCGCCATTCCTTTTTGCCACTGCGGCATACAGAAATGCGCAAGCTCATCGATCCATGTATATTGCCGTCTCCCACCCGAAAAACGTTGGGATTACACCATTTTTATTCCTGAATTATACTACATATGGATAAAAAACGCAATGCCTGACACGCGCGAAAAAGTGGAGTGGTTTTCCTTGTCAGATCATTTTCCGGTTGCACACGCTCAATCCATGTGGTACAATGTTGTTCAATAATCGAAATGTAAAGTACGTTACAAGTGGTAACACTGCAAAGAGAGTATGACTTGCGCAGAACGGAGGGATCAGATGAAAGCACCGGACAATCACGCGATCCAGCTTTTCGAGAACCAGAAAATCTGCGTGGCGTGGGATGCAGAACGGGAGGAATGGTACTTTTCCATCGTGGATGTGGTCGGCGTTTTGACAGACAGCCCCGACTACAATACCGGGCGAAAATACTGGGACAAGCTGAAACAGCGTCTGAAAGAAGAAGGCAGTGAACTGGTGACGAACTGTCACCAGTTGAAAATGCAGCGTGGTTGCCGGAATGGGCAGAGCACGCCGAGAAGACTGCAAATGGGAAATGAATCCAAGCTCAGCTACCGAGAAATCCTCGGCAACTGCCGTCGATGGGCGGCATACATCTCCGAATTTGACCGGCAGACGGAAAAATACTTAAAGGGCGGTGAGCCGACATGATTGAACGTTTTGATATCGCGGGCTATGCCCGTATTTCCGTGGATGATGAGCAGGATCAGAAGAATATCTCCATCGAGAACCAGAAGGCCATCATCGAGGACTATGTAAAAACCCACTTCCCCGGCAGCACGCTGACGTTTTTTGAAGACCGCGACCGCTCCGGCTACACGTTTGAGCAGCGCGAGGGCTATCAGGAGATGCGCCGGGGGCTGATGCGGCACAAATACGACATTCTCATCATCAAGGACTTCTCCCGCTTCTCCCGCCGCAACTCGCGCGGGCTTGTGGAGCTGGAAGACCTGCGCGACGCGGGCGTGCGCATCATTTCCATCGGCGACGGGGTGGACTTCCCCAATGACGACGACTGGCTGAAAATCCAGTTCCAGTTCCTCGTGAACGAAATGCCCGTCACGGACACCTCCCGCAAGGTGCGCAGCGTTGTGAAGCGGCGGCAGAACGACGGCGAGTGGATCTGCGCCGCGCCCTACGGCTATCTCGTCACCGAGGACAAGCAGTTTGAGATCATCCCCACCGAGGCCGAGACCGTCCGCAGGATTTTTGACCTCTACAGCAACGCCGGTTGGGGCTACAAGAAAATCGCCAACTACCTCACCGACGAGGGCGTTCCCACGCCGCGTATGTCCGAGCGGATGCGTAAGGAGGCGGCGGGCAAGAAAACCAAGCGGGAGGCCAAGAACGCGTGGGCCATCGCCACGGTGCAGGGGATTCTCGACAACGATTTTTATATCGGCACGCTCCGTCAGGGCAAGTACACCCGCGCCAAGATCAACGGCAAGGACATCAAACGCAACGACGATGAGCACATCGTCATCGAGAACCACCATCAGGCCATCATCGACTACCGCACCTTCGCCATCACCCGCGCACTGCGGGAAAAGCGCAGCCGCAGCAACTACCGCGGCGTGAAGATCAACGACAACGTGTACTCCGGCTTTTTGCAGTGCGGCGACTGCGGTAGTCCGATGTTTGCCATGAGCCGGAGCGATTTAGCGCCCGCATACACCTGCGGCACGTATCACCGGCGCGGCCTCAAGGGCTGCACCAGCCACCATATCCGCGTCGATCGGCTGGATGAGCTGCTGAAAGGCTATGTGCAAAAACTGGCGGACAGCTCTGCCGCCATGCTGACGCAGCTCAACGAGGAATTAAAGCGCGAGACCGAGCAGGTGGCGGAAACGGAGCAGTCCGCCGACAATCTGGCGGCGGTGCTGGCCGATCTCACCGAGGAGTTGAAGGTCACGAAGCGCCAGCGCATCCGGGAGATCATGAAAAAGCCGGAGCAGGAAGCCTCCATCGAGGCGCTGTATGACGAGATGGAAGCAGACCTGCAAAAGAAGATCGACGGCATCAACCACCAGATCGACCTGCTGAGCGACAAGCGCAACACCATCATTCAGGTCAACCGCGTGGCAAAGACCGCCATCGACGTGTTCCGCGACATTCTGGAAAAGGACAAGCTGGAACGGAATGATCTGGAGCTGCTGATCGACAAGGTCCTCGTCTTTGAAGATCACTTAGAAATTAAGCTCAAAACCGACATCGACACGCTGCTGCGCTGCGGAGCCC
>OLGA01001092.1_pt1 | contig 22090 bp, 21 predicted proteins | sample 1604881 | NCBI WGS metagenome assembly OLGA01 (sample SAMEA3888896, study PRJEB22519) | human gut metagenome | biome: human gut; feature: human-associated habitat; material: faeces | place: Denmark | collected 2009 | reverse complement strand
GCGGCTATACCCGCATCGTCCGCACCGGCGTTCGCCGCGGCGACGCTGCCGAGACGGCCATCATCGAGCTGGTCTAAGCATAACAGCGTAAGTAAAAAGTCCTTTTGTATGGCAGATCGCGAAGCCATACAAAAGGACTTTTTATGCTTCTCTGCCGCATGGTCGGAAACGCCTGTTTTCCTTGCGGCGCAAAACGCCCTCTGTTGCACGCCGCAGTGCATCGGAGGGAAAAGAACGATCCGCGGCCCGTCCCGCAGGGATAAGCGCGCCGCCGGGCGCATAAGCTCCTCCGAGGGGGCGATGGAATGACAAGGAAAAAGCGGCGGGCGCTGCTGTGTATGCTCGCCGTACCGCTGCTGGCGCTTGCGCCGCGTTCGGAGGAAAGTCTGCCGGCCTCTGCCGCGGAGCCGGCGGCTGTGCCGGAGAAATATGTGGCGCTGACCTTCGACGACGGCCCATGGCCCGAGACCACCGAGCAGCTGCTCGACGGCCTCGCGGAGCGCGGCGCCAAGGCGACCTTCTTCCTAATCGGCGAGCAAATCGCCGGGCACGAGGACACCGTGCGCCGCATGGCGGACGAGGGGCATCAGGTCGGCAGCCACACCTTTACGCACATGGATCTCAGCCGCGGCGACCCCGCCGAGCGCCTGCGCGAGATCGCTGCAACCGACGAGACGCTGCGCGCGCTTCTTGGCGACGGAGTCTATTGGCTCCGCCCGCCGTGGGGCTTTCTCGCCCCGCAGACCGCCGCGGCGGTCGAGGTGCCGATGGTCTACTGGTCGCTGGATACGGAGGACTGGCGCAGGCTGGACGCCGACGCCGTGGCGCAGGACATCATCGACCATGCCCGCGACGGCGACATCATTCTCCTGCACGACCCTTACACCACAAGCGTCGAGGCGGCGCTGCGCGCCATCGACGCCCTGACCCCGCAGGGCTACCGCTTTGTCACCTTAGAGGAGCTCTTTCGGCAAAAGGGCGTCGAGCCGGAGCCGGGAAAGCTCTACATCCGTCCCGACGAGCTCAAGCGGATCGCGTGAGACAGAGAAAAAGAGCTGCCGAAGCGAGGCTCCGGCAGCTCTTTTTGATTACAAATCGTCGAATATGCGCGAAAAATTACAGCATGTTGAGAACGAGCGTCAGGACGATGAACGCAGCGCCGACCCACTTGGTCGCGCGGGCGAGCTTGGCATCCATGCTCTTGGCCTTGTTCTTCGCCATAAAGGAATCGGCCACGCCGCCGATGGCGCCGCTCAGGCCGGCGGACTTGCCGCTCTGGAAGAGCACGATGCCGATGACGATCAGACCGCAGATGAGCTGAAGAATGGTGATAAACAGTTCCATAACAGGAGACCTCCAATCAGTTGATAAACGCAGAACGCGCTGTATTCACAGGATGTAATCATACCACAGTCCCGGACAAAAAGCAAGCGGAAATTAGCAGTTTTTCACCCAAAACGCAGCGAATGTGCAAAGCCTCAAGGGACCTTGCACATTCGCAGTAAGCTCCGGCGGGAAGGAAGATCGGGATGGGGGGTGCCGGAGTTTCCTCGGTAGCGGGTAAATATGAATTTATATTCGCGAATCAAAATGATGACATAGTATAAGAGGATATTCATGCAAAGTCAATCGGTTTGATATTCAAAATTCACGCACAATAATTAAATTTTCTTATGCAAAATGACAAGAATCCGTTGCAGACGCAAAAGAGACTTGCAATTCAAAAAGAAAAGAGATAAAATACGAAAAAATTGAGCAAATACCGAATGAAAATACGCAAAATGGCTGTATACGCCGAATGAAATCTCAAAAGTACAAGGGCACATCTCGGCTCGTTCGCGAGATGTGCGGGAAGTGAGGATAGGATATGAATACGACCTACGGAGTGCTCAACAACTCAAGCCTGATCATTGATACCGACAAGCTGCGCGAAAACGTGCGCACGATCCTGCGCTCGCTCCCGGCGGGGACAAAGCTCATCCCCGTCGTCAAGGACGACGCCTACGGCCTGGGAATGGTCGGCGTCGCGCGGACGCTCAGCGCCTTTCCGGAGATCGGCTGCCTTGCCGTCGCCAACGTCTCCGAGGGCGTGACACTGCGCCGTGAGGGCATCCGTCAGGACATCCTGATCATGGGCAGCACGCTGCCGTTCCAGTATGCGCCTGCGGTCGAATGTGACCTGACCGTGACCGTCTCGCGCCTCGGCATGGTGCCGGAGCTTGCGGAGGTCTGCAAGGCGCAGAGCAAGCCGCTGAACGTGCAGATCAAGCTGGAGACCGGCATGCACCGCATCGGCGTGGAGCCGGGCGAGGAGCTCGCCGCGCTGATCGGGGAGCTCAAGGCGGCGCAGGAGTGGGTCCATGTCACCGGCGCGTTCTCTCATTTCGCGTGGCCCGGCAACGCCGAGGTCTGCGAGGCGCAGTATAAGAAGCTGCTTGCCGGCGTGGAGCAGCTCAAGGCGGCGGGCATTCCGGTCCCGATGTGCCACATCAGCGCCTCGGAGAGTTCCGAGCTTTTCCCGCAGTACGCGCTCGACGCCGTGCGCATTGGCCGCCGGCTCTATATGGACCATCCGAAAAAGCCGCTCGGCAACATTCAGGAGGTCGTCTCCTGGCGCAGTTACCTCACCAACGTCAAGCAGCGCCACGCGGGCGACTCGCTCGCCTACTTCGGCAAGTACGTTCTGGATAAGGATACCGTCGTGGCGACCGTCGGCGTCGGCTACGGCGACGGCCTGAACGAAAAGCTCGTGGCGTGCCACGCGCCGGTGCTCGTGGGCGGCAAGCGCTGCCCGCTGCTGGCGTGCTGCATGGACCAGTGCTTCGTGGATGTCACCGGCGTGGAGGATGCCAAGGTCGGCGACGAGATCACCTTCTTCGGCTACGACAGCGACGGTAATTTCCTCTCCTCGCAGGAAACGGCGAACCTCATCGGCGACGACGAGGGCTGCGGCCTGACCTCCGCCCTGATGCACCGCGTCGCCCGCGTATTCCACTGATTTCCGCGCGGCGTGTGCCGCATGTGCCAGTGAACGGTTATTTTTGCATACATCGTTGCATAATTTTTGATATTACGGTATAATAGCCGCAGAACCACGCATGAAATAACATACGGTGGGGGTAGGCTATGAAGAGCAAGCGACAGGAGAAGATCCTTGAACTGATCGCGCAGTATGCGATCGAAACGCAGGAGGAGCTGCTCGAGCGGCTTTCCGAATGCGGCATCCCCAGCACGCAGGCGACCGTTTCCCGCGACATCAAGCAGCTGCACCTGTATAAAGAGCCGTGCGGCGGCGGACGCTACCGTTACGCCTCCTCGGCGCGTTCGACGGGCTGCGACTTTAACGACCGGCTCCAGCGCATCCTGCGCGAGTGCAGCCTGAGCGTGGACTACGCGCAGAACCTCGTGATTCTCAAGACCATGCCGGGACTTGCCAGCGCGGCGGGCGCGGCCTTCGACGCGATGGACGATCTGCCCGCCATGATCGGCTGCGTCTGCGGCGACGATACGGTGCTCGTCGTCATGCGGGACGAAGCCTCGGCGCAGAGCTTCTGCGAGGAGCTGAGCGGACTGTGCAAGTAAAAAACGATCGGAAAAGGCAAGGCGCCCGCCTTGCCTTTTCTCCTGCCCTGTGCTATAGTTTTCCGAGAATATCAGGAAGGCAGGTCACGCCATGAAAGCAGAAAGAGCCTATCCCCGCTTCACCATCACCGCCAAGGGGACCCGCTGGGTCGAGGGCGGCCACCCGTGGATCTACGCGCAGGAGATCGTCTCCGCGCCCGAGGGCGTGGAAAACGGCGCGCTCGTGGACGCGGTGAGCGAGAAAGGGAAATACCTTGGCAGCGGCTTTTTCTCCCGCGAGAGCAAGATCCGTATCCGTCTGCTCTCCCGCAACGCGAACGACCGCTTCGATGCGGACTTCTGGCGCCGCCGCATCCGCTACGCCTGGGACTACCGCAAGACGGTCATGGGCGCGGACGTTTCCTGCTGCCGCGTCATCTTCGGCGAGGCGGACGGCTTCCCCGGCCTGACGGTGGACCGCTTTGAAAACCTGCTCGTCACGCAGACCCTCTCCGTCGGCATGGAGCGCATCAAGGAGATGCTTTTCCCGCTGCTCGTCGAGGTCCTCGCCGAGGACGGCGTTGTGATCGACGGCGTTTTCGAGCGCAATGACGCGGCCATCCGCCCCCTTGAGGGTATGGAGCAGGGGAAGGGCTGGTTCCCACTCGAGGGCAGGGACGTGCCCACGAGCGCCGTGACGGAGATCTGCGAGAACGGCGTCTATTACCGCGTGGACGTGGAGAACGGCCAGAAGACCGGCTTCTTCCTCGACCAGAAGTATAACCGCCTCGCGGTCGCGCGCCTTGCCCGCGGCCGCCGCGTGCTCGACTGCTTCACCCACACCGGCTCCTTTGCGCTCAATGCCGCGCGGGGCGGCGCGGAGCACGTCACCGCCGTGGACATCTCGCAGAGCGCCATCGACATGGCCCGCGCGAACGCCGTGCGCAACGGGCTGGAGGGCCGCATGGACTTCCTGACCGCGGACGTGTTCGACCTTCTCACCGAGCTGGAGAAAAAGGGCGGCAAGCCGTATGACTTCATCATCCTCGACCCGCCGGCCTTCACCAAGTCGCGCAAAACGGTGAAGAGCGCCGAGCGCGGCTATAAGGACATCAACCTCCGCGCCCTGCGGTTGCTGCCGCGCGGCGGCTACTTCGCCACCGCCTCGTGCAGCCACTTCATGCCGAGCGAGCTGTTTGAAAAAATGCTGCGCTCCGCCGCGCTGGACGCGGGCGTGGAGCTGCGCCAGATCGAGGCCCGTCAGCAATCCCCCGACCATCCGATCCTCTGGAATGTGCCGGAGACGGACTACCTCAAATTCTACCTCTTTCAGGTGGTGTAAAGGAGAAGTGCCATGTACCATTGCTTTCGCCTGCATCGCGGCGAAGATCTGTATGAAAGCATCCAACGCTATGCCGACGCGCATCATATCGCCGCGGGCGTCGTGCTCTCTGCCGTCGGCTGTGTCTACCGCTGGGAGCTGCGCGACGCGAGCGGCGTCGATGTGCAGAGCGGCACGGAGGATGTGGAGATCGTCTCGCTCATGGGCACGGTCAGCGAGCACGGCAGCCACCTGCACGCGAGCCTTGCCCACCGTGACCTGAGTGTGTTCGGCGGACATCTGCGCCCCGGCTGCCTTGTGAACACCACGGCGGAGATCGTCCTCGCCGAGCTGCCGGACACCGTCTTTACCCGCGAGCGCGACGAGGCGACCGGCTACGAGGAGCTGGCGATCCGGAAAATTGATAGGCGATTCTAATTGATCTGCATCTTCGATAGAAAACTTAAATACAACGCCAAATCCGGGCGCGAAAAAGAGAATAATTTGGTGAATTTGAACAATTCCCGAAAAAGAGAAAGAAAACGGCTGCTTTGCAGCCGTTTTCTCCTCTCTCCGTTCAGAGCGCGTTAAAATCCCTGTTGACAAGCGGCGAAAAGGCGGGTATCCTGTCCTTAGTTCGTAGAAGCCCCTTGAATCCGCAGGGAGACTGGGGGTGGAGATGGCTCTGGAAAATCTCAGCAATGAGTGCCGAAGGTGTAAGGCCCCGCGCGGGTTGAATCTCTCAGGCAAAGAGGACAGGGCAGGAAACCGCTATGCGGTTTTGCTGCGCTGTTTTTTCATGGATGGGAACTTGGATCAGGGCTGTCGATTTCTTCGGCGGCCCTGTTTTTTGCTTTGTCTGCAAAGCGAGAGGAGGAAGAAAAGCGGGGCACTACATTTTTAGGAGGAAATTTCCCATGACTGAAGCACTTCTCCCCATTGTGCAGAAGATCAACGGCTACCTGTCCGACTACATTCTGGTCGCGCTGCTCATCGCCGTTGGTCTGTGGTACTCCATCAAGACCCGCTTCGTGCAGGTCCGTCACTTCAAGGAGGGCTGGAACAGCGTGTTCGGCAGCCTCAGCCTCCGCGGCGGAAAGCAGGAGAGCGGCATGAGCTCCTTCCAGGCGCTCGCCACCGCCATTGCGGCGCAGGTCGGCACCGGCAACATCGTCGGTGCGTCCGGCGCGATCCTCACCGGCGGCCCCGGCGCCATCTTCTGGATGTGGGTCATCGCCTTCCTCGGCATGGCGACCATCTACGCGGAAGCCACGCTCGCGCAGGAAACGCGCACCGTGGATAAGGACGGCAACGTCCTCGGCGGCCCTGTTTACTATATCACCACCGCCTTCAAGGGCGGCTTCGGCAAGTTCCTCGCGGGCTTCTTCGCCGTCGCCATCATTCTGGCGCTCGGCTTCTTCGGCTGCATGGTGCAGTCCAACTCCATCGGCGAGACCTTCTCCAACGCCTTCAACGTGCCGACGTGGATCATCGGCGTGGTGCTCGTCGCCATCTGCGGCTTCATCTTCCTCGGCGGCGTGCAGCGCCTCGCCTCCGTCACCGAGAAGGTCGTTCCCATCATGGCCGCGATCTTCCTGCTCGGCGGTCTCATCGTTCTCATCGCGCGCATCAAGTATGTCCCCGCGACCTTCGGCATGATCTTCAAGTATGCCTTCGCTCCGCAGGCCATCATCGGCGGCGGCTTCGGCGCGGCGCTGAAAATCGCGCTCTCCCAGGGCGCGAAGCGCGGCCTGTTCTCCAATGAGGCCGGTATGGGCTCCACGCCTCACGCCCACGCGCAGGCCAACGTCAAGAATCCCCACCAGCAGGGCGTCGTCGCCATGATCGGCGTGTTCATCGACACCTTCGTGGTCCTCACCCTCAACGCCCTCGTCATCATCTCCACCCTCTACACCGAGGGCGGCCCGCTCCATGGCTGCGGCGCGGCTGCGGCGCAGGACGTGCTCAAGAAGACCAACCTCGCCCAGACCGCCTTCGGCGTCGTCTTTGGCGAGAGCGCGGGCGCGATGTTCGTCGCGGTCTGCCTGTTCTTCTTCGCTTTCTCCACCATTCTCGGCTGGAACCTCTTCGGCAAGATCAACATGGCTTATCTCTTCGGTCAGAAGTCCACGGTCGTCTACACCGTCATCGCGCTGGTGTTCATTTTCCTCGGCACGCTGACCTCCAGCGACCTCGTGTGGGAGCTGAGCGATATGTTCAATAACCTCATGGTCATCCCCAACGCCATCGCCCTCTTTGCCCTGACGGGACTGGTCGTCAAGCACGTGAACGGCACGCCCGAGGCGAACCGCTGGGAGTAATTTCTCCCGAAAACAGCAGATAAAAATCGCTTCCCGATCAGGGAAGCGATTTTTTACGTTATTTGACCACGCCGAACCGATAGAGCTCGTCGCGCCATTGCACATAGTAGGGTGCGCGGACATGAACGCCGTCGCCGGAGTAGTCGGCGCGCAGCGCGCCGTTCTCGTCGTCGAAGAGCGGATTGAGGTCGAGGTAGAAGATCGTTTTGCCGTCCGCCAGCTGCGCGATGGCGGCGTTGCGCTCGTTGATGACCTCGTTTTTGAAGTAGGAGCTATCCGACTTTTTCTGCGTGGTGTGGAAGATGGACTGAATGAAAATGACCGCGTCGGGCTGCTTTTCGCGCACGAGATCGAGCAGCGATTTGTACTGGGCCGCCCAGTCCGCGGCGGTGTAGGCGCCGATCTCGTTGATGCCGAGGAGGATATAGACCTTGCCGAACTGCCTCGTGCCGAGCGCCTCGGCGAGCGTGACCTTTTTGCCGTCCAGCTCGATGAAGCTCTTTTCCACGGCGTCCTTTACCGTCAGACCGTTCTTGGTGAAGTAGGTCGCGTTGCCCAGCCCCGCGTAGTCGTGGAAGCCGTCGGTGTGCGAGTCGCCGAGAAAGAGCGCGTCGTCAAAATAGCTCGCGTCCACCGTGGTAAATTGGCTGACCGGCTCCTCCGGCTCGCCGGGGATCACCGGATCGACCACCTCGGGCGGCTGGGGCAGGAGATCGGGCACGGGGCTCGGGATCGGCTCAGACACGCCGGGGATCGTCCACGGAAAGACGCCGCTCTCGGCGGCATCAAAAAAGGCGGCGATGGCGGGCGTATTCTCGCCCAGCGCGTCGAGATACTGCTCGTAAGCGCCGGTGGGGTCGAGCGCGGTGAAGGAATTGAGCGCCGCGGCGCTCACCGCACACAGCCACAGCAGGGGAGAAAAGTGGGACATGGAAAGACCTCCTTCAGAAAAATTCAGAAGCGGGCGTAGAGGAACGGGTTGCCCGTGCCGGTTGCGATGAGATAGAGACACAGCCAGAACACCGCGAACAGCGGCAGCCAGACGAGCGGCGTCGCGCGGTATTTTTCATAGAAGCGGCGCGGCCAAGGCGTGGCGAGGAGAATGCCGAGAGCAAAGAGCCACCAGTAGCTTTTGAGCTGGCGCAGGAGATCGCCGGCAAACACGCTCTCGCCGCTGCTGAGGAAGGGATAGAGACGGGAGAAGTAGTCCCCCAGCTCGCCGAGATCAGAGATGCGGAACACCACCCACGTCTGCGGAATAAGAAAGAGAAAATAGAGACGCGAGAGGAAGCAGTGACGCTCTAAGAAGCTGCCGATGCAGAACTTTTCCAGCGCGATGAACACAAAGAGCACAAGGCCCCACAGAACGAAATTCCACGCTGCGCCGTGCCAGAGACCCGTGAGCGTCCATACAACGAACAGGCTCAGAAGGAGTCGGCGCTTGCCGTTCCGGCTGCCGCCGAGCGGGATATAGAGGTAGTCGCGGAACCAGATGCCGAGCGTGATGTGCCAGCGCCGCCAGAATTCGGAGATGGAGCGTGAGCAGTAGGGCAGGTCGAAGTTGCGCGGGATCACAAAGCCGAGCATACGGGCAAGCCCCATCGCCATGAGCGAGTAGCCCGCGAAGTCGTAGTAAAGCTGCAGGCTGTAGCCCACCGCGCCGAACCACGCCAGCGGCGCGGAGAGATAGGCGAAGCCGATACGTTCGAGCGCCGTCCACAGCGAGGCGAGCTGGTCGGCCAGAACGACCTTGCAGCCAAGCCCAACCACAAAAAGCGAAAAGCCGCTCTCGACCGCCGCGCGGGAGAAGGGACGCTTCGTGTGCAGCTCCGCGCTCACATCGCGCAGGCGCAGGATGGGACCCATGACGAGCTGGGGGAACATCGCCTGAAAGGCGGCATAGTCCAAAAGGCTGCGCTCGGCCTCGGCGTCGCCGCGGTAGACGTCCGCGATGTAGGCGATGCTCTGAAATACATAGAAGCTCACGCCGAGCGGCAGGGCGACACGGAAAAAGGAAAAGTCGGTATTCGTCAGTCTGCCCAGATTTTCCAGAAACCAACCCATGTACTTGAAATAAAAGAGACTGCCCACATCGCACGCGAGCGCGAGGATGAGCCAGGCGCGCCGCTCGTCGCCGTGCGCGTCCTCGATCAGCCGCCCCGCGGCAAAGTTGACGAGAATGAGCGCGACCAGCACGAGAAGAGCGCCCGTACCCGCGCCGAGCCAATAGAAGAGCAGGCTCCCCAGTGCGAGCACGGCGTTGCGGAAGCGGGCAGGGACAATATAGTATACCGCCAGAAAGGCGGGCAGAAAATAAAAGAGAAACGGTAAGGTCGAAAAGCTCACGGTGGATGCTCCTACAGTAAAATGAAAAAGGAAGAGTGGTTTACAAACGGCGGAATGCGTGCTACAATATCCGCGCCGCAAGCCACTGCAATACCTTATTGTAGGTGCTTCGGCGCCGTTCGTCAACAACAAAACGGTTACAAATTTCAGGAAATGAACAGGAGGCGGGCGATACGGTGAGTAAGGAGAAAATTTTTGCGCTGCTCAGCGCGCAGGCGGGAGACTTCGTCTCCGGCGAGGACATCTCCGCGCAGCTCGGCATCTCCCGCGCGGCGGTGTGGAAGGCGGTCGGCGCCCTGCGGCGCGACGGCTACACCATCGAGGCGCAGACGGGGCTGGGCTACCGGCTGGCGGATTCGCCGGACGTGCTCAGCGAGCGCGAGCTGCGCCGCCGCCTCGGCGAGACGAAAACCGTCGGGCGCACGCTCCATTGCTTTGAGAGCGTGGATTCCACGAACAGCTATCTCAAGCGCATTGCCGCGGAGGGCGCGCCGGACGGCGCGGTGGCGGTGGCCGACGAGCAGACTGCGGGGCGCGGACGGCGCGGCCGCAGCTTCTCCAGCAGCCCGGGGCGCGGCGTGTATCTCTCAGCGCTGCTGCGCCCGCAGCTCGCGCCGGAGAAGATACTGCCGCTCACGGCGCTCGGCGCGGTGGCGGCCTGCGATGCGGTGGAGCGCACCTGCGGCGTGCGGCCGCAGATCAAGTGGACGAACGATCTTGTCCTGAACGGCAAGAAGCTCAGCGGCACGCTTACCGAGCTGTCGCTTGAGGGTGAGAGCGGTGCGCTGCAATACGCCGTCATCGGCATCGGCGTCAACTGCAACAATGTGTCGGAGGACTTCCTGCCGGAGCTCCGCGATGTGGCGACCTCGCTCTATCTGGAAACGGGGAAGCGTGTGCAGCGCGCGGCGCTGGCCGCCGCGCTCATTGAGGAGCTTGACAAGCTCTACGCCGCGCTGCAAAGCGGCGACACGGCGTCCTACCTCACGTCCTACCGCCGCGACTGCCTGACGCTCGGACGCGAGGTGCAGCTTTTATGGCAGGATGTAAAGGAGAAGGTCACAGCGCTGGACGTGGACGATCAGTTCGGCCTTGTCGTGCGCCGCGCGGACGGAACGGTCGAGACCATTCGCACGGGCGAGGTCTCCGTGCGCGGTCTATACGGCTATGTGGAATAAAAAAGGAGACGCTATGGCAAAGAGACTCTGGGAACTGTTTTATACCTTCGCCAAGGTCGGCGTGATGACCTTCGGCGGCGGCTACGCAATGCTGCCTATTTTGCAGCGCGAGGTCGTGGAGAATAAGGGTTGGGCGACGGAGGAGGAGCTGGCGGACTGGTTCGCTATCGGTCAGTGTACCCCGGGCGTCATCGCGGTGAACACCGCGACCTTCGCGGGACGCAAGGTGCTGGGCAACGTCGGCGGCGTGGTGGCTACCCTCGGCGTCGTGTTTCCCTCGCTCATTATTATATCCCTCCTCGCCGGCGTTATCACGACCTTTGCCGAGGTCGCGTGGGTCAGGAACGCCTTCGCGGGCATCCGTGTGTGCGTGTGCGTGCTGATCTTCAACGCGGTGGTGAAGCTGTGGAAGAAGTCGGTCGTCGATAAAAAGACGCTTGCGCTCTACGCGGTCATCCTGCTCGCGTCGCTGCTCACCGACCTTTCGCCGGTGATCTTCGTGCTGTTCGCAGCGGTCAGCGGCATTGTGCTGCAGGTCGCGCTCAAGAAAGGCGGCGAGGCGAAATGATGCTCTATTTACAGCTCTTCTGGGAATTTTTCAAGACCGGCCTTTTCGCCATCGGCGGCGGCATGGCCACGCTTCCGTTCCTCTACGATATGGCGGATAAGACCGGCTGGTTCACCCGCGCGCAGCTCGCGGACATGATCGCCGTGTCCGAGTCCACCCCCGGCCCCATCGGCGTCAACATGGCGACCTACGTCGGCTTCCTGACCGGGGGCGTGCCCGGCGCGGTGACGGCGACCGTCGGCCTCATTGCGCCGAGCGTCATTGTGATCCTCATCGTCGCGGCTTTCCTGCAGGCGTTCCGCGACAGTAAGTACGTCGCGGGCGCATTCTACGGCCTGCGTCCCGCGTCCACCGCGCTCATCACGGCGGCGGGACTTGTCGTCGTGCGCGAGACCTTCTGGCTCACCGGCGGCGTGCTCTTCTGGCAGGGGACCGTCCTTGCCGCCGTGCTGCTCGTGCTCACACGCTGGGTCAGGCAGACGAAGAACTGGCACCCCATCGTGTTCATCGGCCTTTCCGCCCTCGTGGGCGTGGTGTTCCGCTTTGCGGGCGCGTAAATGCAAAAAGAAAAAGCAGCCGGCCGGCTGCTTTTTTTGCTGTGTGCCTTGCTCAGTCCTCGCTCGCGATGTGGCTGGCGATGCGCTGCATGATCATGTCGAGCGCGACGAGGTTGTGCCCGCCCTCGAGCACGATGATGTCCGCGTACTTGCGGCTCGGCTCAACGTACTGCTCGTGCATGGGCTTGACGGTCGTGAGGTACTGCGTGATGACGCTCTCGAGCGTGCGGCCGCGGTCGCGGATGTCGCGCAGGGCGCGGCGCAGGATGCGCACGTCGGCGTCGGTCTCGACGAAAATTTTAATGTCGAACATATCGCGCAGGGTCGGGTCCTGGAAAATGAGGATGCCCTCGACGATAATGACCTTGGTGGGGAAGACCTCAACGGTCTCGTCCGTGCGGTTGTGGTCCACATAGGAGTAGACGGGGCATTGGATGCTGCGGCCCGCCTTGAGCGCCTTGAGGTGCTCGACGAGCAGGCTCGTTTCAAAGGCGTCGGGATGGTCGTAGTTGACCTTGGAGCGCTCCTCGTAGGTCTTGCCGCTTATAGTAGCTGTCGTGTCCGATGACGGTGACGGCGTCGCCGAAATGCTCCTTGAGATGGCGCGTGAGCGTGGTCTTGCCGGAGCCGGTGCCGCCGGCAATGCCGATGAAAATGGTGCTCATAGGCGTGATATCCTCCCCCGTTGTTCGCTTGTCTGTCTCTATTATAAAAAGCGCGGCGGCAAATTGCAAGGGCGATCGACCGTCGGCGAAAAAATTTCCTCGAAAAAAGGGAAGAACGGTTGACGGCGGGGCAAAAAGAAAGTATTATGTAAATAAGATTTTCACGCGGACGCCCTGCGTCCGTGTTTTCAGGAGGATAATGTATGGACCTCATCAAATGCCCCGTCTGCGGAGAAAAGTATTCCTCAAGCTATCGCCGCTGTCCCTTCTGCGAAGAGGAGGATCGCCCGCGCAAGGTGTCCGGCAAGCGCAGAGGTGGGCATCACGTGGCGGAACGAAAGCACACGCACTCCGCCCGCGGCTCGCTCATCGCGGTGCTGCTGGTGGTGCTGGTCGTCTTTTCCTGGTATCTCTTCGGCGGCAAATTCATGGAAAAAATTCAGGAGGACCGCGCGAACGATGTGGAGAACGTCGACCCCGCGCCGGTCGACCCGACGCCCGTCGATCCCACGCCGGTTGACCCGACACCCGATGACCCCGCGGTCACGCCCGACGAGCCTGCCCCGCCGGTGGTGGAGGACCCGGAGCCGGCGACGCCCACGGCCGATCCCTCGGCGCTGACGGTCGGGACGAACGTCGGCACGACGCTGAAGAAGGACGACAGCGGCCGCTTCGACTGCACGATCCGGATGAGCGATTCCATTCAGCTCATTCTGCGCGGCACAGACGCGGCGGCGACCTGGTCGAGCGAGGACACCTCCGTGGTGACGGTCAGCGCGGACGGCAAGCTCAAGCCGGTCAAGGCCGGCACGGCCAACGTGACGGCGAGCGTCGGCGGCGCCACGGTCCGCTGCGTGGTGCGCATCAACAATTAAAGGCTGACAGAGAACGACCCCTCGGGGTCGTTCTCTGAGGCTGTCGAAAAAGTGGCTTTGCCACTTTTTCGAGAAAGATTCGCTGCGCTCTGCGCCTCGGTTGTCCGCTGACAGCGGACAATTCGACGCTCGCTCCGCGCAAAGTGTTTTCTGCCACGCACAGGTCGCGGCAGAAAACGGATCAAACATCTTTCGCGTCTGCGGACGCGAAACTCTGTGAGGCTTTCCGATAGACTGAGAACGACCCCTCGGGGTCGTTCTGTTTTTTGCTGTGCAAAAGTACAGCAAAAATTGAAATGTGCCCTTTCCTCGCCCCTGTGGGGCAACCGGAAAGGATGCACAAAAGCTTCATGCGTCGGCATTTGCGCCGATTTGCGATGCGGTGCGCGTGCATGAAGTTTTATACACTGTCTATTGAAAGTGCGTTGGTTTTGTGATAAGATAACCTTGTACCAATAGTACCTGAAAAATAACGGATGGAAACGATACCATGGATCGACGGAGCTTGCTGGACCGCGCGGCGAAAAGCGCGGAGGAGCGTGTGCTTTTGGGGCACATATTGGATAAATATGACCAGTGCCGGCAGCGGAACCTGCCCACGAACACGGCGTTTTTAAGCCCGGCCGAGGCGCAGGGCGCGCGGGACCTGCTCCGCGCCGCCGCGATCCACGAGGGCTTCGCCCTCCTCGGCGGCTACGAGGGCGCGGAGCGCCGGATGCTCTTTTTCCTGCCCGACTGGCAGGAGGAGGCCGACGCGTCCGACGCGATGGCGTTTCTCCGCGCGGCGTGGCACGAGAGCGAGCACCCCACGCACCGCGACCTGCTCGGCAGCCTCATGGCGCTCGGCGTAGAGCGCGAGACGCTCGGCGACATCCTCGTGAGCGAGGGGAGCGCCGACCTCATTGTGAGCGCGGGCGTCGCGCAATATCTGCTCGACAACTGGACGGGCGCGGGGCGCACGGCGCTGCGCCTGACGGCCATCGGCGCGGACGCGCTGCGCGTGCCGGAGCAGAAGGTCAAGGAGATCCGGGACACGGTGGCGACGCTGCGGCTCGATGCCGTGACCGCCGCGGGCTTTTCCATGAGCCGCGGCAAGGCTGCGGAGCTGATCGCCGCAGGACGTGTGCAGAAAAACTATCGCGAGGTCACCAAGGGCGACGCGAGCGTGGCACAGGGCGACGTCATTTCCGCGCGGGGACTGGGAAAATTTGAGGTCGCAGAGGTCGGCGGCCTGAGCAAAAAGGGGCGCACGGGCATTCTGCTGCGCCGGTATCTGTAAGGAGAAGCAAGATGGAACAGAAGAAGATCGACCGCATCAACGAGCTTGCCAAGCTCGCGAAGGAGCGGGAGCTGACCGACGAGGAGAAGGTCGAGCGCGCGGCGCTGCGGCAGGAGTATGTGAATTCCGTGCTCGGCGACCTGCGAAATCAGCTCAACAACACCTATGTGATGGACGAAAAGGGCAACAAGACCAAGCTCACCCGGTGGAGCGAGGACCGTAAGCTGGGCAAGTAGATCCGACGTTTTTCGCGCCCGCGGGCGCGTATGCTGAAAAGAGGGAGGACAAGCGCCATGGAGCATTTTGATCTCGCCGCCTTTTATGGCGGCAGCGCAACGGAGCTGTACCGCACGCTCGGCGCGCACCGCACGCCGGACGGCTGGGTGTTCCGCGTCTGGGCGCCGCACGCGGGGAGCGTGAGCGTCGTGGGCGATTTCTGCGCGTGGGACCCCACCGCGCATCCGATGCGCCGTCTCGACGGCGGCGTATGGGAGACGGAGGTTGCGGGCCTTTCAGAGTATGACACCTATAAGTTCGCCGTCACCGCGCGAAGCGGCGCGGTGACCTTCAAGGCCGACCCCTACGCCTTCCACGCCGAGACGCGCCCCGGCACGGCGAGCAAGCTCTACGAGCTTGCGGGCTACGACTGGGGCGACGGCGCGTACCTTGCGGCAAAGCAGCCGGTCTATGACCGTCCGCTCAACATCTACGAGGTCCACCTCGGCTCGTGGCGGCGGCGCGAAAACGGCGATTTTTACGACTACCGCTCGCTCGCGGACGAGCTGAGCGAGTACGCCGCCGACCTCGGCTACAACTGCGTGGAGCTGATGCCCGTGACCGAGTATCCGCTCGACGACTCGTGGGGCTACCAGTGCACCGGCTACTTCGCGCCGACCTCGCGCTACGGCACGCCGCACGACTTCATGTACTTCGTGGACATGATGCACCGAAGGGGCATCTCCGTCATTCTTGACTGGGTGCCCGCGCACTTCTGCAAGGACGAGCACGGTCTCATCGACTTCGACGGCGAGCCGTGCTACGAGTACGCCGACCCCAAAAAGCGCGAGCACGCGGGCTGGGGCACGCGCGTATTCGACTACGGGCGCGGCGAGGTGAAGAGCTTCCTGCTCTCGTCCGCCGCCTACTGGCTGCGGGAATACCACCTTGACGGTCTGCGCGTGGACGCGGTGGCGTCCATGCTCTACCTCGACTACGGGCGCGAGGCGGGCGAGTGGACGCCGAACAAAAACGGCGGCCACGAGAACTTGGAGGCCATCGACTTCCTGCGCGCGCTCAACACCGCTGCCTTTGCCATTGATCCGAACGTGATGATGGTGGCGGAGGAATCGACCGCGTGGCCGCTCGTGACCTATCCGGTCTCGGACGGCGGGCTGGGCTTCAACCTCAAGTGGAACATGGGCTGGATGAACGATATGTGCCACTACCTCAAGCTCGACCCGTGGTTCCGCCAGTTCCATCATAAGGACCTCACCTTCTCGCTGATGTACGCCTTTTCCGAAAACTTCGTGCTGCCCATCTCGCATGACGAGGTGGTGTACATGAAGGGCAGCCTGCGCGGCAAGATGCCGGGCGACGAGTGGCGGCAGCTCGCGGGCGTGCGCAGCTTCATGGTCTATATGCTCACGCACCCGGGCAAGAAGCTCACCTTCATGGGCGCGGAGCTGGGCCAGTGGCACGAGTGGGATTTTGCCGGTCAGCTCGACTGGTATCTGCTTGAAAACGACGCCAACCGCAGGATGCAGGATTTCTTCCGTGCTGTCAACCGGTACTACCTGACGAACCCCGCACTCTGGCGCATCGACTTTGACTGGGCGGGCTTTGAGTGGCTCGTCGCGGACGACAACGAGGATAACACCGTCGTCTTTGTCCGCCGCGACGGCGCGGGCGAGGAGCTGCTGGTCGCGGTCAACTTCTCGCCCAACGGCTACCGGGACTACCGCTTCGGCGTCCCGCCGCGGAAAACGTGGCGCGAGGAGCTTTCCACGGATGATACCGCGTTCGGCGGCACGGGCGAGTGGCGCAACGAAAAGCCGGTCCGAACGCAGGCGATCCCCTCGCACGGACGCGAGCAATCTATTGCCATCACCATCCCCCCGCTCGGCGCGGTCATCCTGCGCGGCGCGGGCGAATATAAGAAACCGAAAGCGAAAAAAAGCAAGGCAAGGGAGGAATTACCGGCATGAAAAAAGAGTGCATCGCCATGCTGCTCGCCGGCGGACAGGGCAGCCGCCTTTACGTCCTGACGGAGAACATGGCAAAGCCCGCCGTCCCGTTCGGCGGGAAGTTCCGCATCATCGACTTTCCCCTTTCCAACTGCGCGAACTCCGGCATCGACACCATCGGCGTGCTCACGCAGTACCGCCCGCTGGAGCTCAACCGCTACATCGGCAACGGCCAGCCCTGGGACCTTGACCGCTCGGACGGCGGCGTACACATCCTCCCGCCCTACCAGAGCGCGAAGGGCGCGACGTGGTTCAAGGGCACGGCGAACGCCATCTACCAGAACATCGGCTTCGTGGACATGTACGATCCCGACTATGTGCTCATTCTCTCCGGCGACCACATTTACAAGATGGACTACGCCGCCATGCTCGCGCACCACAAGCGTGTGCACGCCGACTGCACCATCGCCGTGATGGAGGTGCCCTGGGACGAGGCGAGCCGCTTCGGCATCATGAACGTCGACGGCGAGGACACCATCACGGAGTTTGAGGAAAAGCCGAAGCAGCCCAGGAGCAACCTTGCCTCGATGGGCATTTACGTTTTCTCGTGGAAGAAGCTGCGCGCCTATCTCATCGCGGACGAGAACGACGCGGGTTCGAGCAATGACTTCGGCAAGAATATCATCCCCGCCATGCTGAATGCCGGCGAGAAGATGTCCGCCTATCGCTTCGAGGGCTACTGGAAGGACGTCGGCACGCTCGATTCCCTCTGGGACGCGAACATGGATATGCTCGCGCAGGGCAGCGGGCTGAACCTGCTCGATAAGGACTGGCCCATCTACGCCCGCGCGGAGAGCGAGCCGCCCGCCTACCTCGGCGAGACGGCGGAGGTCGACCACAGCGTCGTCACCCGCGGCTCGGAGGTCGAGGGCACGGTGCGCAATTCCGTGCTCTCGCAGCGCTGCACCGTCGCCGAGGGCGCGGAGGTGGAGTATTCCATCCTCATGCCCGGCGCGGTCGTCGAGCGCGGCGCGAGGGTCGCCTACGCCATCCTCGGCGAGAACGTCCGCGTGGGCGAGAACGCCCGCGTCGGCGCGTCGCCCGAGGCGGCGCCGCCGGAGGAGTGGGGCATCACGGTCGTCGGCCCCGAGGCACAGGTCGAGGCGGGCCGCACGCTCAAGGCGAACCGGATGCTCAACCGCGAAGGAAAGGAGACGGTACGATGAACGGACTGCACGGCATTATTTTCTCCTACGAACAGGAGCCGGGACTGCGCGAGCTGGCGGAACGCCGGATGCCCGCCTCCATCCCGTTCGGCGGACGCTACCGCGTCGTCGATTTCATGCTCTCCAATCTGCACGCCGCCGGCATCACCGACGTCGGCGTGGTGCTGCACGGCAATTACCAGAGCCTGCTTGACCACATCGGCAACGGCAAGACCTGGGACATGGCGCGCAAGTACGGCGGGCTGCGTATCCTGCCGCCCTTCGCCGATACCCGCGCCTACCGCAGCGGCGAGTTCCGCGGCAAGATGGAGGCCCTTGCCGGCGTCCGCTCATATTTACAGGGGATACGGCAGGACTACGTCGTGCTCTCCGACAGCGATCTCATCATCAATCTGCCGCTCGCGGACGTGTTTGCCGCGCATCTGGAGAGCGGCGCGGACATCACCGCCGTCTGCACGGCGAACGGCGGCTTCGTGGACAACGCGACCTACCTCACGCTCGAGAGCGACGGCGCAATCGGGCAGGTCTGGTGCGCGCCGACCACGCCGCGCGGCCACCGCTCGCTGGAGATCTACATTCTCAGCAAGCAGCTGCTGCTCACGCTCGTGGACGAGTGCTCCGCGCAGGATAAATACAGCTTCCGCCGCGACGTGCTCGCGGGCATGACCGGACGGCTGAAGCTCCAGAGCTACGTCTGGGACGGCTACGCCGCCCAGCTCCGCTCCGTGCAGGAGTATTACGACCGCTCGATGGAGCTGCTGCAGGGCTCCATCCGCGCCGAGCTCTTTGCCGCCGCGCGGCCCATCCTCGCCAAGGAGGACGACGAGGCGTCGAGCTATTTCGCGCCGGGCAGCCGCGTGAAAAATTCGCTCGTCGCCGACGGCTGCACCATCGAGGGCGGCGTGGAGAACTGCATCCTCTTCCCCGGCGTGACGGTGGAAAAGGGCGCGGAGCTGCGAGATTCCATTCTCTTCAAGGGCACGCGCGTGCGCGACGGCGTGACGCTCCGCTACGTCATCACCGACAAATATGTGGAGGTCCTGCCCGGGCGCACGCTCGTGGGGCATGAGAGCTACCCCATCGTCATTTCCAAGGGCAGCATCGTCTGAAGCACACACGGAATAAGGAGGAAAGCTATGAACATTCTCTATGTCACATCCGAGGCCGTTCCCTTCTGCAAGACCGGCGGCCTTGCGGACGTTGCGGGCAGCCTGCCGCAGTCGCTTGCCGCGAACGGCGACCGCGTGAGCGTCATTCTGCCGCTCTACCAGAGCGTCGCGGACGCGTGGCGCGACCGGCTGCACTTTGAGCGCTACACCTATGTGCGCCTTGCCTGGCGCAGCCTGTACTGCGGACTTTTCTCCTACGAGCGGCAGGGCGTGACGTGGTACTTCGTGGACAACGAGCAGTATTTCAAGCGTCCCGAGCTTTACGGCTATTATGACGACGGCGAGCGCTTCGCCTTCTTCTGCCGCGCGGTGACGGAGCTGCTGCCGCTGCTGCCGGAGAAGCCGGACGTCGTCCACTGCAACGACTGGCAGACCGCGCTCGTGCCCATCTACATCCGCGACGAGGCGGTGCGCGAGGAATTCTACAAGTCCGTCCGCACGGTCATCACCGTCCACAACATCGAGTATCAGGGCCGCTACGGCCGCGAGACGGTCGAGGACCTTTTCGGTCTCGACGCGGGCTGGTTCACCGGCGGCACGCTTGCCTTCGACGGCGACGTGAACCTGCTCAAGGGCGCGATCGTCACGGCGGACGCCGTGACCGCCGTCAGCCCCACCTACGCGCAGGAGCTCAAGTATGCCTACTTCGCTCACGGCCTTGAGAGCGTGATGCAGATGGTGGAGGGCAAGCTCCACGGCGTGCTCAACGGCATCGACATGGAGCGCTACGATCCCGCGAGCGACCCCAACCTGACGGCGAACTACTCGCTCCGGCGCATGGCCGGCAAGGCGAAGGACAAGGCGGCGCTGCAGCGCATGATGGGCCTTGCCGAAAGAAAGGACACGCCCGTGGTCGCGATGGTCTCGCGGCTCGTGAGCCACAAGGGACTCGACCTCGTGTGCGAGACGCTCGATTATTTCATGGAAAAGGATATGCAGCTCGTCGTGCTCGGCAAGGGCGACGGGAAGTACGAGTCCTTCTTCTCCTGGGCGCAGGCGAAGTATCCGGGCCGCGTGGCGGTGCATCTCGGCTACTCCGAGAGCCTTGCCATGCAGATCTACGCGGGCGCGGACCTGTTCCTCATGCCGTCCAAGAGCGAGCCGTGCGGCCTGAGCCAGATGATCGCCATGCGCTACGGCGCGGTGCCCATCGTGCGCGAGACCGGCGGGCTGAAGGACACCGTTCACGCCTACGAGGCGTGGAACGGCGCGGGCAATGGCTTTTCCTTTACAAATTATAACGCGGGCGATATGTGCTACGTCATCGGCGAGGCGGTGGACCTTTACCATCAGAAGCCGGAGGCATACAAGGCTCTGCGCAAGCGCGGCATGGCCGAGGATTTCAGCTGGGCGCGCAGCGCGAAAAAATACCGCGAAATTTACGATTCCATCTGCAAATAAGGTAGGTACAAAGAAATATGGATATCACAACGACACAGGGAATGAAGCAGGCGCTTACGGATAAGCTGCGCCTGGGCTTCGGCGTGACGCCCGAGGAGGCCGACGACGCGCAGGTGATGCGCGCCGCGGCGCTGGTGCTGCGCGACGTGATGACCGAGCGCGGTGTGGAGAGCCGAATGGCCACGCGCCGCGAGGAAAAGCGGAAGGTGCATTACCTTTCCATGGAATTCCTGCTGGGCCGCAGCCTGGAAAAGAACGCCTACAACCTCGGCGTGAGCGGCGTGCTGCGCGAGGCGATCGGCGAGCTTGGCTTCCGCGCGGCGGATATTTTCGAGGTCGAGCCCGACGCGGGCCTCGGCAACGGCGGCCTCGGCCGCCTCGCCGCCTGCTATCTGGATTCCATGACCACGCTCGACATCCCCGCCGCGGGCTACTCCATCTGCTATGAGCTGGGCATCTTCCGCCAGCGCATCGTGGATGGGCAGCAGGTCGAGCTGCCGGACAACTGGAAGGATATCGGCGGCGCGTGGCTGATGCCCAAGCCGCAGGAGACGGAGGAGGTGCTCTTCGGCGGCACGATCCGCAAGTTCTGGGACAACGGACGGCTGCACGTCGTGCCCGAGGGCGCGACGAAGGTGCTCGCCGTGCCCTGCGACATGGAGATCACGGGCTACGGCACCGAGCACGTCAACCCCCTGCGCCTGTGGGACGCGAAGTCCCCGACGCCGGTGGATATGAGCCTGTTCTCGCAGGGCGAATACCTGCGCGCGAGCGAGCAGGAGGCGATGGCGGAGACCATCGCCAAGATCCTCTATCCCGAGGACAACCACTATGAGGGCAAGTCGCTGCGCCTCAAGCAGCAGTATTTCTTCGTCTCCGCCACGATGCAGTCCATCATGCGCAAGCACATCGAGGTCTACGGCACGGCGGCGAACTTCCACGAGAAGAACGTCATCCAGATCAACGACACGCACCCCGCGCTGGTCATTCCCGAGCTGATGCGTATTCTGATGGACGATGCGGGCTTCGACTGGGATACTGCGTGGAACATCACGAAAAATTCCGTCGCCTACACGAACCACACCGTGCTCGCTGAGGCGCTCGAGCGCTGGCCGCAGCAGCTCATGGAGACGCTGCTCCCGCGCGTGTGGGAGATCATCACCGAGATCGCGCACCGCTATCAAAAGCAGGTCGAGAACTTCTACCACGACCCCGCCAAGACCGCGGAGCTGGCCATCGTCTGGGATGGGCAGGTGCGCATGGCGAACCTGTGCATCGCGGGCGGCATGGCGGTCAACGGCGTTTCCGCGCTGCACTCCGACATCCTGCGCCACGACGTATTCCGCTGGCAGTACCAGATGGAGCCGGAGAAGTTCAAGAACGTCACCAACGGCATCGACCACCGCCGCTGGCTCGCGCAGATCAACCCGCGGCTCGACG
>OLGA01001082.1_pt1 | contig 22298 bp, 12 predicted proteins | sample 1604881 | NCBI WGS metagenome assembly OLGA01 (sample SAMEA3888896, study PRJEB22519) | human gut metagenome | biome: human gut; feature: human-associated habitat; material: faeces | place: Denmark | collected 2009 | reverse complement strand
TTCCATGATGACGTCGCATTTTCTCAGCAGTTCTTCGAAAATTTCGCAGCCCGCCTTGCTCTTCATGTTCGCAATGATCGAACGCTTGTTGCTGTTCAACATGGTGAAGTACAAGCTGTCCTTGTTCGGATCGTGACGCAGCTGTTTACGTGTGATGTCGCCCGTCGGATTTTCGAACTTGATGACGTCCGCTCCCATCCATGCCAACAGCTGGGACGAGGTCGGCCCCGCCTGTACGTGGGTCATGTCCAGAATTCTTACTCCGGATAATGCTTTGCTACCCATATTTCTCTTCCTCCAATGTATTGGTCAGTATTACCTTTATCTCTGGCATACACCAGTTTTCACAACGAGAAAGAAGTCGCCTTCTTTCTTCGCATTCTTTTCCACTATTTGCCGGCCATACGTGCCTTCAAACGTGCCTTGGTTCCCGGCGACCATTCTTGCGGGTCAACCCAGATATTGATAACAGCACACTTGCCCGTTCTGGCTATGGCCTCACGTCCACGCCGCAAGGCAGGCGCAATATCTCCGGGATTGTAGACTTCCTCACCGTAGCCGCCCATCATTTCCGCAAATTTACCATACGGCAAGTCACTTAACAAAGTGCCAACGTTACCACGATCACCATATTTGGCCAGTTGTGCATATCGGATCTGGTTCATGGCCGAGTTGTTACCGACCACTGCCAGGTAAGGGGCCTTGAAGCGGTTGGCCGTTTCCATATCGAACGCCGTCATGGAGAAAGCGCCATCACCATAGTAGCACACGACCTCCTTGTCCGGATTGAGCGTCACCGCCATCTCGCCGCCTCCTTTGTATTTCATCTTATAGTTGTATTATACCATACTCCGCAAAAAATAGCCACCCCCGACAAAAAACGCACGAAGAGCCCCCTCCCCGTGCGTTTCCTTTTTCACTCCTCGTACCCCTGACTCACGCCGCCGCCTCCGACGTCGCTCCCAAGATCGCAGGTGTACATCCACTCGATCACGTCGCCTGCCTGCACAGCGTACCGGCTGCACCCGTAGTTCGGGAACCAGCCGTTGACTCGATACATCCAGCCCGAGAGCGCGCCGCAGTCAAACTCATAGAGGTTGCCAATGCCCTCGATATAAGCCGTCTCATACATCGGCGTGTTCTGGTACTCCATGTGGATAGCGTTGGCCTTCACCGTCGCCAGCAAAACATCAAACACGTTCTGCCCCGCCGTAAACTCGACCGTCACCGGCGCAAGGATCCACCCATCCTCCGGCACAAGCTCGACCTTCTCCGGGTCCAGCTCGTCCAGATGATCAAGAATCGTCGCGCAGCTGATGCTAATCGTGCACGTAAGCGGCGCATCCGTCACCGCAGGCGCTTTCTGCTCCGGCAGCTCGTCGATCGGCGCGCGCACCTCGGGTTCCTGCGCCGTTTCCGCGCTCTCTTCGAATCCAACCGTCTCCGGCTGCTCGTCAATCGCCGCATCAGCCGCTTCATCCTTCGTGGTCTCCTCCGTAGCCGGCGCTTCCTCCGGCTTCGCAGCCTCCTGCGCAGGCTCTGCCGCAGCTTCCGACGCAGCCGTCTCTTCCTGTGCTGGTTCCGTCTTCGCGCTGCAAGCGCACAGTCCCAGCAGCAGCACCGCAAGGACCAGCGCCAGCGCGCGCCGTCCAAATTCCTTCATTTATACCTCCCCGGCTGCCGCCAGCAGATTCCAGACCATCTGCGCCACCTCGCAGCGGCAGATCGCCTCACTGGGTTTGAGGTCCGTTCGATCAGCCTCCAAAATCGCATGCTCTGCGCAGAATGCCAGCGCATCTTTTGCGTAGCTTGATGCCGCCTGTGCATCCGGATACGCTTTCAGCGCCGAATCCGCATCCTTGGCCGCGCCGGAAAGCCCCAGCGTTTTAGAAGCTCTCGCCAGCATCGTCGCCGCCTGCTCTCTCGTAATTGCGCCCTGCGGATTGAATTTTCCATTTCCAACGCCGTTGACGATCCCGGCCTTGCTTGCCGCGCCGACAAAGCCGCAGAACCAGTCCGTCTGCAAAACGTCCGTAAACTCCGCCGTTTTCTCCTGCGAAAGCCCCAGCGCCCGCACGACAATCGCGCAGAACTGCGCCCGCGTAAGCCCGGCGTCCGGCGCGAACGTATCTGCCGTCATGCCGTTGATCACGCCCTTCTCGGCCAAAGCCTCAATCGCCTTTTGGTTCTTGTGCCCGACCACGTCGCGGAACGTCCCGCTCTGTGTGTCCGCCTTGGGCTCGTCCATCTTGTAAAGCGACTTCCCGCTCTCGGCGAGCTTCGCGGCCGCCAAGGCATAGAGCGCCTGCTCAGTCGCCATCTCGTTTGCATCGCCATCTAAGGCGTGCCGAAAGCTGCCGTCCGCGTTCGCATAGGTCAAAAGCGCGTCCAGCGCCGTGTTTCCGTTCTTCACGAACCGGCTGTCATCCAGCGAAATTCCAAGCTCCGCCAGCGCCACGAGCACCTGCGCGTTCGATTCGCACGTCTCTGCTCCGCCGGTCGAAAATCCGCCGTCCGCTCCCTGGATTTTAGAGAGTGCCGCAACGCCCTTGTCAATCGCCGTCTTCACGGAAGCCTGCGCCGTATACCCGGCCAGCGCCTGCAAAGCCATCGCCGTCAGATCTGCATCCGCCGCCGTGCCCGCAATATTCCAGCCGCCGTCTGAAAGCTGGGAATCCAGAATCTTCTGCACATAGAGTTCTCTCGTTGCCTGCGTCTTCGCGTCGGTATTCACAGGCACTTCATACTGCCCCGCATCCAGCGCCAGCAGCGCAAAAATTGCGCCGTTCACGCCCTGATAGACCGTCTTTTCATAGTCTCCCAGCGGCAGAAGCAGGTTATACCCCGCGACATCGCGCGCGTCCTTCCCGATCGCCGTCACCGCAAGGGCGACTCTCGAGTACTCCGTGTACTTCCGCTTGTGCAGCACGCCCTCGCAGGATTTTACGTAGCTCTCCAGCCTTTCGTAGTACCCCTCAAAATATCCGCTCTTTACGCCATAGCCGCCTCTGGCAAGACCGAGCACCGCCCAGTCCCCGCCAATCGAGCCAAACCCGGGGCTTGCGACCGTCTTCGCCACATACCCCGCTGTCTTTTCATACTGCGCCCCTATGATATCCTCTGCCATTGCCGGAACTGTCAAGCCTACGCAAAGCACCAGCACCAGCACAAACGCCAGGATCCGTTTCGTCTGCGTCATTGCCGCATCCTCCTTTTGTCCACAAATCTGCCAAGGCCGGGCCCTGCATCCCAGAGCCCGGTCTTCGCGTCAGGGTGTTTGATACCCCCATGTTACCCGTTCTTCAATTATTTTGCAACATTTTCCGCAAACCGGTGCAAAATCGCCGCAACCTCCGCGCGCGTGGCCTGCCCCTGCGGAGAAAGCGCCGTTTCGCTTCTGCCGCTGACAAGCCCTTCCGCGTTCGCCCAGCTGAGCGCCTCGGCGGCGTAGCCATAGATTTGCTCGTAGTCGGCAAAGCCCGTCAGATCGGCCGTCTTCTCCGTGTCATAGCGCTTGTCTCTTGCGTACCGGTACAAAATCGCCGCCAGCTGCTCGCGCGTCACCTGACTGTCGGGTGCAAAGCATCCATCGCTCACACCGCTCACGATGCCGCTCTCCGCTGCCCACGCGACTGCGTCCGCATAATACTTACCCGCCGCCACATCGGCAAAGCCGCTATTCTCTGCGGCCTTCGGACTTCCCGCCAGCCGGTACAGGACTGTCACCAGCATTCCGCGCGTCATCGGCGCGTTTGGGGAGAACAGATCCTGCGTCGTTCCGTGGAACAGCCCATGCTCGACCACATAGCGCACATCGCTGTAGAACCAGTCCTCGCGCCGCACGTCCAAGAAAAGCATCGCGCCCGTAAACGTCGCCACGATCCGGCTGTTTAATGTCAGGTTCTTGTACGTATAGCTCTCCGGCGTCCCGATGGACTTGCCGTCCACTGTCACCTCCAGCAGCTGCTGGTTCGTATCCGGCTCGAAGGTAAACGTCACATCCGCGCCGAGCTGCGAAAAGCCAAGAGTCGGCTCCACCGTGCCGCCGCCGATCACCTGCACGATCCGCGCCAGCTTCTGCTTCGCGTACTCCTCCGGCGAAATATCCGCCGCCTTGAGCCACGTCTCCGCATCGGCCTCGGTCGTGTAGTCGTCGACATAGTGCCAGATGACCTTGTCGCCCGCCTCGAGCGTAAAATCATTCAGTGCCTGGTCCGGATGCTTGCCGTTCACGGTGTACATCCAGCCGGAGTTCGCGCCGTTGTCCATCTCGCTCAGCCAGTAGCCGCCCAGTACCTCGGGCGCCAGAATAGCGCTCACATAGCCGTCGTCCGCGCCGGTCTCCTGAAGCCCTGTCTCATCCAGTGCCTTTTCCAGCAAATCCTTCACCGTCGCTCCGGCGCTGAGAGAATAGGTCTTCGTCTGAATCCATGTCACATAGTCCTTGTGCTCGTCCCCCTGTTCCTCGTGCAAAAAGTCTCCGATCAGCCGGAACGAGACCTTCATCGTATGCAGTGCATTTTCCATATCGGTCTTTGCTTTGGCGAGAATGTCTCCGATCTCTCCCGTGTGCGCCGCGTCCCGGATATCCTTCTCCGCCTGCGCCATCACCTTGCGCACCTCTTCGAGCGCCGCGTCGGTCAGAAGCGAGGGATCTTCCTTCTTTGCCGCGTCAATGACCGCGTCATAGACCTTGGAAAGTGAAACCGTCCGTGCCGTCTGCTTCTTCTCCGCGAGAATCTCATCGAACGCGCTCTGCTTTTCTTCAAGCGCGTCCTGCGCGGTCTTTTTGTCCTCGTCCTTCAGATAGCGGATCTTCTGCCGGATGGTCTCGAGCTTGACATAGGTCTCCCGGCTCGCGTCGGTGATCTCGCCCAGCGCTTCGATCTCGCGCAGAACGTCCTCCAGCGCCGCGTCGTCGAGCTTCTTCGCATCGTCCATGTCATAAAGTCCGTACGCATTGCCGCTCGTCACTCTCGCGTAAGCTGCCAGCGCGTAATACGCCTGCTCGCTTGCCATCTGGTTGTAGCCCGAGGCGCTCGCCGCGTGATAGAACCCGCCGCCGTCCAAATAATATTGCAGCAGTCCGTCAAGTACGTTCTTTCCGTCCTTGCTGAATTGCGCATCCGTCGCCGCGTCGATCCCCAGCGTGCTCAGGGCGACCAATGCCTGCGCCGACGTCTCCGCCGTGGTTCCGATCGCGCCGCTCGGAAGCTGCTGATCTTTCAGATAGGAAAGGCCCAGCGTGATCGCGTCCGCAGCGTCCCGGTTGTCCTGCCGATAGGCTGCCAGCGCTGTGAGGGCCATCGCCGTGGTGTCAAGGTCGCTGTTTCCCGTCGTGTTCGCCCAGCCGCCGTCCGGATTCTGCTTGTCAACAAGGCTCTTGACCAGCGTTTCCGCCGCGCGCTGCAGCGCTTCATCGCCCGCAAGATACGCCGTCTTCGCGTTCATCGCCAGAAGCGCAAACGCAGACGCGTTGTTGCCCTGTTTCGTGACCCACGCGGTATTTTTCAGCGCCGCGAGCAGATCATAGCCCGCAAAGCTCCTTGCGTCATAGCCGAGCGCCGACGCTGCCAGCGCCACACGAGCGTTCTCTGTCGATCTCGCGTCGCCGTTTCGTTTGATCTGGCCATTGGTGTTGATATTGCCTTTGACAAACGACTCGAGCGCCTTGATATAGTCCTCCACGTCGCCGCCATAGAGCCGCTCGCTTCTGGCAAGGCCCAGCATCATCCACTCTCCGCCGACCGAGCCCGTCGTCCACTTGCCCTGCAGCACCAAGTCGAGCAGCTTTGTTCCCGTCTCGCGGTAGGCTGTTTTCCAGTCGACGCTGGAAGAAAGGTTCCGGAACGCCTCTTCCGCGCGCTCGAGCATCTCGTAGTTTGTGACCTGCGCCTTTTCTTCATCGGTCAAGCTGTCATACGCGCTTCTCGCCGCGTCGATGGCGGGGCCGCTCAGCCTCGTCACCTCGCCGATCGCGTCGATCCGCTCCATCACGTCCGCCGGCGTGTAGACCATGCCGGCTTCGAGCGTGTAGTCGTCCGTATAGTGGAGCACGATTTTGTCTCCGTCCCCAACGACCTGCTCGTTTACCGCCTTGTTGGTATGAACGCCATTGAACGTGTACATCCACCCGGAGTTTGTGCCGTTGCTTCCCTCGGCAAGCGTCGTCGTGGTGCCGCCCTTGACCGATCTCGTCACCGAGCGGATATACCCCGGGTCGCCCTTCCAGCTATACGTCGGGTCCTCCTGCGCAACGAACGCTGTTTCGATCACATCCAGCACCGTCGCGCCCGCCGGAACCGTCACGCTGGCCTTGTCGATCCACGTCGTTAAGTTGCCGCCCTTGAGCGTGTGCGCCGTTTCGCCTGCGCCGTGCGCTTCATCGCCCAGCAGCGAGAATGTCACGGTGACCTCTTCGCCCGGCGCCTGTCCGTCCGAAACGCTGATGGTGCAGACCGCCGGGACGATCGTTCCCTCTTCATTCGCGGCAACCAGATAATACTCTCCCGCCTGCGAAAACGTCACGGTATAATATCCGTTTCCCGTTTCCGCGGCTGTATAGAGATTCTTTTCCAATGCCTCTCCCGTCGCGCCGTCCGTGGCGCGATAGGCCGTGATCTGTGCGCCCTCGCAGCCGCCGAAGACCGGGTTATATGAGGCGTCATAGCCGGTCACTGTTTCCAGCGAGATTGAAACCGCCGCGTTTGCGGACGCAGTGTAAGAAAATTTCCCGAACTTCGCGTAGCTTTCCGTCTCCGGATAAGACTTGACATACGCCATCGCGACAAAGTGGTCGCCGTCCGAGACCTCCTCGTCAAGTCCCATGCACATCCGGCCGCCATTCCAGTAGCCGGTGTTGCTGGTATCCTTACCCCAGAACCTCGTGATATATGCGCCGTATTCGCTATCCGCCGCTTGATAGCCGCTCACACCGTCCGGGCAGTATTTCGCATGCACCGCGCGGAGCACATCGTCGTTCGTAATTTTGCCGTCCCCGTTCCGGTCGTCCACAGAAAGCTTCTTCTGCGCCACAGCGACGCTTCCCTGATCCGTGATCGTCACATAGACGCTCCGCAGGCCGTCATAGTTTCCGTCCGGTGTCAAAACGAAGGTATACGTCGTCTGCGTCACGCCATCTTCCGCCGTCGCGGTGGCACGGATGATATTCGTGCCCGTTATACCACTTCGGAAGTAGACGCGGTCGGTATAATCACCCGAACCGTCATAGCGCGCCGCCGGGTCGTCGCACGTACCAAGCGTTACGCGCAGCGTGCCGCCTTGCGGCGGCTGGAACCAGACGCGCGGTTTCTTCGCCCCCAGCTCCGCATAGTTGAGCACAACTGTTGTTTCACTGACCGAAGCCTTCGCCGGTGTGCCTGTCGGTTCTTCGTTGCCGTCGGTCACAATATAGGAAATCGTCGTGTCCGCGCTGAGCGCCTTGACCGTGATGGCCGCCGTGTGCGACACATCCCACGCCGTCTTCCCGTTCAGGGTAGACGTCACCTTGCAGCGGTAATAGGTTACCTGCTCGCCCTCGATTTTCGCCGGAATTTCCGGAACATAGCTGTTCGTCGTCGCATTTTCGATGGCCGTCCAGCTTTTTTCATCTGAAGACTTCTCCCACTGATGGCTGAGCGCCGCATTGTCTGCCGCCACTGCCTCCACCGTAAGGGCCTGTGCCGTCTTTCCGGGCGCATATGCCGCGCTCTGCGGATGCCGGGTAAACTTGACCGCCGGAGCCTGCGTTTTCGCGACCGCGAACAGATAGCCGGAGTCGTTTTTGTAATAAATGGTGCCGTCGTCTCCGCAGACCGGGCTTGCCGCGCAGTACTCCGGATAATCCGCCGCGTCAAAGATCGTAAAGACGTCCGACGCGGTCGTGCTCTCCGGGCGATTCGCGTTCACCCGGATGCAGATAAGCCCGCCCGGCTTATAGTTTGCGCATTCATAGAAATAGAGATACCCCTCCGCCTCCCGCGCTGTGCTCAGAAGGGGCGAGCCCTGCGTGCTGCCGGGCATCGTGAGCTCCCTTTGGAGCGTCAGATCACCCGTCTGCGCGTTCTCCTTCACAATGGCAAACCCACCGCTCGGCCCCGGCCCCGTGCCGGTTCCGACGTAGACATAGCCCTTATAATAGACTGGCGTGCTCGTACTTCCCATGCCGAGAAGGCAGGTCCTGAGCTCCGTGAGCGTACCGGTCGTACCGTCCACCTTCGCCGAGCAGAGATATCCGCCCTTCGTCGTAAAATAAATCCGCCCGGTCTTCTCAGAATAGGCCAACGAGCTTCTCTGGTCGCCGAGCCCCTCGAGCTTACACGCCTTGGGAACGGGATTCTGGCTCGTTTCATCCTTGCGGAAGCTCAAAATGCGCGAGGTTCCGCTTGCGCCGCTTGGCTCCCCGTCGTCCGTGCCGACAAAAATATAGTCCCCGACCGCGACCGCGCCGGCCCAGTAAAAGCCGCCCGCGTTTTCATAGCTCCAGACGTGCTTTCCCGCCGTCGTCAGGCAGACATAGTTCTGTGTGCCGGTCTCCGAATCATAAAATCCCGTGTAGACCCGGCCTTCGGACACCAGAACCGGGCAGCTGTTCTGCCCTCCGGCGGAAAGCCCGCCAAGCGTCCATTTCTTCGCGAGCGTATTCTTGTCGAACGCCTCGACCATGCCGCCGTCCAGCGCCACATAGATCGTGTCCCCGGCGATCGTCGGCGGGATCGTGCCGAAACGGTCCTTCCCGTCCATCACCTGCTGCACGGCCACGCTTCCGTCCAGCGCCTTGATCTTATAAAGCGTCCGCCCCGCCGTCGCATAGACAAACTCACCCTCCACGACCGGCTGCCCGGCATAGACGCTGCTTGTCGTCATGCCCTCCGCCGACGTGCCGATTTTAGCCGCCCATTGGAGCTTTGCATAGTCAGGCGCGGGCGTCTGCACGTCTGTAATGCCCATGTTGCTCCCGTTTCCCCGGAAGCTGGGCCACGCGGCCATCACAGGCCCCGGCAGCAGCCCGAGCACCAGAACCAGCGCCAGCACCAGCGAGACAATTCTCTTCTTCATACCTTCCTCCATGTTCCCGGCGTATTTCGCCTGTCTTCCCGGAGACCAAGCCCCTGCCTTCGAAGCCTTCCGCAAACAAAAAAGCTGCCGCACCCAATCGGTGCAGCAGCCGTTTTTCTGCGCAAACTGTATGCCCGCCGCCTTTTCCCGCAGCGCTGCACACAACCACCTTGCAGGTCTCCTGACTCACACGTCCGGGGCTTCCCCCGCGTCCTTGCGCAGCCTTCTCGGTTTCCCAATGACCGGCTTTCGCCTATGCGTTCAGACTCGTGCATACAGTGCCGGGCGGCGTCTTTCTTACTTCCCGTTTCCTCTGTCCGCGTACCCGAAGGCCCCCGCGTCCAGACACAAGATGGCGGTATCCTGTTATCAGATCCATTATACCGTCCGCCCGGATATTTGTAAAGTATTATCTTGCGGTCAGGCTTGCATTTTCTTACAACATCTTGCGTCCCTCGCGCGTAACAAGGCAGTATCCGCCTTCTCCGAGGCGCACCTTCCCGGGCAGCAGGGAGGCAATGCCGCCGCCCATCAGGACCTCGCCCGGAACGTTCAGCTCCCACGGCTCGCGCAATTTGTTGCAGCACACACAGAGTGTCTGCTCCCGCGTCAGCCGCAAAAACATCAGCCGCCCGTTTCCGGCCTCCACAACCGTCACATCGCCGGTTTTAAGCGCCGGGAGCGTCCTTTTAAGCTTCGAGAGCGTCCGGTAAAACGCGGCAAGGCTCTCATCCTCCTCGCCCCACGGATAGAACCGCCGGTTGAAGGGGTCGCGGTAGCCGGTCATTCCGGCCTCGTCTCCGTAATAAATGCAGGCAATGCCCGGGAGCGTAAACTGCAAGAACGCCGCCATACGCAAAAGCTCTTTTCCGCGAGCCAGGTCTTCCTGCGAAAACTGCCGCTTGGCAAGCTCCGCCCGGTCGCCGTCTCTCGGGTCGAGAAGCGCGTTGATGGCCCGCGGCGTATCGTGCGTTGATAAAATGTTCATCACGCAGGCGAGCACATCCGCCGGATAATTTTCCGCCAGCGTCATGATCCGCTCGCCCAAATCGCTTCCGTCTGCTTCCCCGCGCACAAACCGGAGAATCTCCTTCTGCCACGGGTAGTTCATCACGGAGTCTAGCTCCCGGTCGACAAAATACCGCCGCCGGACACCGTAGGCAATCTTGTTGGACGCATCCTCCCAGACCTCTCCGATGAGCAGCGCATCCGGCTTTTCCGCCCGGATTCTGTTTCGCAGCCGCATCACGAAGCTGTCCGGCAGCTCGTCAACCACGTCAAGCCGCCACCCGTCCGCGCCCGCGCGCAGCCAGTGGACCGCGATAGCGTCCTCACCGTCAATGAGGTACCGCAAAAAGTCCTCGTTGTCTTTTCTGACGCACGGAAGATCCGTAATGCCCCACCAGCTGGTGTAGGTGTCCGGATAGTGCTTGAAGTCGAACCAATCGCGGTATTTGGAATTCGGGTCCGAGATGGCCTCCTGAAAATACCGGCTCCTGCTTCCCACGTGGGAAAACACGCCGTCCAAAATCACCCGCATCCCCCGTGCGTGCGCCTCCGCGCACAGCGCCCGGAAATCGTTCTCCGTTCCCAGCATCGGGTCAATGCGCCCATAGTCGCACGTGTCGTACCGGTGCGTCGAAAACGCGAAGAAAATCGGGTTCAGATACAAAAGCTCCACGCCAAGCTCCTGCAAATAAGAAAGCTTCTCGCGAATGCCGTTCAGATTGCCGCCGTAAAAGTCGTTGTTCCAGACCTTGCCGTTCGCATCCGGCAGATACACGGGCATATCATGCTTGTCCTCATGCACCCAATAGGGTTGGAGTTTCTCTTTGCAGTCGCAGCTCCCCGCCTGATAGAACCGGTCTGGAAAAATCTGATACATGACTGCGCCCTTTGCGTACTTCGGCGCGGGGTACCGTTCCTCCACGCAGCTGACCTGCCACAGGTCGCCCGCCTCGATATTCGTGTCGTTTCCCTGCTTCATGAGCCGGAAGGCCTCGTTCTGTGTCGTGATGAAAAAATAGTAGAAATAAAGTCCCGCAGTTTCAAACGAAAATCCCCCGCTCCACGCCTCGTAGAGCGCATTTCCCTCCGTCTTTCGAAGCGGCGCGCAAAATGCCTCCGTCACGCCGTCGTCCTGCAAAAACCGCACCTCGGCTCTCACCGTCCGGCAAGAGACCGGGATATCCACCCGCAGGCGGCAGTCTTCTCCCGGCCGCAGCGTCCCGAACGGGGTCTTGAATTGGGATAGCTTGCTGTCAAATAAAATTCGCATTACTTCTTAGTCCAGATTCCAGATTTCTTCCGCGTACTGCTCCACCGCGCGGTCCGACGAGAAAATGCCCGCCTTCGCGATGTTCGTAAGCGACATGTTGCCGAATTTCCGCTGATCCTTCCACGCCGCGCCAACCCGCTGCTGCGCCTGGCAATAGCTCTCAAAGTCCGCCACCGTCATATACCCGTCCGCCGTGCCGAAGTGGTTGGAGGTCAGGCTCTGGACGATGTCCTCAAACTTTTTCCCGCCGAGCGCGCCGGATGTCAGCATGCCCAGCACCCGGTTCAGCGGCTCCGTCAGATACGCTCTCGGGTCATAGCCGCTTCTCCACAGCGCCTCGACCTGCTCAGCATGCAGACCGAAGAGGAACATGTTCTCCTCTCCCACTTGCTGGCAGATTTCGACATTTGCGCCGTCAAGCGTCCCAAGCGTCACCGCGCCGTTGATCATCAGCTTCATGTTGCCCGTGCCGGACGCTTCCTTGCCCGCAACGGAAATCTGCTCGGAGATATCCGCCGCCGGAATGATGATCTCGGCAAGAGACACCTTGTAGTCCTCAATGAACACGACCTTGAGCTTTCCGTGCATCGCAGGGTCCGCGTTCACCATGTCGGCGACCGCCACAATTAAGGATATGATCCGCTTTGCCATCTGATAGCCGGCCGAGGCCTTGGCCGCAAAAATAAACGTGCGCGGCGTTACCTCCATCTGCGGGTTGTCCTTGATCTCCAGGTACAGCCTTAAAATATGCAGCACGTTCAGAAGCTGCCGCTTATACTCATGCAGCCGCTTGACCTGCACGTCAAAAAGGCTCTCCGGGTCAAGGTTCACACCGTTGGCGCGGCTCACATACGCCGCCAACCGCTTCTTGTTTTCGAGTTTGATCGCGCGAAGCTTCGCGAGAACCTCTTCGTTATCGTAGAAGCTCATCAGCTTCTCGAGCTCCCGCGCGTCCTTCGTAAATCCGCTTCCGATGAGCTCCGTGAGATACCGGGTCAAAGCCGGGTTCGCCTGACAAAGCCAACGTCTGTAGGCAATGCCGTTTGTGACGTTGATAAACCGGCTCTCGTCTAACCGCGCGTAGTCCTGGAAAATGCCGTCTCTCAAAATCTGCGTATGCAGCTGCGACACGCCGTTCACCTTGTGGCACGCCGCCAGACAGAGGTTTGCCATCCGCACCTCTCCGCCGGAGATGGGCGCCATGTAGTCGATCTTTGCCCAGTCGCCCGGATACGCCAGCTGCAATTGGTTGCGCGTCCGCCGGTCGATCTCGCGCACAATGCCGTATACGCGCGGCAGCTGCTCGCGGAACAGATCGATCTGCCAGTGCTCAAGCGCCTCGGCCATAACCGTATGGTTCGTGTAGGAAAGGCACTTGCACGTGATGTCCCAGGCCTCGTCCCAGCCCATTTCGTACTGGTCGACGAGCAGCCGCATCAGCTCCGGCACACAGAGCGCCGGGTGCGTGTCGTTGATATGCACAGCCACTTTGTCTGCAAGGTTCGTAAGCGTGCCGTACTGCTTGCAGTGCTCCTTTAAAATCGTCTGCAGCGACGCGGACACCAGCAGATACTGCTGCTTGAGCCGGAGCCGCTTTCCTTCGATATGATCGTCCGCCGGATACAGAACCTTCGAGATGGTCTCCGCCATCGTGTTCTGCTCGAGCGCCCGCGCGTAATCTCCGCGCGAAAATGCCGCCATGTCAAACCCGTGCGGCACCGTTGCCGACCAGAGCGTCAGCTTGTTTGCTGCGTCCGCGTGATAGCCCGAAATATAGAAATCGTGCGGCACGGCCATCACCGACTGATAGCCTACCTGCGCAGCCTTGAACTTGCCGTGGTCCATCCACTCATGCACCGTTCCGCCGAAGCGCACCTCGACCGCGTCGTCTTCTCTCGTGCGCAGCCAGACGTCGCCCAGCCCCAGCCAGTCGTCCGGGAACTCGATCTGCCAGCCGTCGACGATCTTCTGCTTGAAAATGCCGAACTCGTAGCGAATCGAAAAGCCCGTCACCGGGTACTCAAGTCCCGTCGCCGCGTCCATGTAGCACGAGGCAAGCCGCCCGAGGCCGCCGTTTCCGAGTCCCGCGTCCGGCTCCATCTCACAGAGCTTCGGAAGCGAGAACCCGAGCTCCTTTAAAACCTCGTCCGCCTCGCTGTAAAGCCCCAAATTAAAGAGATTGTTCCGAAGCGACGTGCCGACAAGAAACTCCATCGACATATAGTAGACCTGCTTGCGCTCTTTTTCCTTGGTTTCTGCCTGAAACGCGCGCTGCTTGTCCTCCAGCATCATCCGCACCGTCACGCAGAGCGCGCGATAGGCCTGCTTTTCTGTCGCCTCGCGCAGCTCGCAGCCAAACATGCGAAGACACGTCTCTTCTACCAGCTGATGCAGCATTTCCTTTGTCATGCCTTGTCCCCCAATGCTTTGTGATAGAGCGCCATGTAGCTTTCCGCGCCCTTGTCCCAGCCAAAGTCCTGCGACATATCGTGCCGCACGAGCTCCTGCCACTGCTCCGGCGCGTCATAGTAAAGCGCCAGCGCCCGGTCGATGGCCGCAAGGAAATCGTCCGCGTTATAGCTCTGGAACGTAAAGCCGCGTCCCTCGCTCTCGGGCCCTTCATAGGGCGGGACCGTATCTTTAAGGCCTCCCGTCGCGTTCACGACCGGCACCGCGCCGAAGCGCATCGCCATCAGCTGCGAGAGCCCGCACGGCTCAGACTTCGACGGCATCAGATAGAGGTCTGCCCCCGCGTACACGACGTTTGCAAGGTCCGCGCTGAAGCACAGATTCACGCTCACCTGCCGCCCGAACCGCTCCTGAAGTCCCCGCAGGAACCACTCGTATTTCTCCTCGCCCGTGCCGATGACCACGAGCTGCACCCGCCGGGACATGAGCCGCTCGGCAATATAGCAAAGAAGATCAATGCCCTTGTGCCCCGCAAGACGCGTCACCATCGCAAGCATCGCCGTATCGCGGTCCTCAGGAAGTCCCAGCGTTTTTTGAAGCGCCAGCTTGTTCTGGAGTTTGCCCTCCTTGAACGTCTTTTCATTATAATGCGCGGCCAACCCCTCCGTCGTCATTGGGTCAAAAAGCTTCGTGTCAATGCCGTTCGTAATGCCGGTAAAATCGCCGCCCCGGCTCGAGAGCACCTGCGACATGCCATGCGCATAGTAAGGGTATCGCAGTTCCTGACAGTACGTCTGCGACACCGTCGACACCTGATCGGCCGTTACGATCGCGGCCTTCATGAAGTTCGTGCAGTCGTCGAAGCGCAGAACCTCGTCGCACGCTCTGGGCAGGCCGATCACGTCATAGTTAAAGCTCAGGTTCGCCTTCCCCTGATACTCGATGTTGTGAATCGTGAAGACGCTCTTCGCGTTCGGAAAGCTCTCGTGGTACTCGGTCTTGAGAAGCAGCGGAATCAGCGCCGCCTGCCAGTCATGGCAATGAATGATATCCGGCTGCAGGCCGATGAACGCCATGGATGCAAGCGCCGCCTTTGCAAAATACGCGTACCGCTCTCCATCGTCCGCGCACCCATACACGCAGCCGCGGCAGAAATAGTGCTCGTTGTCAATAAAATAGATCCTGAGCTTTTTTCTCCGGCTCTTGAGCCGCAAAAGCCCCACGTATTCCCGCCGCCAAGCCAGCGGCACGTCGAAGTAGCCCAGAAATTCCACGTCGTATTTCCCCGAATATTTGATCCGGTCATAGAACGGGATAAACACGCTCACTTCGTTATTCTTGATTTCCGATAATGCCTGCGGCAGCGCCTGCAAGACATCGCCAAGGCCGCCCGTCTTGACAAACGGGGCGGCCTCGGAAGCGACCATTGCAATTTTCATACGGTAACTCCTTTGCTGATATAAAGCGGATGTTCCGGCGTACCCTGGAGTCTGGTATCCGGCTTGACAGTAACATTTTTATCCAAAATCACATAGCGCAGCTGCGAGCGCGCGCCGACCTTGCTTCCCTGCATCAGAACCGAGCTCTCCACCTGCGTATCCTCGTCCAGATCGACCTCGCGGAAAATGACCGAATGGTTCGCGTTTCCGAAGATATGGCAGCCGTCGGCCACAAGGCAGTCGGAGGCCTGTCCGTGCTCGCCAAACAGTGTCGGCACCGAGTCACGGACCTTCGTGTAGATCGGAAGATTCGTCCGAAACAGGCTGTGCCGCACATCCTGGTCGAGAAGTTTCAAATTGTTCTCATAAAACTCCTGCAAGCTCTCGTTAAAGAGCGCAATATTCTGGAACGAATAGACGTTCACGGAGAGCTTTCCCTCGTTGTACTGCGGCAGCACGAAATCCCGCTCAAAATAGCACTTTCCGTGCGGCACCAGCTCCTGAATGACGTTCAGAAGCTTCTTGCGCTCGATGACAAACATGCTCATACCGGAAAGATAATCCTTCGGCGCGCAGTAGTCAACCGCCAGATCGACGACCTTTCCGCTGTCGTCTACCTTCAATGCCAGCGTCTGCGTGCGCCGTCCGTCGGCTCTTCCTGCCTTTGCAACCACCGTCAGATCACACCCGGAAGCCACATGCGCGTCAACGACCTCCGCGAAGTCGATCGCACACAGAACCGTCGTATCCGACAAAATGACATATTCCGCGTCGCTTCGCTCTAAAACCGGCAGCGCCGTTTGCAGCGCCTCGAGCTTTCCGCGGTACGCGCCCGTGTGTCCCGTTGCGTACGGCGGCAAAAATCGCACGTTTTCGCCCAGATGCAGGTCCCAGTCCTCGCAATTCGCCAGATGGTCCATCAGCGACTGGTAATTATATTTTGTGATGATGCCGATGTTCCGGATACCGGAGTTGCTCATGTTCGAGAGCACGAAGTCGATCTGCCGGTAGCGCCCGCCGAACGGGATTGAGCCCGAGGTGCGCTCCCAGGTGAGGTTTCCCATCTTGCTGTCATAGATGTTCGAGAAAATAATGCCCATTGCTTCCATGTTCGCGTCCCCCTTCCATCAGACGATCGCGCCCGGCTCAATGACCGTGCCCTCGGAAATTTCCTTCTCCTTGCCGATGACGCTGATGCGCCGCTCGCCGTTTTCGACGTCTCCGCCGATCTTCGCCCCCGCACGGATAACGCAGCCCTCGGCAATGATCGCGTTGCGGATGGATGCGCCGTTTTCAATCACCACGTCCGGCATGATCACGCTGTCAATGACCTCTGCGCCCTTGCCGACCGTGCAGCCGGTCGAGATGACCGAGTGCTCGATCATGCCGTAAATTTCGCAGCCGTCGGCTACAAAGCTCTCATGCAGCTCCGCCGATTTTGCAATGTAGCTTGCGGGCTTCGTCGCATTTCTGGCGTAGATCTTGTGCCCTTCCGGACCGTAGATATCGAATGCCGGGTGCTTGCCGAGCAGGTCCATGTTCGCCTCCCAGAGGCTCGAGATCGTGCCCACGTCCTTCCAGTATCCGTCAAACTGATAGGCAAACAGCCGGTGCCCGGAATTTAAAAGCGCCGGGATGATGTTCTTGCCGAAGTCGTTTTCGCTCGTGGGGTCGGCTTCATCCGCCTCCAGAAATTCCTTCAATACGCTCCACTTGAAGACGTAAATGCCCATCGACGCGTTCGTGGATTTCGGGTGCTTCGGCTTCTCTTCAAACTCGTAGATTGAGCCGTCCTCGCGCGTGTTCATAATGCCAAAGCGGGACGCTTCCTTTAAGGGCACGTCGCGCACGGCGATCGTGCAGTCCGACTCCATGCTCTCATGGAACTTCAGCATCGCCGCATAATCCATCTTGTAGATATGGTCGCCCGAGAGAATGAGCACGTTGTCCGGGTTATAGCGCTGGATAAAGCCGATGTTCTGATAGATGGCGTTCGCCGTGCCCTTGTACCATTCGGAGTTCTTGCTCTTGGCGTAGGGCGGCAGCACCTGCACGCCGCCGTGCGAAGAGTTGAGGCCCCACGGCTGGCCGTTTCCGATATATTCGTTCAGCTCCAGCGGCTGATACTGCGTCAGAATGCCGACGGTATCGATCTTGGAGTTGACACAGTTGGACAGCGGGAAATCAATGATCCGGTATTTACCGCCGAAGGGAACCGCGGGCTTTGCCGTGTTCTCCGTCAGAACCATCAGGCGGCTTCCCTGCCCGCCTGCCAGCAGCATCGCGACACAACGCTTTTTCTGAAATTGCATTTCTGTTTCCTCCTCTTGCGTTACGGTTTCGTTTGGGGTCTGGCGCGCGTGTATCGGTAGAAGCAGACGCTCATCGGCGGGATACGGAACAGGCCGCTCTGCTTCTGGTTGTGCGAAGGCGTTTTCTCTGTGCGGACGATCTCTGGTTTAAACCCGTATCCGCCGAATGCCTCGTCGTCGGTATTGAGAACCGGAACATACCAGCCTTGCTTCGGAAGGCCCAGCCGGTAGTTTTCCCGCAGCACGGGGCAGAAATTGCAGACGACGACAAGTTCCCGCCCCTTCCGGTCCTTCCGGCGGAAGGCGATGACGGAGTTGTCCCGGTCGTCCGGCTCGATCCATTCATACCCGCCCCAGTCGGAGTCGTTCTCCCACAGCTCGCGGTGCTCCAGATAAAACTGGTTGAGTGTCCTGACAAAATGCTGCATCTTCTCGTGCTTCTCATAGCCGAGCAGCAGCCAGTCGAGTCCCTGCTTGAAGTTCCATTCGATGAACTGCGCAAATTCGCTTCCCATGAAGTTGAGCTTCTTCCCCGGGTGTGCCATCTGATAGGCATAGAGTACACGAAGGTTGTTGAATTTATCGTCGTAATTGCCGGGCATTTTCCCGATCAGCGAACATTTTCCGTGCACCACCTCGTCGTGGCTCAAGGGCAAAATAAAATTCTCGGAAAACGCGTAGGTCATGGAGAACGTGAGCGCGTTGTGGTCTCCCTTACGGTACAGCGGATCGAGCGACATATACCGCAGCATATCGTTCATCCAGCCCATGTTCCACTTGAACAGGAACCCCAGTCCCCCGTCGTAGTCGGGCTTTGTGATGAGCGGAAACGCAGTCGACTCCTCGGCGATCATCATGACCGACGGCTCCGCCTGAAACGCCGCCGCGTTCAGCTGCCGCAGAAAGTCGATGGCCTCCAGGTTTTCGCGCCCGCCGAACCGGTTCGGCTTGTAGTTTGGCCGGTTATAGTCGAGATACAGCATCGAAGCCACCGCGTCGACCCGGATACCGTCAGCATGAAACTGCGTGAGCCAGTAGCAGGCATTCGAGATCAAAAACGAGCGCACCTCGGGCTTGCCGTAATCATAGATCCGCGTCGTCCAGTCGGGGTGCTCGTTCATCGCGGGGTCGGAGAGCTCATAGCAGCACGTACCGTCAAATTCATAGAGCCCGTTCCCATCCTTCGGAAAATGCGCCGGCACCCAATCGAGAATCACGCCGATGTCCCGCTTGTGCGCCTCGTCGATGAAATACTTGAGGTCCTGCGGTGTGCCGTACCGGTGCGTCGGCGCGTAGTAGCACGTGATCTGATAGCCCCACGAGGGGTCGTAGGGATATTCCATAATCGGCAGCAGCTCCACGTGCGTATAGCCCATGTCCTTCACGTAGGGAAGAAGCTCGCCAGCCAGCTCCCGGAAGCTCAGAACGCTTCCGTCCTCGTGCCGCTTCCACGAGCCCGCGTGCACCTCGTAAATATTGACCGGCCGCCGAAGGACGTTTTCCTTTCTGCGCCGGGCTCTATACAGGCTGTCGTGCCACACAAAGCCATCTTCCGCCTCAATGATACTCGCCGTATCCGGCAGCACCCCGCAGCGGTTTCCGTAGGGGTCCGTCTTATAGATCGTCCGGCCGTCTTTTGTCTTGACGCAGAGCTTATAGCGCTGGCCTGCCTTTGCGAATTTGGAAAACGCCTCCCACACGCCGCAGCCGACCGGCTGCATCGGAAGGTCCTCCTCATTCCAGAAGTTGAAATCTCCCGTCACGCGAACCGACTGCGCCTGCGGCGCCCAAGTCCGGAAGACAAATCCGTTTACGCCTTCGCGCACCTCCGGGTGGCACCCGAGATACCTGTACGCGTCCGCCGCGCCGCTCGTGTGAAATTGCTCCAAAAACACCTGAAACTGCTCCATAGACTGACCTCTTTCTCTTGTTTAGGGGGCATAGCCAAGCCCTACCGACGCGACCCTAGAAACGCAAACAGCCAACTCCCGCCTACGGGAATCGGCTGCATCAAAAGCACATAAAAAGACCCATTTGTCCAAGGCCGAACGAGCCCCGGACGCACGCCGCGCACGCGCCCTTCGATGCTCCGGTATTCCATCTCGGAAACAAAAACCGCTGCATCCGTCGTCCTCCTTGCTGCCATTGGTCTATGGTAAGATTTTACCACGTTTCAGCTCGCTTCGCAAGCAGAAAATCCGCCCAAAGCTTTGTCGCTATTGCCAGTTGACGTCCCTTTTTCGTGTCCGCCTCGCAGAGTTTCGCCCCGCAGGGCGAAATAAAATGGAAATCCATGTTATCCGGCGGCTCTGCCGACCGGAAACATACCTATCCCTTCGCAAGTGTGAGCTTTTCACGCAGCACGTGAAAAGCTTGCGCGCAGTCGAAGTGCATTTCCCCATAAAAAAACGGCAGCACGCTGTGCTGCCGTTTTTTATTGCGTTAGCCGAGCTCGGAGAAGTACTTGATCGTACGGACCATCTGGCTGGTGTAGGAGTTCTCGTTGTCGTACCAGGAGACGACCTGAACCTGCGTGTCGCCGTTCGGCAGCGGCAGAACCATGGTCTGCGTTGCATCGAACAGGGAGCCAAAGCGCATGCCGATGATGTCGGAGGAGACGATCTCGTCGGTGTTGTAGCCGAAGGACTCGGTAGCTTCCGCCTTCATCTGTGCGTTGACCTGCTCAACGGTGACAGTGCCCTTGACGACGGCGTTCAGGATCGTGGTGGAGCCGGTGGGGGTAGGAACACGCTGGGCAGCGCCGATCAGCTTGCCGTTCAGCTCCGGGATGACCAGGCCGATGGCCTTTGCAGCGCCGGTGGAGTTCGGAACGATGTTGACAGCGCAGGCGCGGGAGCGGCGAAGGTCGCCCTTCTTCTGCGGGCCGTCGAGCGGCATCTGGTCGCCGGTGTAAGCGTGGATGGTGCACATAATGCCGGACTCGATCGGAGCCAGGTCGTTCAGAGCCTTCGCCATCGGAGCCAGGCAGTTGGTGGTGCAGGAAGCAGCGGAGATGATCTTGTCTTCCTTGGTCAGGGTCTTCTCGTTCACGGAGAAAACGATGGTGGGCAGATCCTTGCCGGCGGGGGCGGAGATAACGACCTTCTTAGCGCCAGCCTTCAGGTGAGCTTCGCTCTTTTCCTTGCTGGTGTAGAAGCCGGTGCACTCCAGAACGACGTCCACGTCCAGCTGGCCCCAGGGGCAGTTGGCGGCGTCCTTCTCGGCGTAGATCTTGATTTCCTTGCCGTCCACGATGATGGAGTTCTCGGTGGACTCAACGGTGTGCAGGTTTTCGCCGATGTGGCCGCAGTAGGAACCCTGAGCGGTATCATACTTCAGCAGATGAGCCAGCATGGCGGGGCTGGTCAGGTCGTTGATGGCGACCACTTCGTAGCCCTCGGCACCGAACATCTGACGGAACGCCAGACGGCCAATACGTCCAAAACCGTTAATCGCAACTTTGACCATAAGAATATACCTCCCAAAATAGTGATGAAACCCACCCCATATTTTACAAAATGAACGGACGTTTTGCAAGGGGTAAAGGCAACTTTACGAAATTCTTTGGGCAATTTTCCGGGATTTGCGGTTTTCGGACGGCACTGGGCGGCAGGATACGCCGCTCCTTTGTCGAAAAAATAGCGGTGAAAAGAACGCAACGGGAAAGGACGCCGTGTGAATGAAGATCGAAAAGCTGGTTCAGCACTGGGAGCCGGAGCTTCCACTGCTGTGCTGCCCGAAATGCGGGGCGGAATTTACGCTGGAAAGCGGGCAGCTCCGCTGCCAAAGCGGCCACTGCTACGACCTTTCCGCCAAAGGATATGTGAATCTGGCCCCGAACCATGACCAGAAGAAGGAAAAATACGACGCGGCGCTGTTCGAGGCCCGGAGCCGCATTTTTGCGGACGGGTTCTACAGGCCGGTGCTGGACACGGTAGCCGGGATGCTGACACGGCGGTTCGGCGAACGCTCTTTTACCTTGGCAGACGTAGGCTGCGGCGAGGGATATTACTGCGCCGAGCTGGCGCGGCGATTCCCTTCGTCCGCCTTCTTTGGGGTGGATTTGAGCCGGGACGGCATCCAGCGCGCCGCACGAAACCGGGAAGCATGCTGGATGGTGGCCGATCTGAAGCGTCTTCCGTTTGTGCCTGGCGGCATGGACGTGGTGCTGGACGTGCTGACTCCGGCGGATTATCAGGCGTTTTCATCGGTTTTAGGGGAAAGTGGTGTGCTCATCAAAGTCATTCCCGGGGCAGATTATTTGAAGGAAGTGCGGAATTTGTTCCGGGACCGTCTGCGGAACCCGGACTATGACAACGAACGGGTGCTGCGTCATCTGGAGGCCCACGGGGAAATTCTGGAGCGCGCGACGGTTCGGGCGGAGTTCCCGCTGAACGGACGGCAATCGGCGGATTTCCTGCGCATGACGCCTATGACGTTTTCCATTCCTGAGGAGGAACGGAGAGAAAAGCAGGTGGAGAAGATCACCATTCATATGGAGGTTTGCATGACGAAGGTGAGGGGCTGACGCATTGGCTTTGGCGCGGGAGCGTAGGTGCAGCCCCATGAGGTTGTTGATTCGTTTCGGAAGGCGAACCGAAGGGGTGCAGGGGGCGAGCGGAAAGCCCCCTGCAAGCATCAATGTGCGCCAACTTGGTCATAAGAACTCCTTCGCTAGAGCTTGACGCGCCGACTACGGCGCGGACGGAAGGGCTGCCGCCCTGAGGGGGGCAGTACTTTCTTTCGCTTCGAAAGAAAGTACCAAAGAAAGCCAGCGGCACGGCGACTCCAGAGGCGGCCCAC
>OLGA01001069.1_pt1 | contig 22427 bp, 19 predicted proteins | sample 1604881 | NCBI WGS metagenome assembly OLGA01 (sample SAMEA3888896, study PRJEB22519) | human gut metagenome | biome: human gut; feature: human-associated habitat; material: faeces | place: Denmark | collected 2009 | reverse complement strand
CCTTTGCGAATGCCACTTTTCTGTTCGTTTGAAATTATCGCCTTAGTGGGCTGTGGCATTCGGATAGACCCTGTTTTTGTCTGCAATTCAGAATTTTTTAAAAAACGACAGCACCAAGCCTGCTATTGCGGTGAATATACGCATTCTTGTTATGTGCCATTCCGAAAACTCCGGGGAATACATGAACTGCACATATCTTGTAAGTCTCCGATAAAAACGGCGGTTCTATATAGCAGCCCTCGCCAATTTCCGCAAACATCTCTTTAAGCATTTTCTCGCGCTTTTCAAGCTCGGTGGGGCGGGTCATATTAAAATCATAAAGCTTATCGAGGCATTTTATCTGCCTTTCGGTTATTTCCTTATCCCCGGGCAGATACAGCTTGCCCGTATGCAATTTTTCCCTTCATTGAGCTCCTGATTTTCAAACCCGCCGCCTTATAGGAACAAAACACTTCTTGCAATCACGAAAAATGATACGATAAAAACCCATTTCAACCTTTTAATTCCGACCGGCAGAGCGTTTATTATCTTATCAAGCGCACTGCCGCTTTTCACGGGTATCAGCTCAGACGGCTTTCCGCCGCCGTTTTTATCGGTTTTATCCGTTCCGCCGCCTGAAGAATTGCCCGATGAATCCGTGCCGCTGTCCGGCAGCTGTTCGTTCTTCAGCCTGTCGGTAAAATCGGACGGCTTTACTGCGGAATCCGCATTGTTTCCGATTCCGTTTTTATCGGCGTCCTCAAGCGAAAAGGTGAGAAGATCCGTAGTTGCGTCGCATCTTTTACAGTGGCGTGACATTTTACCCGATTTCTCCTTCGTGGCAGGCTCGTCAACCGTCCATTCCTCTGAAAAATCATGACCCGCGGGTGCGGTTTCCCTCATTTCGTTGTGCCCGCATTTAAGGCAGGCTCGCTGCTCGATTCCGGGCTCTGTGCAGCCCGCAGACGCGGCGGTTTTCCACTTGCCGTATTGCTTATGTGGACAGTTTTTACCGTTGAATTCAATTTTAACGCCGCCCGAGGTTATTTTCGGCATCAGCTTTTCAAGCTTCCAGTTGCAGAAATCCCCCTGCTTGTATTCTATATTTATGGGGTAAAAGCCGAAGGCGGCGCTGTCCTTCACCTTGAACTGAAAGCTGACTATTACGGCGTTATTCCGCGCATTGCCGTTTTCGCAATTTACAAAACGAATTAAATTTTCATCGGGGTGGTCAGCCACCGTATAGTCGCGCAGATAGCCCCTGTAAAACTTTTCATAGGTCAAAACGCTGCTGTCATATGTAACCGAAATCGTCATTGCCATAATTCCCGGATTTTCGGACATGGTAAGCTTTACTACCACCGTATCTCCGTTAACGGCGGTAACCGTGTCAACCGTGATATGTCCGTCGTTTCCGTCTGCGGCGGAGGCTGTAAAGCAAACGCCGAGCAAAAGTGAAATTATGATGAAAGCGCAAACAAAGGGTTTAAATATCTTTGCAGTCATGGTAGTACTCCTTGTAAAATTTGTGCTGTATCTATAATATCACTTGTGCCCGGCTTTGTCAATCGTGCGGCTATTTAATTTTAAGCTCTGCTGTTTTTTGGAAGGTTTGCATATCTATTACCGCTATTTCCTTATCGCTCACGGCGTAAAAGAGCTTGCCTATATAAAGTCCTCGGCAGGTGCCCCATGTACTGCCGGCCCCGCCGAGCGGAATTTCCGCTTTAAGCGAAAAGCCCGTGCTTTCAAGCGAGTATATAAGGTATTTCGTGCCCTTTTCATCATTATAGGGGAATGCGATAAGGTTTTTCTCCGCGTCGGCAAGAGTTGCCTTGTGGTTTGTAAGCGCCTCTGAATAGGTGTTGCCTACCGCCGTTTTAAAGCTCTCGGTAACATTTGCGGGGTTGGAAATATCAAAAAGGGATAATTTCATTCCGGTTACTGCGCCTGTGGACCTGTCAGCGCTTCTGCCCACGCCGAGCAATTTGCCCTCGCCGTAGGGGAAAAGATAATCGGAAAAGCCCGGTATTTTAAGGCTGCCTATTATTTTGGGAGAAGTCGGGTCGCTTACATCCACGCTGAAAAGCGGGTCAACCTGACGGAAGGTGACAAAGTAAGCCGTATTACCCATAAATCGTACCGAATATACTCTTTCGTTTTTCGCTATATTCTCTATCTTGCCGGTCTCCTTTAAATTGCCGTCGAGTATAACAAGCGAGTTTTGGGTGCCGCCGTTGGCTGATGTTTCTGTCAGCACAAAGCGGAAATGCCCCTTATATTCGTCTATTGAAAACTGATTTAAAAGGTACCCCTTTATTTCGCCCGTCGCTTTAAGTTCAACCTTACCATCGCTTATTTCAAAACGCGCTATTTGGGTCTTTTCGTCATAATAAGCAGAGGTCGCAATTATATTATCGGTCGACGCATAAATGCGGCTGAGTCCCCCGAAAACAGTTTTTGCCGATATATTCGCGCCGTCCTTTATATCGTAGCCGCACACCACGGTATAGCTTGATTCCATACATTTATCATACATATAAATGCAGTCCTCCGCTATTTTTTCGGTCTTTTCGCCGCAGCCGACATACGGCACATAGGTTGAAATATCGTCTTTTTTAATATTCTCGGCGTTTACCCCGTAGCTTGATACAATATAAAGCTTACCGTTTATAAGCCGCGAATCGGCATAGCCGCCGCTTTGCTTACATTCGTTTACCTTTTTCGGCTTTTCGGGGTCTGTAACATCGTAAATTACCGCCGCCGTTTTATCGCTGTTCGGCGCGCGTCCCAAAAGCACAAGACGGTTATCGCTTAAAAACATTTCGCTTGTGTTGAAATTTTCAAGCTTTATATCGTTTAACTGTTTGGGATTACCGCTGCCCGAATCGATTATTTTCACATAGGTGTAAAATGTGTAATCGCTTGAAAGAATATAAATATATTTCCCGTCGGTCTTTACAATATCCGCCTCATCAACGCCTTCTACCTGCGTTGTGGTTTTGCTGTAATCGGCTTTGGCGGTTTCCGACGCACCGTTTGTTGCGGCTGACGTGTTGCTGTCTTCAATATATTCTGCTTTTTCATTACGGCTGCTGCCCTTTGCCATACCGTCTTTTAAGCCGTAAAGGATATTGGTTTTAAGCTTCAGGCTGTTTATTTTGTTGTAAACCTCGTCTTAGGTTTCCGCGCTTTTTAAATTTACGGCTGTTTTTTTATCCTCGTGCCGTTTTATCATACAGCCCGCGCCGATTGCAAGCGCCACGCAAAGCAGCGCTGCGGTAATGTTCTTTATCGCCGAATTTTTAATGTTGCTCATAAATCATACCCCTTTCTTTTTCTGTTCGATTTTCCAAAGCTCATCTATGCCCTTTAAGCTGCCGGGAAACAAATAAACCGAGGTGTTTTGATAATTTTCATCTTCAATGTCTGAAATGCGATTCCATTTTACCACCGTATAAAGCGCCGCCTTATATTGCACCGTGCCGCCGTCATTATAGTTGATTTTCACGGGAATAAGAAATAAAATCAGTATAAACACAGCCGTAATTACCGCCGCTGTACGCAATTTTCGCTCACACATATCACTTACATCCCGCCCTATGGCTTGCGGTGTAGCTTGCACTGTTGCTTGCGTCTTCCGTGCCGCCTGCGGGCTCTGAATAACTATACTGCTGCTTTACGGTTGTTTTGCAGTCCTTTTCAAGGTAGTTTAAAAATTTCTCCGCCGCGGGCTTGCCTATATAAAATGCCTTGCCAGTATCTAAAATATTGGTGGTTAAATATCCGTCGCGGGTAACGGCGAGCGATATATTTTCATAGCCCAAAAGCTTTAAATCAATGGCTATATCCGCCGCCGTTTCAAAATTCATAGAGTCATAGTCCTTTACCGCTTTGGCTGTGGTGTCCGAAAACAAAAGCTTCCATACCTTCGCTTTATCCACATTTGTATATTCAACGTCGCAAATAACTTTACCGTTTTTCATTTGCGTGCCGCTAAAGGAAACAAAGGTAAGGTTTTCTTTAAGACTTAAATCGTTCATAAACTGCCCCAGCGTTTCGGGCTTGTAGTGTGAGTTGCGGCAGACGTAGTATTTTCCGTCCGCATCGTATTTTACCGCTGCGGCGCACTCTGACGAAATACCCTTTATTTCATAAATTTCAACATTTGCGGCATATTCGCTGTTTGTGTATTCATCTTTGCCCAGCACCGTAAGCCTTGTTATGCCGTTTCCTATTTTATCGGACGGAATCTGGCGGTTTGCCACACTGTACTCTGTACCGTTTATTTTTACTATGGGGAATTTTTCGGTGTTTGTTTTTTCGTCCCATCTTTTAACATAAGCAATATAATTTTCCGATGATGTCGCGCTGTTTCCCTTGGCGGCTCCGTTTGTATTCGTGCCGTCGCTTTTTTCAATTGTGCTGTAATCGCCATCATAGTCTGCAACATTGCCGTCATATTCTTCATATGATTTATTGGGGATGGCGCTGTTTTTTATTTTGCCGCGCGGTATCATCTTCACTGCGGCAAATGCTCCAACGGCTACTATTAAAAGGCACGCCGCCATAGCCGAATACCTTATAATAATGCCCTTTTTGCTTTTTATTCTGCCGTTTGCCTCGGTAATGTAGCTTTCGTCAATATCGCCTAAGGCGTTTAAAATATCCCTGTTCGTCATACATTAAAATCCTCCCTGCCGAGATACTCTCTCAGCGCGTTGCGCGTTCGCATAAGCGTTACCTTTACCTTGCTTTCGGAAAAGCCGGTTTCGGCGGCTATTTCGCTTATCGGGCGCATATACCAGTAGCGCTTTAAAAATATTGCGCGCGCAGTCTCCTTTTGCGAGGAAAGAAAACGGTTGATAACAGCCGAAAGCATACGCGCGTCAACCGCCGCCTCGGTGCTGTTAGATGAGGGCACGCAGTAATCAAGCTCGTCCAAAACGAGGGGAAGCTCGCCGCTGCCGCGCTTTTTGGCACTGCTGCGTTCAATTCGGTTAAGAGCTATATTACGCGTGATTTTTGCAAAATAAGCCCCAAGGCTTTTCGGCTTTTCCGGCGGTATTGCCTGCCACAGCTGAAACAGCGCGTCGCTTACCGTTTCCTCTGCGTCGTTGGGGTCCCCCAGTATATTAAACGCCAGCGCGTGGCAATACCCGCCGTATTTGCTTTCCGTCTCGGTTACTGCGCTTTCATCCCGCAGGGTGAAAAGCTCGGTAATTCTGCTATCTTCCATTTTTCTTCCCCCTCATCTGTAAAGACAGGAAATTTTAACCACAGGTTACATTTGCGCGTGTCGAATTTTTCGACACGCTTTTGGACGGGAATGCCGTTCGCAAAAATCACAGATTTTTGACTGCACTCTATCCCCGCCAATACCACCCCAGTGCCCTTGAAAAATAGCTTAAAAAGCTATTTTTCGCTTACAAGGTGTTTTTCCGCCGCACATGTCAGCGGAAAAACGGGAATGCGGCGTAAACGCCGCAGGGAAATTTAATTTTATGTTTAACGGCAGATGGATGTATGTTTATATTTTAAAATTGTTTTCTTAATTTTTCAAGCGCGGATTTTTCAATGCGGGAAACATAGCTTCTTGAAATATTCAGCTTTTTGGCAATTTCCCTTTGAGTAAGCTCCTCTCTGCCGCAAAGTCCGTAGCGCATTTCTATTATAAGCCGCTCCCGCTCGGTCAAACAAACTGGCAATATTACCCGCAGCTTTTCCACTTTTATTTTTGTATCAATTTCATCGGCAATATCGCTTTTATCGGCAATAACGTCTATAAGCGTCAGCGTGTTGCCGTCCTTATCGGTATCAATCGGGTCGCTTATAAAAACATCCTGCGCGGTTTTTTTCTGATTGCGGAAAAACATAAGTATTTCGTTTTCAATACAACGCGAAGCATATGTGGCAAGGTGTATGCCCTTATCGGCATTAAAGGTAGATACCGCCTTTATAAGCCCTATTGTGCCTATTGAAATCATATCGTCCTGGTCGGCGCCGGTGTTGTAATATTTTTTTACTATGTGCGCCACCAGCCGCAAATTGTGCTCTATAAGCTCGTTTCGCGCGTCATCATCCCCGTTCCGGCTTTTTTCGAGCAGCTCCGCCTCGCGCTCGGCAGAGAGCGGCGGAGGAAAAGACCCCGCGCCTTTAACATGCAGCGCAAAATAATAAACGGCTGAGGCAATCTTCATTAACAGACTGAAAAACAAAACTGACACACCCTTTCCTTCATAATAAAAATATATGAAGGAAAGGGCTTGCCAGTTTACTTAAAACAGTCCTGTATTGTAATTTATGCGTTTATCTGCTTTTTAAGCTCCTCTGTTTTATCTGTCTTCTCCCACGAAACGCCGAGCTCCTCCCTGCCCATATGACCGTATGCGGAAAGGGCGGAATACATGGGCTTTTTAAGTCCGAGCTTGTCTATTATTGCGGAGGGGCGCAGATCAAACACCTTTTTAACCGCCTCTGCGATTCTGTCATCGGGGCATATTCCCGTACCGAAGGTATCAACCATTACCGAAACCGGGTGCGCAACACCTATGGCGTAGGCAAGCTGCACCTCGCACTTTTTCGCAATGCCCGCAGCTACAATATTTTTCGCGACATATCTTGCGGCGTAGGCGGCGCTTCTGTCAACCTTTGTGGGATCCTTGCCCGAAAACGCTCCGCCGCCGTGGCGGGCAAAGCCGCCGTAGGTATCGACTATTATCTTTCTGCCGGTAAGTCCCGTATCTCCCTGCGGCCCGCCCACAACAAAGCGGCCTGTGGGGTTAATATATATCTTTGTGTTTTCATCAAGCAGCTCTGCGGGCACGGTGGGCTTTATTACCTTTTCGAGTATGTCGGCTCTGAGCACCGATAAATCGGTATCGGCACTGTGCTGCGACGACACTACAACAGCCTCTATTCGAGTCGGTCTGCCGTCGTCATATTCAACCGTGACCTGTGTTTTGCCGTCAGGGCGCAGGTAGCTAAGCTCATTATCTTTGCGAACCTCGGTCAGCCGTTTAGCCATTTTGTGCGCTAAAGATATCGGCAGCGGCATAAGTTCGGGAGTATCGTCGCAGGCATAGCCGAACATCATGCCCTGATCCCCCGCGCCGCGGAGATTATACTCGTCCTCCTCACCATCCTTGTACTCAAGCGAATTATCAACGCCGAGCGCTATATCGGGCGACTGCTTGTCTATAGCCGTCATAACCGCGCAGGTGTTGCCGTCAAACCCGGCAGAGGGACTGTCATACCCTATTCTGCAAACCACATCCCGCGCTATCTGCGGAATGTCAACATAGCAGCTTGTGGTTATTTCACCCATAACGGTTATACTGCCCGTGGTGCAGAAGGTCTCGCAGGCTACGCGGGCTTCGGGGTCGTTCTTTAAAATTTCATCGAGTATCGCGTCGGATATTCCGTCGCAGACCTTATCGGGATGACCCTCGGTTACCGATTCGGATGTAAAAAGCATTTTTGCCATTTTCAATTCTTCTTTCCGTGAAAAAATTAAAACCGCCTCGGACGAGACGGTATATGAAGCCTCATCTTTCGGATAATCCGCCGGAATTGGCACCTTGATTTTAAAATCAGGTTGCCGGGCATCACAGGGCCGGTTCCCTCCGCCGCTCTTGATAAGGATAATATTCAGTTCTGTTTATATTTTACCACATATTGCGGGTTTGTCAACTGTTAATTTTTACAGGGAGTCACCGCATATTCGCCGTTTCCTTTACCTTACCCGACTCGTGAATATCGTCTATTGTGACCTTACTTTCGTGCGGTATGGGCTTCCAGGTAACCTTTTTAAACAGCGCCACATACTGGGTGTAGCGTCCGATTATGTCAAAGGTAGGCCATGTGAAAATATAAAGCAGCATTTTTGAAAAGGGTATTTTTTTAATGCGCTTATGCTCCACAATAAAAATGTAAATTGCGGCAGCCGTGTTTTCAAGGTATTTGCCGAGCCTGTATAAAATTCTAAGCCACACCGCCAGCAGCATACCCACCGCCATTGCCTGCAGACCTGAAGAAACGGTTATTTCAATGGGGAATAAAAATCGCAGAAACCGCCCGAGGTAGGTGCCGCGGGTAAATACCGCCGCGCCGCCTATGCCATAAGCATAGCAGTAAAAGCCGTAGGCTATTACCGAGACCAAAAGCCAGCGCACAATGTTTATAACCGAAAATGGAGTCAGCTGCATAAGCGTGTCGTATGAGGCAAAGCGATGCCTTACCGATTCCAAAAAGCCCTTACAAATATCCTTAAAGCCTTTTTTCTTCTTTTCTTTTTCATCATCCTGCCAGCGCGTTTTTAAAAAATGCTTACCGCAAAACACGTTTAAAAGCAGATAAGGTCCTGTTTCGGCAAAGGCAAGCAGATGCCCCTTTGACCAACGCAGCCGCTGCCGTAGCGCTATTTTAAGGCTTGTGGGCTGCTCGTCGTAAAACTAGGCGGCGTCGTTATAGGTTATGGCGTAGCCCTGCGCCACCGCGTCGGCGGTAAGGGCACGGTCTTCTGTTAAAGAAGTATACTTCCAGCCGTCGCGCACTATTTCATTTGAAAAAAGAAAGCCCGTTCCCTGAATATTGGTTGCAAGCCTTAAAACAGACCGCGCGCGGTGGTTTGCCCTTATAGAGCGCAGCCAGTGCAACGCGTATGTAGAGGCTATCCAGCATTCGTCAAAATTCTTTGTGTTGCGGTAAGAGGTAATTATCTTCTCGCCCGCGTCAAACGCGTCGTTCATACGCGATATATAATCCGATTTTAAAAGATTATCCGCGTCGAAAACAAAATATCCCTCAAAGCTTTGCCTGCCATAATCTTCACCTATTCTGTCAAACAAAAACTGCAGCGCAAAGCCCTTAGTTTTATGCTCGTCGTCAAAGCGCTCGTAGCAAATTGCGCCGTGCTCGCGCGCCACAGCCGCGGTTTTATCGGTGCAGTTATCCGCCACCACAAAAACCGTTACAAGCTCGTGCGGGTAGTCCTGCTTTTTTATACTGTCAAGCAGGTTGCCTATTACCTTTTCCTCGTTTCGCGCGGCTATTACCACGGCGTATTTATGCTGCTTCTTCGCCGGCGCAAATTTCCGCGTGAAAAAAAGCCCGATTATTTTATAGGCTACTCTGTAGAGCACCATAGCCGAAAGCACCGCGCCTATTGCGGCATACACCGCTTTAAGGGACGGATACCAGCTGCCGATAGTCTGCGCGGCGTTTACGGCACAGCTTAAATTAAAAATCATTTTTTGTCACCGTATTTTTCGTTATAGCAATTTATGCAGCGTGTAATTATTTCAACCGCCTTTTCTCTGTCGCCTATTTCGTCCACGGCGGTCTGCTTGCCCTCTAACTGCTTGTAAACCGAGAAAAAGTGGCGCATTTCGTCAAATAAATGGCTCGGCAGGTCATGCACGCTGCGGTAGTCATTATAGGTCGGGTCCTTAAAGGGAATAGCTATAATTTTTTCATCGTTTTTGCCGCCGTCCAGCATTGTAAGCACACCTATCGGGTAGCACTCAACCAGCACCAGCGGGTCGATAGGCTCGTTGCAGAGCACCAAAACGTCCAGCGGGTCGCCGTCGTCCGCCAAGGTGCGCGGAATAAAGCCGTAGTTTGCGGGGTACTGCATTGAAGTATACAAAATTCTGTCAAGAATTATGCGGCCCGTTTCCTTATCCAGCTCGTATTTTTTCTTATCGCCCCTTGTAATTTCTATTACCGCCAGAAAGTCCTCGGGTTTTATGCGGCTTTCGGATACATCATGCCATATATTCATACTTTTTTTCCTCGTTTCGGTAAATTTTTTAATTATCGGAAGTTATCAGCGCCTCATATTCGGCGTTTAATTTTTCCCATTCGTTCATAGCGGTATCAAGCTCGGTTTCCGCCTCGTCAAGCTCTTCTTTAATTTCGGAAAGCTTTAAATAATCCGATGCGTTTTCCTCCATACCCAGCTCGCACCGCAGACCGTCGGTTTTTTCTTCAAGCAGCGCCACCCTTTCCTCAGCTTTTGCTATTGCGCGCTCAAGCCGCGAGCGTTCTTTAAGTGGTGTTGTAAAACTTTTTTTAGGCTTTTCCTTTACTTCAACTTGTTTTTCGGGTACTGCTGTCGGCGCTTTTTTGCTGTTTAAATATTGCTCGTAGCCGTAGGGGTAGTATTTAACGCCGTCAGACTCAAACGATATAAGGCTGTTTGCAATTTTCTTTATAAAATAGCGGTCGTGCGAGACAAAAAGCACCGTTCCCGAAAAATTCAGCAGCATATCCTCAAGCGTTTCCTTGCCCACTATATCCATATGGTTTGTCGGCTCGTCGAGTATTAAGAAATTCGGTCTGCGCTTGAACATTTTGCAAAGCGCCAGCCGCACCCGCTCCCCGCCCGAGAGCATATCAACGGTTTTAAACACCATCTCTCCGCTGAAAAGAAATGCACCCAGCGCGCTGCGCGCCTCAAAATCGGTAATTCCGGGAAACGCGCCCATAAAATCATCCAAAACGGTTTTGCTGCTCGAATAAAGCGCGGTTTGCTGGTCGAAATAGCCTATATTCACCCTCGGCCCGAATTTATAAACGCCGCCGAGCGCGGGGGTCTTACCCACCAGGGTTTTAATAAAGGTGGATTTTCCAAGCCCGTTGCCGCCTATAATTCCTATCCGGTCGCCGCGCTTTGCTTCAAGGCTTACCTCCGATAAAACCTCGGTGTAGCCTATTTTCAGTTTTTCTACCGAAAGCACATCCTTAACGCCGGGGTCTGCCGGCTCAAAATCGGCGCGGAATGTGCGCAGGTCGTAAGCCTCGGGCGCATCGATAGGCTTCATCCGTTCAATCTGCTTTAGCTTTGATTGTGCCATTGCCGCCTTTGTGGGCTTATAGCGGAATTTTTCCACAAGCTCCGTAAGCCGCTTTATTTCTTTTTTCTGCGCCTCATATTCCCTTGCCTGCCGCTCGCGCAGTTCCTTTTTAGCCACGGTAAACTGCGTGTAATTGCCCGCATAACGGTAGGTTTTTCCGTGCTCTATTTCATAAACGGTATTCACCGTGTTATCTAAAAACATTCGGTCGTGCGATACCACAACAAACGCCTTTTTATAGCCCGAAAGATATTCCTCAAGCCACTCCACCGCCGAAATATCAAGATGGTTTGTCGGCTCGTCAAGCAGCAGAATATCAGGCTTTGAAAGCAAAAGCTTTAAAAAGGCTATGCGGGTGCGCTGCCCGCCCGAAAATTCAGATAGCGGGCGGTTTTTCTGCTCCTCGGTAAAGCCGAATTGCTTTAGCGCCGCCTCGTATTCCTTTTCAAAATAAAAGCCGCCGCATAGGGTAAAGCTGTCAAGCAAGTTCGTATATTCCCGTATATTTTCATCGGTCTGATCGTTTTCCATTTTTTCCTGCGCTGCGGCAAGCTTTTCCTTCATTTCCAGGATGTCGGTATAAGCAGAGCGTATCTCGTCCTTCAGTGTTCTTTCCTCATCGTCAAAAACCATCTGATCCAAAACGCCTATGCGCGGCTTGCCCGATACTGCGAAAAAGCTATCCTCGTCGCTGTCCCGTTTTGTAAGGGAGTATTCACCCGAAATCAGCCTTAAAAGGGTCGTTTTTCCGCAGCCGTTCCGCCCGACTACGGCTATGCGGCTTGCGTCGTTTATCTCTATATTAACAGAGGAAAGTATCGGCTGACCCGAAAGCTCAACCACTCCGTTCTGAATTTTAAGCTGCATAAAAAATACCCCCTGTCATGCGACAAGGAGTATTGTACCACTTTTTTTAAGCTTTTGCAACAGGTGGAAATTTTTTAACATTATCAGGTTATTTCTGCATAATGTATTCATCGATTGCCTTTGCTGCGGTTTTGCCCGCACCCATTGCAAGAATAACGGTTGCAGCGCCCGTAACGGCGTCGCCGCCCGCGTAAACTCCGTCGCGGCTGGTTTTGCCGGTTTCCTCGTTTACAATTATTCCGCCGCGCTTATTTACTTCAAGTCCGCTTGTGGTGGACTTTATAAGCGGGTTGGGGGATGTGCCGATAGACATTATAACACAATCAGCTTCAACCTCGTATTCGCTGCCCTCAACGGGAACGGGACGCGCGCGACCCGATTCATCGGGTTCGGATAGCTTCATTTCCTGGCAGAGAATACTCTTTACCCAGCCGTCTTCACCCTCAATTTTAATCGGGTTGGTAAGAAATTTAAACTCAATTCCTTCCTCCATTGCGTGCTCTACTTCTTCTCTGCGGGCGGGCAACTCGTTTTCGGTGCGGCGGTAAACCACGGTGACATCGGCGCCGAGGCGCTTTGCGGTGCGCGCCGCGTCCATAGCAACATTGCCGCCGCCTACTATAACCGCCTTTTTAGCGTGCATAACGGGGGTTGCGCTGCCGTCTTTATAGGCTTTCATAAGGTTATTGCGGGTTAAAAACTCATTGGCTGAATAAACGCCGCAGAGCGCCTCGCCCTCAATTCCCATAAAGCGTGGCAGTCCCGCACCTGAGCCGATAAACACTGCCTCATAGCCCATATCGAAAAGCTCGTCGACCGTAACGGTTTTACCTATTATCACGTTGGTATCAATTTCAACGCCCAATTGCTTTAAGGTGTCAACCTCTTTTTTAACTATAGCTTTGGGCAGGCGGAACTCGGGTATTCCGTAAACCAAAACGCCGCCGGCGGTGTGCAGAGCCTCAAAAACCGCAACCTTGTAGCCCTTTTTGGCAAGGTCGCCGGCACACGTAAGCCCCGAGGGACCCGAGCCTACCACCGCCACCTTATGACCGTTAGGCTCCGGGTGGGTAATATTGCCCTCGGCGTGCTCGTTGTGCCAGTCGGCAACAAAGCGCTCTAACCTGCCTATACCCACAGGCTCGCCCTTTATGCCGCGAACGCACTTTGCCTCGCACTGCTTTTCCTGCGGACATACTCTGCCGCAAACGGCGGGCAGGCTTGAGGACTGCGCTATTACCCTGTAAGCGCCCTCAAAGTCGCCCTCCTTTACCTTTTCTATAAACGCCGGGATATGAATATTAACGGGGCAGCCCGAAACACAGGGCATATGCTTGCAGTTAAGGCAACGCGCCGCCTCTTCAAGCGCGGTTTCCTCGCTGTAACCGAGGGCAACCTCGGAAAAATTGTGATTGCGCACATCGGGTGCCTGAACCGGCATTTCGTGCTTTTTGGGATCCATATTAACAGCCATTATTACCGCGCCTCCTTTTTAAATAAATTGCAGGTTTCTTCATATGCGTGTCTCTCGAAATCGCGGTACATAGCGCCGCGCTTCATAGCCTCGTCAAAATCGACCTCGAAGCCGTCAAAATCAGGCCCGTCAACGCAAGCAAACCTTGTTTGCCCGCCCACGGTAAGGCGGCAGCCGCCGCACATACCCGTGCCGTCAATCATGATCGGGTTCATTGAAACAACCGTTTTAACGCCCGCAGGCTTGGTGGTTGCAACAACAAACTTCATCATAATAAGCGGACCTATTGTTATAACCTCGTCGTAATTTTCGCCCGAATCGATAGCCGTCTTAAGCGGGGCGGTAACAACGCCCTTTGTGCCGTAGGAGCCGTCGTCGGTCATTATCGTAAGCTTATCGGAGCAGGCGGAGAACTCCTCCTCCAAAATGACTAAATCCTTATTACGGAAACCGACTATGGTGTGCACCTCGCAGCCCTCGGCGTGCAGCTTTTCGGCTATAGGCAGCGCGATTGCGCAGCCTACGCCGCCGCCCACAACGCAGACCTTGCGCAGCCCCTCAGTCTCGGTAGGCTTACCGAGAGGACCCGCAAAATCGGCAAGGCAGTCGCCTACGCTTTTGTGATTCAGCTTTTCGGTGGTAGCGCCCACAATCTGAAATATAATTTTAACCGTGCCTTTCTCGCGGTCAAAGCCCGCGACGGTGAGCGGGATACGCTCGCCGTCCTCATCGGTGCGGAGAATGATGAACTGACCCGCCTCGGCTTTTTTAGCCACGAGCGGCGCTTCAATGTCCATCATGGTAACGGTTGGGTTCAGGTTTCGTTTGCTTACGATCTTAAACATTTCTTGGTATCATTCCTTAAATAGATTTAAAAATCCACCTCTGTACCGTAGTAGGTGCATTTGAATAACTTAGCCATAGTGGCGGGGTCAATTGCGCGGGGGTTAGAGCCTGTGCAGGCGTCGCCCACGGCGTTAACGGCTATTTCGTCAACCTTTGCGTTGAATTCGGCTTCATCAACACCGAATTCCTTTAAGGTGTGCGGTATATTAAGCTCATCGTTCATCTTATCGATGAGCGCGCAGAGGTTTTCTATAAGCCCCTTGTTGCTGTTGCCGGGCAGACCTAACATTCTTGCGATATCGGCATATCTCTCGGCGGCTCTGCCGTCATGCGCGTTGTACTTGATAACAAACGGCAGATAAATTGCGTTTGCGCAGCCGTGCGGCAGGTGTCTGTCCTTCATGCTGCCCTCATGGAACGCAGCACCGGTCTTATGAGCCATTGAATGAACTATACCGAGCAGAGCGTTAGAAAACGCCATACCGGCAAGACACTGTGCGTCATGCATGGCGGCACGGGATTCGCGGTTGCCGTTGTAAGAAGAGGGCAGGTAAGCCGTAACCATCTCAATTGCCTTCATGGCAAGCGCGTCGGTATAGGGGCTTGCAACGGTCGAAACATAAGCTTCGATTGCGTGGGTAAGCGCGTCCATACCTGTATGGGCTACGAGCTTTTGCGGCATTGTCTGCGCAAGCTCGGGGTCAACTATTGCAACATCCGGGGTAATATTAAAATCTGCGAGCGGGTACTTAATGCCCTTTGAGTAATCGGTGATTACAGAGAAAGCAGTAACCTCTGTCGCTGTTCCCGAGGTGGAAGATATAGCACAGAATTTAGCTTTCTGACGAAGCTCGGGGAAATTGAACGGAACGCAGAGCGATTCAAAGGTAACATCGGGGTATTCATAGAACGCCCACATAGCCTTTGCCGCGTCAATCGGAGAGCCGCCGCCGATTGCTACTATCCAATCGGGCTGAAATTTACGCATGGCTTCGGCGCCGCGCATAACGGTCTCAACAGAGGGGTCGGGTTCAACACCCTCAAACAGCTCTACCTCCATTCCCGCCTCTTTAAGGTAGCCTACTGCCTTATCGAGAAAGCCGAAACGCTTCATAGAACCGCCGCCGACAACGACTATTGCCCTTTTGCCCTTAAGGGTCTTAAGGTTTTCCATTGCATTTTCGCCGAAATAGACATCTCTGGGTAAAGTGAATCTTGACATTTGTCATTCCTCCGTTTTTATTTGGTATCTTCATTATATACAAAATAAACACAAAAAGGAAATATGATTAATATATATCGGGTATATATCACAGTATATGTCAGTTTTCTACTTAAAAGGTTAAATTTTTTAAGATATCCTTACAGCAGACAGCACCTTTATCCGATTTTCCGCGGCGCAAAAACGGATCTGCATATCCTTAAAGGTAAATCCGTATACCCTGTCAGGGTCGTTTTGATAATGCGGGCGCGGGTCTTCGGCTAAAATTTTCCTTAATTGCAAAAGCGTTTCCGCGTCCAGTGTATCCGCAATGCTTTCGGGAATTTCCACCGCCGCCCTTTCCCCGAATTTTTCGTCCGCAAAGCCGCAGACTGCATCCGGGTATGAATCGGCAAAGCTTAAATACGGCTTTATATCGTAAATCGAAGTACCGTTCATCATATCGATTCCCGAAACCTCAAGCACTGCGCCGAGCTTTTCATCAAAGCTTATTTTTTCAAGTCTTACGGCGGAAAGCCCTATGGGATTCGGGCGGTTGGGCGAGCGGGTCGCAAAAACACCCATGCGTTTGTTCCCGCCGAGCCGCGGCGGGCGCACCGTAGGCGACCAATCGCCGCCGTCAAATCCCGAAAACTGCCACAAAAGCCATATGTGCGAATATTTGTCCAGTCCGCGCACGGCTGATATATCGCGATATTCAGGCTCGAAAATGATTTTTCCGCACAGTTCCTTTACAATTCCGCTCTGCCGCGGCAGCCCGAATTTTTCGGGAAAATCGGTATATATTTTCGCTATCGGGCGCATTATCCGTCTCCCCCGGATGATGTGTCCGATGAAGCGGGCGGCTCCGACGATGAGCTTTCGGAGGATGAGGAGGACGGAGTATCGGGCTGTGAGGTTGAGGTGTCGGACGATGTGTCGGACGGCGTTGATGATGAAGATGTGTTTTCCGACGAGGTTACCGTAGACGATGACCCGGAAGAAGACGGTGCAGAGCTGCTTGAAGACGGCGACGACGAAGAAGACGCGGCAGATGAGGAATTATAATAAATAGGCGTTTCAACCTTTGCACCCTTTTTATAGTAGCCTATGCCCTTTTTAACAACATCCTCGCTGTCCTCAAATTCCTTTTTCTCAAGTCCCTTATGCACCTCCGCCATAACATCGCGCCAAATTTTTGCCGCCGCACCTCCGTTATAAATATTGTGCGATAAATCGAAGCCGTACCACACGGAGCCTACATAATAAGGAGAGCCTGCAACCATCCATAAATCATAGGATTCGCTTGAGGTGCCCGTTTTGGCATAAGCCTTGAGCTTGTAGTTAAATCCCCTTATTCCGCTGCCCGTACCCTCGCTGCCGTAAACTACCTCCCGCAAAAGGTGGTTCATTATGGTAGCTGACGCAGGACTTATCACCTGCTCGCCGGTTTCATCGTATTTAATTACGGTATCTCCGTTTGCGTGCTTAATTTCGTAATATGTCGTAGGTCTGTGGTAAACGCCTTGGTTTCCGAAGATTGCGTAAGCCGCGGCGGATTCGGTAGTGGTAATGCCGTAGTGCGTGCCGCCGAGAGCCAGCGCCGCAAGGTTTTTATCCGCCTCTACCAAATGCCTGCAGTGCAGCTTTTGAGTTAAGAAATTATATGATTCCGTAACCCCTACCTCCTGCAGCAACCGCACGGGGATAGTGTTCATTGACTTGCGTATTGCGTAGTTAAGGGAAACCGTGCCCTTATAGTAGCCGTACCATTCCTTGGGTCCGCTTTTGCCGTCGGCATAGTATTTTTCTATCGGCTTATCGAGCACACGGGAGGTATAATCCACAATATCCTTATCTATTGCCAGCGCGTAAACGCCTATCGGCTTCATGGTAGAGCCGGGCTGACGCGGCGAATCGGTAGCGCGGTTAAGCCCGCGGTTTGTGGTTTTCTCGCCCGCTCCCCCCACTATTCCGACTATATGGCCCTTATAGTCCATAACCGTCATAGCAGACTGCGCGTGCGCGGTGACTCCGTTATCATAGGTCGCTTTTTGCGGGAAATAAGTATCAATATTTGTGTAGACCTTTTCCATTTGCGCCTGTATATCGGGTTTTAAGGTAGAGTATATTTTAAAGCCGCCGTTATAGAACATGGTAGAAGCCATTTGAGTATTCAGGTTATATTTTTCCGCAAGATCGTCTATTACCTGGTCTATCAGCGCGTCGACAAAATAGCTGTTTATTTCACCCTCGTATTCATCCTTCTGCGAATCGTCTATCTTAAGCTCGGTATTATACGCCTTATCGTACTCATCGTAGCTTATCATCTTAAGCTCCAGCATTTTATCAAGCACCGTTTGCCGCCGCTTTTTGATTTCTTCCGCACCATTTTCGGTTATGGGGTTAAACCTTGACGGGTTTTTGGTTATTGCCGCAAGAGCTGCGCACTCGGTTAAATTAAGCTCGCTTACATCCTTATTAAAATAGTAGTTTGCCGCCACCTGAACGCCGCAAATACCGTTGCCGAGAGAAATCGTGTTAAGGTAGGCTTCAAGTATTTCTTTTTTTGAGAGCTTGCGGGTTATAAGGGTTGCGCGCACAATCTCACGGAATTTGCGCATCGCGTCGCGATCCTTGTCGTTCGTGACATTTTTTATAAGCTGCTGCGTTATGGTAGAGCCGCCGAATTCGGTGGAGTTGAATTTCAAAAGCTTATTACCCACAGCCGCAAAGGTTCGTTTCCAATCGACTCCGCGGTTTTCGTAAAACCGCTCGTCCTCAATTGCGATAAAGGCGTTGCCCAATTGCTTGGGCATTTTATCGATTCCTGCCCACAGGCGGTTTTCGCTGCCGTGCAGTCGGCGGTATTCCTCCCACTGCCCCTTCTCATTCTGAACATATATGACAGTGGTCATGTTCATTTCCATATTTTTAATGTTGCTTACAATTTTATTGGACGAGAAAAAGTCTATCTTCCTGTCCGATTTTATATAAGTGGGAATAACAAAGATCAAAAAAACAGTCGTTACAATAAGCAAACCCGATAAAAACACGGTCAGCTTTTTAAAAATCTTTTCCATAGTTCCCTGCCCTTCCTGTATACTGATTTGATTATAACACTAACTTGCTTATTTATCAAATATTTTTTAAACATTCATAATGTATTTAAAAATTGGGAATATAATTCATATGTTTGGAGGAATATGGATGCTTAAACTGGAAAATATTAAAAAGGACTATATTACCGGGGATACCGCGGTGCACGCGCTTAAAGGCGTGAGCGTTGAATTTCGCAAAAGCGAATTTGTATCGATACTCGGTCAGTCGGGCTGCGGCAAGACTACATTGCTTAATATTATAGGCGGGCTTGACAGGTACACAAGCGGCGAGCTTTATATAGGCGGCAGGGCTACAAGCGATTTTCGCGACAGGGACTGGGATAACTACCGCAACCATTCGGTAGGCTTTATTTTCCAAAGCTATAACCTTATTCCGCACCAATCGGTGCTTTCAAACGTGGAGCTTGCCTTAACGCTTACGGGCGTTCCGCGCGCGGAGCGCCGCCGCAGAGCGGCTGAGGCGCTTGAAAAGGTGGGGCTTGCAGATCAGATCAATAAAAAGCCGAACGAAATGTCGGGCGGGCAGATGCAGCGCGTAGCCATTGCCCGCGCGCTTGTAAACGACCCCGAAATACTGCTTGCCGATGAGCCTACGGGCGCGCTGGACAGCGAGACCTCGGTTCAGATAATGGAGCTTTTAAAGGAAATATCCAAGGATAGACTTGTAATAATGGTGACCCATAACCCCGAGCTTGCAAAGCAGTATTCCACTCGTATTATAAGGCTGCTTGACGGAAATATTACGGACGATACCATGCCCTACTCGGGTGACGAGGAGGAAAAAACGGAGAAAAAAAGCGGCAGGCGCCCCTCAATGTCGTTTTTAACGGCGCTTTCACTATCCCTCAACAACCTTATGACCAAAAAGGCGAGAACCTTTTTAACCGCCTTTGCGGGGTCTATCGGCATTATAGGCATAGCGCTTATTTTATCCCTTTCAAACGGCGTAAACGCGTATATCGCGCGTGTTGAGGAGGAAACGCTTTCAAGCTACCCCATAACGATTGAGCAGGCGGGAATGGATGTAAGCCAATTAGTAAGCGACCTTATGGGGAAAAATGAGCCGAACGGTGACCGCGAGGACGGCAAAATTTACAGCAACAATGTTATGACCGAAATGATGTCTACCATGGTGAACGGCATTTCGGCGAATAATCTTTCGGAATTAAAAAAGCATATTGAAAAGACCTCCGCCTTTTCGGATAATTCAAGCGAGATTGAGTATAAATATTCAACGGTTATGAATATATACGATGAAAAGGGCAGCCGCGTAAACCCGAATACCGTGTTTTCCACCGTGTTTCCCGAAAGTCGGAGCAGCAGCGGAAATATGCAAATGTCCTCCTCTTTTTCCAATACCGAGGTATGGACGCGCCTTTTTGAAAATAAAGAATTTTTGAAAAAACAGTATGACGTTATTGCGGGGCGTATGCCTGAAAAATACAACGAAATTGTGCTTGCGGTGGATAAAAACAACCAGATAAGCGACTACGCGCTCTATTCCTTGGGGCTTAAGGATTCGGCAGAGCTTGAAGAAATGATGAAAAAAGCGCAGGCGGGCGAAAAAATAGAGCCTACTGCAGAGGTAAGCTACACATACGACGATATTTTAGGGCTTAAATTCAAGCTGCTTTGCAATACAGATTATTTCGAGAAGAACGCAGACGGCACCTGGGACGATAAAACAGAGGATTCGCTTTACGTTTCTTCAAAGCTTAACACAGCGGCAGAGGATATAACCGTGGTGGGAATAATAAGACCCGCCGATTCGTCGGTTGCAAATCAAACAAGCGGCTTTGTGGGCTACCCCGAATCGCTTATGGAGCACCTTATAAACAAGGTGAACGACAGCGAGATAGTAAAGGCGCAAAAAGCCGAGCCCGAAAAGGATGTTTTCACGGGCAGACCCTTTGAGACCGACGCGGATAATATGACCTATGAGCAATTAACGGCATATATAGCCACCCTACCCGAAAAGGAGCAGGCAGAGTATAACGCGTATATAAGCCAAATGACCGCCGCAGGGCAGACCAAGGAGCAGATAACCGAGCAGTTTAAAGCGGCAATAAAGGAAAAAAGCAATAACTCCACATATGACGGCAACCTAAAGCTTATGGGCGTTTCAAGTCTTGATGAGCCGTCGGTTATAAATATCTACCCCAAGGATTTTGAGGCTAAGGAGAAAATTTCCGACCTTATAACCGAATACAACAAGGGCGTTAAGGATACCGAAAAAATAACCTATACCGATTATATAGGGCTTATGCTTTCATCGGTTACAACAATTATAAACGCAATAAGCTATATTTTGATTGCGTTTATCAGTATTTCGCTTATAGTGTCATCCATTATGATAGGCATTATAACCTATATCTCGGTTTTGGAGCGCACGAAGGAGATAGGCGTGCTACGCGCGATGGGCGCCTCGAAAAAGGATGTTTCCCGCGTGTTCAACGCCGAAACGCTTATAGTCGGCTTCGCAGCGGGAGCAATAGGTATTTTAATAACGCTCCTGCTGCTCATCCCGATAAACGCGGTGATTGCCGCCGTGACCGATATTTCGGGGCTTGCGGTGCTGCCGTTTGCGGGAGGCGCCGCGCTGGTTATAATAAGCATGCTGCTGACACTTATATCAGGCTTATTCCCGTCAAGAGTGGCGGCAAAAAAAGACCCCGTTACCGCACTTCGCAGCGAGTAAAAACAAAATGGTTACAAAATAAAAATTGCTATTGAAATTTTCCGTCGAAAGGCTTATACTTGTAAAGTATCATTTTAAGCACTTGGCAGGGGCCACCCTGTCAAGTGTAATATTTCACGGAGGAATTTTAATGCTGAAAAGAATTTTACCGCTGGCGCTGGCATTGTGTATGCTCACTATGGCAGGCTGCAAAAAGGAACAGGACAGATTAAGTGTAGATAAGGGCTCGGAGCCCTCGGTAGTCTCCGAAACAAAGCCCGTAACATATAAAAACCCGCTTACAGGTGTTTCGGGTATATCCGAAGAAAAAACCAAAAACTGTCCGGTTGCGGTTATGATAAATAACATTTCAACCGCCCAGCCGGTGCAGACAGGACTTAACAAGGCGGATATTATTTATGAAACCGAGGTTGAGGGCGGAATTACCCGTCTTATGGCGGTTTTTCAGGATATAACCACCGCTGAAAAAATCGGAGCCATCCGCTCGGCTCGCTACCCTTATGTTGACCTCGCAATGGGTCACAATGCGATCTATGTTCATTGCGGACAGGATAATACCTACTGCGCTCCCCACTTAAAGGATACCGACGATATTGACCTTATGGTAAAGAATTACGGCGTTCGTATAAAGAACGGACTGGCTACCGAGCATACCCTCTACGCCTATGGCGAAAAGCTTTGGAGCTCGGTGCAAAACGACGGTCACAAAACAACCGCTTCGACCGCCGCACCGTGGGTAAACTTCGCCGAGGAGGACGCTCCCGTAGCTCTTGAAAGCACCGCAAATACAGTTGATATCAAGGCTTCTGCCAGCTACCGCACTGTATTCAAGTATGATGCGGCAAAGGGCAAATACACAAGATATTACGGCAACACCATTCGTAAGGATTATTTCACCGGTGAAACCGTGGATATGAAGAATGTGTTTATTCTTTTTACCACGATCCGCAATTATTCCGATAATTACCACCGTCAGGTAATGCTTGAAAGCGGCGACGGCTACTACTGCGTAAACGGCACGTATACCACAATCAAATGGAGCAAGGGAGCTGTCAAAAACGGTTTTAAATTCACAAAGGCAGACGGAAGCGAGCTTACGGTAAACCCCGGAAACAGCTGGGTCAGCATTGTAAACATAGGCAATAATCCCACCTTCAGCTGATAAGCGGTTTTACCGATAATCAAGGGGCGCGTTACATAAATCCGCGCCCCTTATGAATTTCTTTAAAAAAAGCTTGAATTTTAAAGCTTAATGTGATAGAATAGTTACGTTGGGTTCTTAAAACGATGCTTTCGCACCGCACAGACCCTGTTTAATATAACACTATGGGGGCGTAGCTCAGCTGGGAGAGCGTACGGTTCGCATCCGTAAGGTCGAGAG
>OLGA01001066.1_pt1 | contig 22440 bp, 11 predicted proteins | sample 1604881 | NCBI WGS metagenome assembly OLGA01 (sample SAMEA3888896, study PRJEB22519) | human gut metagenome | biome: human gut; feature: human-associated habitat; material: faeces | place: Denmark | collected 2009 | reverse complement strand
ATTGCAGGGCAGACCATGCGTGGGAAGATATGCGGGCTGTACAGGAACGCTTTGGGAAAACAGACGGCGTGGTGGCACTCCATGCCTACCAGAGCTTCCGCGAAGGAGAGGCTACCCCGGAGCAGTGCCATGAGATTGGCGTGACGCTGGCCCGCAAGGTTTGGGGCAAGCGATTCCAAGTGCTGGTCGCCACTCACATGAATACGGATAACTTACATAATCATTTTGTGATAAATTCCGTATCCTATGTTGACGGCAAAAAATACGAGCAGCGCCGCAGCCAATATGCCGAGTTCCGGGCGGCATCTGACAAGCTGTGCCGGGAATACGGCCTATCGGTGGTGGAGCAGCCCAAAGCCAAAGAACCGGCGCGGTATGCCCGGATGCGGGAGGCCATCGACCAAGCCTGTGACGGTGCCAGCACCGCCGAGGACTTCCACAGGGCGCTGTATCAGCAAGGGTATATTTTTAGCAGTGACCCGAACCGAAGGTACGCAACCATCCGGGCGCGGGATGGCGGACGCGCCGTGCGACTTTATAGGCTGGGAGAAGAATACGATTTGCCTGCCATAGATGACAGACTGCGGGGAAACTATCTGCTGTATGGGGCAGGATTGTATGAACGGAAACACCCGCCCCGGCAGTACACGCCGAAACGGTATCGCCCCAAGGATGGCTGTGCGGGAAAAGGTGTTCTCCAAATTTTCCTAGAGGTATTCTTCGGGGAATCCCAGATGCACCGCTTATATCTGTACTACTGTTATCAGCTGGGCATCCTGCCCAAGAAACAGCAGCCCCGCATCAATCGCCCGGAATTAGAGCGCATCTGGAAAGGCACTGAGAGAATCCTTGCAGAACACGCTTTTGTTCACGACCACAAGTTTCCCTCTTTGCAGGCAATCGTGGACTACCGCAAGGGCTTATCCCGGCAGATAGATGCCCTTGCCGCACAGCGGGCGGAAATCGTCAAGCAGATGCGCCGAAAGGATGCTCCGCCGGAGTTGGCTGACCAACGCATGATACTGACTTGCCAAATCGCCAAACTGCGCAAAGAGGATAAAATCGCAGAGGGAGCCATCAAGCGTATTCAACGCACACGCGAATCCAACCGCATAGACCAAGAAAACCGAAATCAACATACAAACAATAAAACCCGCAGCCGAGATTCTTCTCACCAGCGATAAGGAGGTACAATGGCTTACATTAAGAAAAAATCCGAACGAAAATTCAAAATCACTGTCTGCAACGGCTATAAGGGCAACGGGCAGAAACGGATGAAAGCGCAGACTATCACTGTGCCATCATCCGTGCCAAAGCGCGGCATTCAGCAGTATGTCATGGCTGAAGCGGAACGCATCGAGAAAAAGTTCAAGTATGGCGTAGAAGAAAGCGACCAGACCCATTTCGAGCAGTACGCCGAAAATTGGCTCAAACGGCAGGAACCGTTTTTCAAAGCTACTACCTACGCGGGCTATAAGAGAAACCTTGACATTGTTTATCCGCTGATTGGCGGTATTCCGCTTGCAAAGCTGCTCCCCATGACCTTAGAGGAAATGTGTGAGGAACTTCGGAAGCGCCCCGGACGGGGCGGGAAATGCATCAAGGAAACTACTGTGCAGAAATATCTGGAAACGGTTTCCTCGGTGCTGGAGGATGCCAAGAAAAATGACATCATTCCATTCAATCCGGCGCACCGTGTCCGTAAGAAGCATTTTGAGAAGGAAGTGCAGCATATTCCGCAGAAATATGAAATGGGTAAACTGATGCGGGCAATTCAGAACGAATCGATTCTGTATCGGGCGTACTACACACTGGCAATCACGACCGGATTGCGGCGTGGGGAACTGTGCGCCCTGCAATGGCGGGACATAACCGGTGCTTGTGAACTGACCGTCCGCCGTTCCCGCAGCTGCGCATCCGGGCAGATTGTTGAGAGCGACACCAAGAGCCATCGGGAACGGATTGTAACCATTCCGCTGGGGATATGGGAGCTTCTGATGGCGCTGCGACAGCAACAGGTGCTGCATAGCGGTGTTCCGGATAGAGAGCAGCCGATTTTTACTGACCCCGACGGTCATGTGCCGCACCCGGATTCTTTTACACGGCATCTACGCAAGCTATATAAAAAGTGTGGGCTATCGGAAGATTATCACCTGCATACCCTGCGGCATTTCTACGCAACCTATCTGCTGCAGGAAGGCACCAGCAAACAGGTGGCGGCATCCCTGCTGGGTCATGCGGATACGGCATTCTTGGAGCGCACCTACTGCCACCCGCAGGACGTGGCGAAACAGCAGGCCGCAAAGCTGATGCAAGATTTGCTGAACAACCAAAATCCGTGCTATGTTGCATTTATGAAAAATAAGAATAGAAAAGCCAAGAAAGCAGGTTAAATAACCAGCGGCACCGTCAGCGATGACGGTGCCGTTTTTGTCAGTAATAGGCAGAATTTTGGGCGAAAGATTGTTGGGTGTGGTGATAGCTTTCTGTCGCAGTTGTCGGTATGCTTTGTAGTACCACAGGTCAATAAAATAACACTAAGGAGCGTGCAAAATATGGCATCTATCAGAAAACGCGGCAGTAACAGCTATTTGATTGTGGTATCCCGTGGGTACGATTACGAGGGAAACAGGCTGAAATCTGTACAGAAAACGGTCAAGCCACCCAAAGAGTATACTCCGAAACAAGCCGAGAAATGGGTAAAGGAACAGGCAATCCTATTTGAACGCGAGGTTCAGCATACGCCGGAACCCATCAACCGCAGCATTACACTGGCAAGGTACATTGAGCATTGGGCGGCTGATATAGGACCGAAGAAACTGGCGGACTCTACATACCAACGAGATTTGCAGGATATCAGGCGCATCCTGCCGGCACTGGGAAACTACAAGCTGACGGATTTGCGAAAAGAAGTTATCCGTGAGTTTTACGAAGAAATGCGGCACACACCACGTCTGGACGGCAGGGGGAACCTTTCCGAAAAGTCGGTCGAGGGCTTACACAACACGCTGTGCGGCATCCTGTCGGCGGCTGTGGACGAGGGCTATTTGACCCACAATCCCGCATGGCGGTGCTATAAGCCCAAAGGAAAAAAGAAAGAACGCCCCGTAGCCGATGAGGAAACCGTAAAAAAGTTGATTACAGCTTTCGAGGGTCAGAGCATGAAATACGAAACATATTTCAAGCTGGTACTGGCAACCGGGCTGCGGCGTGGAGAAGCCTGTGGATTAAAGTGGAGTGACATCAACTGGCGCAAGCGTACAATCCATGTACAGCGGGGTGTGGTCAAACTTAGCCACCAAGAATCAATCACGAAAGACCCCAAGACCAGCAGCGGTGATCGCATGGTGTATTTGAGTAAAGAAATGTGCCAGCTACTCAAGGCGTGGCGGAAAGAATGCGAGTGGGATAGGCAGCAAACCGCGAACGAAACCGTATCTGAAGATGACTACCTGTTCCGTCAGCCTAATGGAAAGCCGATGAATCCCTGCACATTTACCTATCGCTTTAAGCTGATATTGAAAGCAAACAACTTGCCACTGGATTTGAATGTGCATAGCTTGCGGCATACGAACGCCAGCTTGCTGATTTCACAGGGCGTGGATGTGCGAACGGTGGCTAGTCTGCTGGGTCATGCACAGGCCAGCACAACGCTGGACATTTATGCCCATGCATTTGACAAAAATAAACGCAAAGCACAAGAGAAACTCGGAAAGGCGATTGGATTATGAGAAAAATCAAATTGACCCGCGCAAACAAAAGTATCCTGTTGAAAGCGCTTGGGCATAGCACAGAAAAACCGGGGCGACTGATACTAAAAATCAATTCTCTCCCAGCCGATAAAAGAGCAAGTTTCTCTGTAGAAGAAATTCACCTTATGCGAAGCACCATAAATCAGTTGAGAAATGATCAACTGGCAAAAGGGCAATACACTGATGACGCAGATGATATGCTCTTAAAACTCATATGAAAAAAGACGAATCACTCTGCAAGAAGTGATTCGTCTTTTCTCAACCACCCTCAGCAAAAACGATGATAAAAAGGCTTCGGTAAACTATTCCAAGGTCTTTTCTTGTCGTTACGTTGCAAAAAGGTTGTCCGCCTTACTAACGAGAGATCATTCAAATATGCTTTTACTAAATTTCAACGATTGACTTGTCTATCAGGCTTGGCGGAGGCATCATCCATTTCATCGCTCACGGAGAGCTCATCTATGAGCGATGAAATGGGTGATATTTTTAAATGTTTTCATAAAGATAAAAATGTGATACACTGATTAAAAGTATTCGTATAGGAGTAAGTAAAATGCATGTTTCGCGTGAACATCTTGAAAGTGTAGTCTCTAAATGGTTTGATGGTAGCATTTCCGATTATAAGTGTGAAGCACTTGCCTCTACCTACTTAGAGCGTCAAGATTTCCGGCTATATAAATACCAAAATCCTTTTGTATCTTCAGATTCTATTGCCAGATTTTTCTCGCAGGTCGAGTCAAATACAATGTCACTTTGTGCTCCAACTATGTTTAATGATCCCTTTGACGGTCAATTCACTGTTCCTGATTGGGTAGATCCGCAAGCGCTATATTGGATGCGTAGTGCAACAGACGAAATTTGGAGAATTGGCTGCCTAACAGAACGCAATAACAGCCTATTGATGTGGGCACATTACGGCGCATCGTATCGCGGCGTATGTATCGAGTATGACTTTTCTAAGTTTTCAGCAATCGAAAGTCACTGTATGTTTGCACCCGTAATGTATCGCGACTCAAGGCCCGAAATACCCGAAAGTGTAATAACTAAATCATATAAAGGGCACACCATACCCACTGAAGATCAGAATCAGCTTTCTAAGGGACTTTTTACAAAAAGTCCCGCCTGGAAATACGAGTGCGAATGGCGCATTGTGAGAGGATGCCCCAAAGAGAACCGAAATTCTAAATATCTCTCATTTAAAATGCCTCCTATAAGGAAAATTTACTTGGGCGCTGAATGGCGGACCCCTTGCATTGACTCTGATTGGATCTATCATGCCCTATGTGAAATATGTGAGCCAAGAGGAATTGACATTATAGAAACGCATCTCAACGCCAAATCTTATACAGTCGATATCTCGTAAATATAATTTTGATTTTTTTCAATGGTCACAGCACTGATTTCAATAAACTCCATAACGATCTTCCTAAAACAGAATACAGCTTCGATCTGGAGATCGCTACAAATTATGGGTTGAAGTTGATGGTAGTTTCGATCCTTCAGCTTATACAATCCGATGGTATGGTGTGCAAAGTTTATCTACCGTAATATGCCGTGGAACAGGGAACACATGGGATTTCACCTTAAATGTTGAAAATGTTTCTTACTGCCCAGAAATTCACATTGATTTAATTTCAAAAAAGGAATGGCATCGTTTTCATAACAGAGATGACTACATTGTTATGAAACTTGAAGATGTTTTACCACCAATTGAGGATACTTATTAATGCCAAAGAGGTGCGCCCGTTGAACACACCTCTTTTTAGTCTTTAATATTCTACGCCTAGAAAATCTGGCGACATAAGTGGCGGTTTTCAGCGATATAACAAATAAAAAGGCTACAACAACATTTTTGCCACATCCTTTTGGCGCGCCCGAAGTGATTCGCCAAGCCGCGCCCTAGAAACGCCCCACCGGGGCGTTTCTGCCCCGCGGGACGCAAAGCGCGGGGCACGGGCTGTTCGAATCCTCCCTTTTGCTGCCCCATAAAATCCGTGCAAAACAAAAAGAGCAGCACCCCATAAGGTGCTGCTCTTGGTGCGACCGGGAGGATTCGAACCTCTGGCCTTCCGGGTCGGAGAACTACGACATGGCAGTATAGACAGACGTTATACCGTAAATTTTGTTGGTTCTGCATCACTCTGGCACACTTATCACAAGCAATATAAAACAATGTGTCAACGATAAAAACTGACCGCAGACAGCCAAAAACACTGCCGGTGGTCAGTTGGTGGTCAACGGATAGACTTTTTCAGCGCCGTCTGGTGAAAATACGCAACGTGGCTTTAGGTGATAATTTCTCGAGTTTGCATTAATAAACATTTTATAGACAGGAATTCTTTTTTCTCTTGCAATGTCCAAAAGCAAACGCGCATATATAGGAGAAATCTTTCTACCAAGATAGATAGAACACGCTTTTTTCTTTACAAATGTGTGTTCTTCTGAAAGTAGCGCGGGTGTTGCGAAAGACCCCATAAGACGCCATTCATGCTCGGATTTCCACTCTGTGGATTTATGTATCATTATTTTGGTAGGTGCAAGCATATCGGGACACGGAAGGATTTTAGCTGCATCAAGTATGTTTCCCTGACTAGAAAATGTCTTAAAATAGTCGTTTACAAGAGAACATATTAAAAGCCATTCGGCATAAGGCGTTGCGTCGTAACGCTTTGATTGGTAAATAATTGGGAACAATTCACATCGAGTGGGCGACTCACTGTTTCCTTCACCTACAGAATCAACACATGGAAAGCCTCGAAAGTTATATCCAATGGAAAATCCTGTACTTGAGGATGCATAGTGTCCCCACATATTTGCAGATGTAATCGTATCAGAGAAACAGGCGAATTTTAATGTGTTTTGCGTTAAAACCGAAATTTTCGGAGAGTATGCTTTAATAGCATTTCGAGAAAATGCTTCAAAGTGTCGTAAATAAGATTCCATATCTCCTACAGTAATATGCGCAATGGCTTCTCTCATCTGACAAAGAACTTCACGCGGGAAAAAGTATTGTACTATCTGCGGAAGTTCTTCCCAGGAAACCTTTCCCGAAGCGAACCGTGAAAATTCGTTTATAGCCTGTAAAACGTGCGCGGTGATTTTTGCTTTATCAAAATACAGCAACGCATCATAATCATCATTCATGACATTTCCCTTGGAAAGCCAGATTTTATCATCCCAAAGGGCTTGAAGAGAAAGTTCATTACAGGAACGATAGCGAAATAGCATTGGCGGAATCATCGATTGAATGCCGTCCAATAGGGGTTTATACAGACGATTATATTCCTCGATCGAAAGGCTGCCTTGAAGCGCGGTATCATTCATCAGCTTCGCGTATTCTCTGAGAGTCATCACATTCACTCCCCTTTTATAGATTGCGTTACAAATTAACGAATCCTGCAGTGCTTATTATGCGCCAAATTGTATCTGAGCAGTTTTGTGAAGTGGATAGGCATTGGCTGGTATTTCATTACTGTATGTTCCAAAATGCAATCACTGTACTCATGTTTTCAGCCGATATTTACGCGCACGTCCGGCGCCTTCTGCAACAACAGCCTCTTGTTCAATCAATTCTGCCAAATACATTTTCGTGCGGGAAACCTGAAGTCCGACCGCCTCGGCAATTTCTTTGCTTGCCGCTTTAGGAGTGTCTGTCAGGTACTGTAAAATGTCCGCTTTGCGACGTTCAGCAATGCCGCCTTCTTTATCGCCATTTTTTGCCGCCACTTTTTTGCCGCCACTTTTTACCGCCATTTTTGCGGCGGAAAGCGGTAGTGTCAGCGTTGTCCGATCTGGATTAAATGCTTCAACAATCTCTGGCACCTGCCACCCCTGCTTTTGCCAAACGGAGCGAATACTTGGCAATCCACTTCCTGCACGCTCGCCAACATTTATCAGATTGAACATTTTGATCAGCGATTCGTTGCGTGGATCCGATACACCGCCCACAAGAGCCTCCTGCACATTGATACGGAAAGCACCCGGATTTGCAATACGAATTTTATCCGGCCATTTTTGAATCACCAGACCGCGTCGGTCATAGTAGTCGGCATGAATCAAGGCGTTCGCTAAAGCCTCGCGCAAAGCCTTATGCAGAGGAGTATCGTCAATGCGATCTGTACCCTCCAGCTTAAAAGGTACTTTAATATCCTGCGCGATTCGGTTGTATACACGGAAGTAGAAATCGCAAATATTACCACTCCAATCGCCGGAACTGGAGACTATACGATCTGTCCACCGTTCATCTTCTGTAGCCGAACGGTCATGCTCTTGATAATCCAGAAAATAATGTGGGAACTCGCGTACAATTTCGTATTCATGGCCGAACATAAGCAATCCGGCAGCAGTGGGGCGCAGCTTGCCATCTGCGTCTCGTGCCATAGCACCGATGCGGTGCAGAAAATCCTCCACAGCTAATTCTGACCATACATGACCGGGGCGGAGATTATCCATGCGCTGGCGATAGCGGCGGATGGTGTCCCTGTCAAGGCAGTCTATTGTCATAGTATCCATGACGCGGGCGTCCTGCGAAATATCCGCCTGATCCCGCATCATGGCGCGCACTTCATCCCTGGTGCAGCGGTAATCACCCTCGCCATTCCGGCGATATGTTCCCGTAAAAGGATCGACACCAGTATAGACGGGTTTGTCGTGGCGGTCGGCGCGGGGTACTTCGATGACAACAATCTGGTTGTCACCGCTTTCTACGATTTGTACATTGCGGTCAGAAAGGATATTTACATTGACGATGGAGTGATTATTGACGCTGTTCCAGAAATCAGAAACAAGTTTTTCGGGGGCGGGGAGCGGCACACTGGAAAAGCTCTTGTCTGCATTTTCTACAACGCCAAGCAGAATATAACCGCCGAAAGTATTGGCAAAAGCCGAGTATGTCTCCCAGATGCTATGGGGCAGACCGCCTTGCGCTTTTTTGGCTTCTATGCGGTTGTTCTCCTTATATTTGCTTAATTGTGTGAGATCCAGCATATGTAGTGCGCTCCCCCTAGTGTAATGTAATCATATTATACAATAAAGCGTATTAAAGTCAAATATAAAGTATATAGAAAAGTGGCGATTAACTTTGTATGACGGGAATCTCAAACCTGCGGGGTCCCTGAACATTTCCAGATAAACCATGCTCTTTCAGATATAACAATGGGTATGTTTCAGGTGAAAAGCTGCAAATTAGCTGAAGCTCCATATATTTTCCATAATGTTGGTATCTTTCTCCGTTGATAACAAACTTACTGTCGTCAATTGTAGAAAAAGGCTTATTAACTGCAACCACCCTGCACTTGAATAATACCGCCTGAATTGGCGCTCCAACATATATAAATATCGTATCTCCAATCTCCACATTTTTCATGGACTGTTTCCAATCAATGACGGCAAAATTTTGAAAGGCTGCGCAAACGTCATACAGCTTTGGATTACAGGGAATAAGCCAGCTATTCATGCATTGTCTCCAATCTGATTAAGAATCTTAATTTTGTTTGCAGGTGTACCTATTAAGCAAACTTTTGTTGCAATCCGATCTGATACAGAATGATTCTGTCTAGACAACACATTATTTCTTATAAATACACCTCGAAAAACATAGCCCGCCTTCTGCGAATCTTTTGCAAAAATCAAGTCATAACCATCATAAATGTTCCGTATTCGAATTTTCTGAACCCTTCAGATCGTCAAAAACGAGTCTATTCCAATCCGGTGAAAGCACATTAACACACCCAAATGCCGCAGCATGAGGTTTTCCATTCTCATAATGTGCAAGCTTAGGAAACCACAGACGAAAGCTACCATTGCCCATTACATTAGGCCAGCAGGCTTTCATCCACCCTGCGTAGTTAGTTCCGATTACGGCGTTTATGGCATCTTTTATTGTGTTAAATTCGATTGGCTGATTTGCATCAAGTATGATCTCTCGTTCAGGCTGATTACCTACCATCATAAGAAAATCCTCCCAACAAAATTGACATTGTGACATCATTCGATTAAGTCTACGTCGCAAGACAGCAAAACTTTCAACATCGAGATGGGATCTCTACGCAGAGGTGCCTTAGGGTTTAGACTTCTAACCATCAAGGCACAGTCTTCCTTCGTTGCATTGGAGATAATTTCCAAATTTCTCCGCGCACGAGATGCACCCACATAGAAATACATAGCTCCTTTGTCAAAAGTGCTGCTGTCAACGTCAATCAAAATAATGGCATCTGCTTCGAGTCCTTTGAACTTTGAGCAATTGGAGAACAGGCACTCCTTTCCCTTATGGGTATAATGTCTGCTGTAATCGCCGACACTTTCACATTCCGTATAAGGTGACAGAATACTATTATTAAGTGTGTTTTTCACGCTGAGAATAGTTATGCTTTCACAGGTGTCTTTCAAACTGTCAATGGCTTTATTGATGTACTCGATTTGTTCGTCACTGTTTGCTATTGCATACATATGAGGCTTAATGCCACTCTTGGGACCCTGTTTTGCCGTAATATTACGGTCGTTCTTGGGCAACGGTTTGATTGAAGTAGTTGCAATTTCGTATGTGTTGCGGCAATTTCGATGCAGCGTCAGCTTGCATTCTGAGTCGGAGATGCAGGCGGGAAGTTGTGCATCAGCGCCAGCGCCCTGAACAATTTGATTGCGGTCACAAAATAGATAAAACGTCCCCCCGTTGCCCAATGCCACCAGTTCCAATATATCAATAATTTGGCAGCCATAACTTGAATCTTCGTTTGCTGAATCATCAACACCAAGCAAGCCAAAGTCTTGCCCTTCATCAACGATGACGTGTTTGTAGCCAAAGACTTCCTTTTTATCATAGCAATCGGACAACCATTGCTCTAGATCTTCCAAACCGTTCATATCCCCGGCAACTTTATAGGCCAACGCACTAATTGTCATGAAATCAACGTTTTCAAAATCTTTTTTCAGCAGCCCGCTTTTGTATTGCTGGTTCAAATGATCTCTGAGCATACGGTTAAAGCACAGAAATAAGACCGAATCTCCCTGCACACTATGTCGGCGTGCCTTTTCAACAGCAACCATGGTTTTACCTGTGCCTGCGGCACCATTTATAACAGCAGTTGGTTGCTCATCGAGAAAATCCAGAATCTTGTATTGCTCTTTCAACAGCATATTGAACTGCATTTCTACAAGTCCACGTTCCACTGATGGCATTTTAATGAGATGAAACTTGGGGCAAATCACATTGTTTACCAGAAGATTCAAGTCTGCATCCGTCATGCGATTTTCAATATAGCTATTGCCAATTGAAATCTCGATTGCCATAATTCGTTCTATGGCTGGTCTCGGATCAACCAAATCGTCGTAGCACAACGTGATTTTTTTATTGGCGTCGCTCCCGAACGATATACGATTGACACGATCCTGTGCCATATCCGGAAACCACACAGCGCTAACAAATTTAATGTGATTTACCATACTGGCTACAGCCGGGTTGGTGTGATCTTTGACAAGTCTACGCAAAGTCGCACTGGCTGTCCGTGCTTGCCGGTAAGGTCCACCGTGCGGCATCAGCAAACCACTTGTGTAATGCCATTGACCATCCTCATAGTAAATTCCATCTCCAGCTTTTACTTCAATGGTAAGCGCACCAAGCTGTTTATTTACCACCAAGAAGTCCGTTTCCTTAGCAAGCAATTCGTTCGTGTCGGTAACGGCAACCGTTTCAACAGAATGGAATACATAGTAGCTATCCGGTAGCTTTTTCAGCGCCTCAAAAACAATGCCCTCGTGGCTCCGTGCATCGAATTCTTTGGGCTCAGCAGGTATCATGTGTGCCATAAGTTCATCACCTTATTGTTGTGTTGCGGATAATTTCTGCAAATTTCTCCGGCGTAAGTGTGTCATCGCCTATTTTGTAGGCTTTCCAATCGCAGTTTGGCCAGTTATCATACTCATCGGTATTATCAGAGGTATACAATGCCAATTTCAAATTGGGCCAAGCCATATCCGGCCATAACTCATCATTACTACGTTCCACTGTGATATGTGCGGATTGCACCGGGAATGGTAGAAAATCTCTTTCAGCAATTTTTTGAAGCGCGCTTACCCATTCCGCATCGCTGTCGGTTAATGGGAGGTTTTCGATAATCTCGTTCCATGATGTTGAATCCTCATCATATTCACAGTCTGTATGTAGCACGGTATCTAAGGAAGAATTGCGCTCGCATTCGGCTGTTGTAGCTTCTTCTTGCTGTTGTTCCTCAATGGGTTTCATCACGCCAAGCCACGGCTTGATGAAGTTGGCAGCGATGTGCCGATCCAACTGATCATGGATTTTCTGGTTGTAATAATTGCGCAGACACTTATAGCACGAAGTATCGCAGTCACAGCCTTGTACAAGATCGTAAGCCGCGTGCAACACATTTTGGAATGCAGCGCCATCTTTTGTCACGATTCTGCGTACATGCCCGGCACCACCGGCCACAGCATCATACAAAATGATGGAATAAATCAACCTATTATTCCAGTTTACCTTATGCAGAGTACCTTTTATGTCGGTTCGCTCAATGCCAAGGGCGGTTGACATTCCTTCCAGCAATGCGTAAAGCACAGACAGCATCGTGTTCGTGTCGCTTGCGGCAGGTGTCTGAAAAACAATCTTTGCAACATCGGTCTTGAAATCATGGGAAAGAATATACTTTTTAGAAATAGCTTCTTCATTTTTGCAGTAATATCCATACGGATTTTTATGCTTTTTAGGGAACGGATCATCCGTAGCATATCCGCAAACAGGGCACACAGCGTATTCCGGGCTGCGAACTACCACCACAAGAGAATCGTTGGAAGTAGATTCAATTTCGATGTTGTTCTCATTGACAGAAAAACTCAGGGTATCAATCACATTACGTGTAGGATCACCGATGTAATAGTCATCGGATTTGTACTCACGTTCTGGACGATGCATTGGAACATCTTTGCCCTCTCCATTCTCGGCAATAAAACCGCGTCTAGGCTCCAATGTCGTCTGCCAAAATCTCTTTTTGATGGGAAAATGGCAAGAAACGCATTCACGACCTTCGCTGGGAATATCCTGCTTTGTGAAGTTTGGCTCAGCACATTCTTTGTTGGGACACTTACAAAAATGTCCTATCTCCCATCCATTCGAAGATGCTTTAGACGGCATTTTGCGGATATAGCGGCTTGTATACATTTTGCCATCTGCTATTACCTGTGAACCGGGCGCATATTCAGCAATTGCCATTTGGAGATCACGTGCCAGCTGCAATGCCTTGTTGCTGCCAACAGCCGAGACATCTGGTAGCAGTTCAACGGTATCCACAGGAAATCCATATTTGGGGAGAACATTGTTGCGCACAAGGAAATCTATCAAGCTCTTTTTGCCCTCTCCGTCTTCCCTTGCACAGCGGAACTTTTGCAGCTTCCTTTCATAGTCTCCTGCGTTTTTGTAATCCTTTACACGGGCATACGCTTTCATTTGTTTTTCATAGTAGTCAATCGTGTCCCGATATTCTTTTACTGCAATTTCCAAACAGCCATCATCGCCAATCAGAGAGTCAATCCATGAATAATCATCAATGCCGAGTTCTTTATGTACATCGGCAGGAATCGACTTTTCCAGTAGATTTTTCAAGTGCTGTGGTTTTTGCCGGAGATAATCTTTCAGCAGGTCATAGCCGCCTTCGTTCAAAAGTACCGTCTGATTATCCCCATCATATACTTTAGGGTAAGCGGCCAAGAACGAGCTCAGTGCAACTGCATAAATATGTCGGTTAATAACCTTGCGGTTTTTGATCTCAAAGACCGGTGCCTGTATCAAACCGCTGATCATCTTTTGCGGATTGTTATAGAACGTAAAATCGTGAGAACTTAGCTTTGCATAGGTCATCACAAACGCTGCAGAGTGCAATGCACGGCCGGCACGACCGGCACGCTGTACATAATTTGCAGGGCTCGGCGGAACGTTACGCATATATACAGTTTCCAATGAGCCTACGTCAACACCCATTTCAAAGGTGGTCGAACAGCTAAGCGCGTTGATCTTGCCGTTTACAAATCCCTGTTGGTAAATCGTCTGTTGATCTTTCGCCAACTGTGCCGTATGCTCTTTGATGAACAAGGGCGACATCCGAGTGTCCCTGTACAAATTAGCATAATGGTTGTTCTGCAAGTCGATAGTGGGATCATATTTTTCCAACGAACCGTCACACTTCACGGAAGAACAAAATCCCTTGCAATAATATGGCGTAACTTTCCCACACTTTTTGCAACGATAAAAATGTAGTTTGCTATCTCCGCTAAGGCGAATACTGAAATCTTTTGTAGAAATCGTAGTTTCTTCGTTTCGCTGCTTTGCGAATACATTATCCCAGTAACTCAAAAGGATCTCGTTTGAATAATCCTCATCCTGTCCAGAAACACGGCATACACGGGCAAGACGAGCATTGGGATAATAGTTCCCGTTGGAGCGCTTCCTAGCCGCCCAGCCTGTTACCCAACTGCGTTGGGAATCTTCCGCTGTTTTGATTGCCTTCATATAGCGCTGCTTTGCAGCAAAGAAAATATACTCCCGATCTGCATCCGTCAACTTAAAATCAGGAAGAATTGCTCCAGCATAGACCGCATCCATTACGAGCAGATTTAAGAAGTCTTTGCTTTCGGCGTCAGATATTCCGAATTCGTCTGCAATGTCACTGCAAACTTCAGCATTTGGATCATACTCAAATGAGAGCAAGCCCATACTCGCCAAACTTGTGGAGCGGCGTGCATTATACATCTCATTCAGCACGGCGATCCAAGCGTTACGCTTACAGGCGAGATCAATGTCCTGATTTTCAGGCTGATCCCACTCAGCAAAAGTTTTGTTGGCATTAAAATAGCGACTCAGTCGTTCCACAAAACTGCTGACGCTCAGGAAAGTCTTTCCTTCTTTTTTGCATTCCTCAATAACGTGCCAAATACCGCGGCGGCGCAGAAATTCCTGATAAGACTTTTCCATGTAGCAGGCAAAAAATGCAGCTTCGCTTCGACTATCAGAAAAGCACAGGAATTGCCGATGCTTTGTTGTAGTAGTAGTCCGTGTATTGCGGGCCGCGAACAGCCCTCTACCGGAAGTTCGATTTTCTTTCGGTATCGGCGTTTCTTCTGTCTCAGGGAGAATATCAAATAGCTTTGTTCCAAGTACGGACGTTGCAGCTTCTGCGCCCAAATAGAATCTGCGCAGGTGTCCAAATCCACAAGCACTGCACTTGATTTGCTTTGTGTTTTTGACGGTCACCTTGGATAGCTTTATGTAATTAGATGCCGCGTGATCACAAGGCGCTTCCAGTTTGGCATCAGCCTCACCGCTGATGGCTCCGCAAATGGGGCAAATCACATAATCATTTTCTGCACAGCCGGTTTCATCGTCAATCGTGACAGCTTTCTCGTCATCGTCTTCATCAAAGATATGGGCTTCGCCTTGTTCTTTGACAAGGTAATACTCTGCCTTGTCATCCCACTGCTTTACATTTTCCAAATGGTCACCAATCGTTTTTCCGACGATGGCAGTACGCCCGCAGTCAGTGCAAATAGCGCACTCAAACACAGCCTGTTGCTGAGAACCATTTCCTGTGAATAATTTTCTCTGCAAGAACAACTGTTTGGGTGTATTTAAGGTAATATAAGCCCCCTCAAGTGCGCGCACAAAGAAGTGATACCGTGCTTTTATCAGCGAAACTTTACCTTTTTCTGCGCGGGTACATACGTTGATAAATGCCACAAGTTCCTCTTTGCTGAGCGTAAACTGTCGGTCTGCCAGCTTTTGGAGCAGTTCATTGACAGACAGCGGACCGCTTTGAGAACAAATTCCTCTGACTGCTCCGAACAAAGGACTATGCAATAAAAGTTCGAATAGGCGTTCATCCTCATCAGCAGCATCCATGGTGAATCCATAATCTGCAAGAACCTCACTCGGTACGCGTTTGTTTTCCGCAATTTCCGTAAAAAGTTGATTGGGGATTTTCCAAGTGTCTTTTAAGGCTGGCTGTTTTTCTTTGGAACGGATAATATTCTCCCGCAGGAATGGCGCACCGCACAAACGGCTGGCAAAAGCAATAATATCGTCATCCGCATCATATCCACCAAGAGTGGCGCTCGTCAAAATATACTGTACACTGCCCGGCGTACTGATACGGGCGCGCAGCCTGCGCATCAGTAGGGAGGTTTCCATTCCTGTTGCACCTTTATAGATATGGGCTTCATCCAATACAATATAGCGAAGCTGAGCCCCAGAAAAGACTTTGTCATCTTTAGGACGCAGCATCATATATTCAAGCATCGAATAGTTGGTGATCAGTATGTGCGGAGGATTTGTTTGCATCTCATCGCGGCAAATAACTTCGTTGGGTAGAGGATGTGCATTCCTGCCGTTGACACGCTGATACTCCGCCAACGCACGGTCTTTGGTTTGCTCAGTATTGCCATTATAAAGTCCAAAACGAATTGTAGGGTGATCCTTCAGCAATTTTTGCAGACGCTTAATCTGGTCATTAGCCAATGCGTTCATCGGGTAGATAATAATGGCACGCACAGCATCGTTCAATGTTCCGGCTTCTTCTTCCTTCAGGAGAGAATCTATAATGGGAATCAAAAAACACTCAGTTTTACCGGAGCCAGTACCGGTCGTAACAACAAGGTTCTTTCGTGCGTTGGCCTTTTCCAATGCAGCGATCTGATGGAGATATAACCCACGCTGAATTTTCAGTTCCTTGTCCTTTTCGGCGCAGTTTTCAAGTGTGTCGAATAATGGACTGACCTTATGCTCAGCAATCAATTCTGCAATCGATTCGCCACTTTCATACGATCCGCTGACTTCAAGATATGGTCCTTTGGCAACTGCGCCTGACTCCTGAATAGATTTCTTCAATTCATCGGCATAGTCCGGATCAGCAAAGTCAAATGTTGTGGTAATATAATCTGTAAATGCGTCTTTTATTTCCTGTGAAGCGGTAATAGGGTTAAACATTTTTACAACCTCATTTATTCTTTACCATTTCATATTCAAATTTATCGGGAATTTGAAGGGCTTCCTTTTCGGCACGACTCAATGTGCGTTCGGCTTTATTTAGTATAGATCCATGACCGGCATCGATATATACAGCATCCCCGGTCACAGAATACATGGCAAGGAAATGCTCACTGATCAGCCAAATATCAATCGGATTTATTAACTCAAATTCTGTTTTGGATGAATCATTGCAGAAAAAGAACCATGACGCTTGTTTTGTATTCCAAAACTGAAGAGTTCCCTGATAATGTGGACACTTTCCGTCTTCTTCGGCAGGAGCATCGGATACATCAATATACTTCAAATCCACAATTCGGGTCATTGAATCTCGCAAACCAAGAACATTATAAACACCTTTTTCCCAATCCCAGCAGGAGGCAGACTTCAACTTCAAAATGGCATTTCGGTAGTTGAAATCGTATGGATTGCCAACAACCAGTTTGCCTGAATAAATTTCAGATTCCTCTTTTTTGAACACGGACTTTTTAATCGTTGTGACGGAAAAGCTATAAGCGCCATCTGCTAAGCTAAGATTCTTTTCAAGCTGTTCATCTTTTCCATAGACGAAGTAGTTGTAGGGCTCTTTCTCCACATCATAGAGATATACATGAAAGTCTTGCTTCATGTTTCCAATAAAGTTATCCTCAATTTCCCAGTAAAGCGCTCCATTTTCATAGATAAGCGGACACCTATTGAACGATGGCTTAAAGTGAACCGTCAACAAATTGTAAAAGACTGGTTTATTCATTCCTCTTTCTAAGCGCACAAAAAGATTTGCATTGCTGTCGGTTCCTTTATGCATCTGGAGAAAATTTCCGATTTCATATAAGTGATTGCTCTTAGAGCAGACGAGTTCATCATTGCCCATGAAGAACTTCGCAACCCAGCCTTTGGGACAATCGATACTGATAAAAGAATCAGCTTTCAAGTCATCAACCCAAAGGTCTTTGTTTTCCAATGTGAAAAGGTTTCTATGCTGGTCACTTTGCAATAAAGTGGCGTGAACCACTGGCAAGGATAATTGCAGTGTTGCCATGGCGGTAAATCCCGGTATTTGAATGGTATTGTTTCCCGGTTCTGAGTAGATTGTGAATTCACGGTGTCCATAATGAGCATCAAAGGTCTGTACTGTTACGGTTTTTCCTTCATCAAAGAATATCGGATAATTTAGTGAGTAGGTGAACTCTGGAATCACAAAATAATCATATACACACGCATTCTTGCCGCTGGCTAAGTCAAAAATTCTAATGCTATGCGAACCCGATTCGCCTATGATTGGCAGATAAAAATCTTTTTCCTGTAAATAGGCTGCAAGAGGGAATGTCTTGCCATCCAGTTGAATTTGATATTTTTCAATTTTTTCTTCTTCCGGAAGTTCAACGTCTACCGCTTCAATTCTGCTATGAACGGTGTACATAGCATTCTCGGAAAGCGCAAATGCAGAAGAAATTCGTTCGGGACGAACTTTAACTCGTACGCGACTTTTGGTGCTCGAATCCGCATAAAGTTCGATGCCGTTTACCGTTAGGCAGTGCAGAGCATTAACATCCAATGCGAATTTTTGTGCAAAATCGCATTCGACTGTATAAATGTCCCCAGAATCCTCATCGAAGTCAACATCGCTTTCCAAAGGCGTGAACAAATATGCCGCACCGTCCGCCGTCTTTTGAATATTACGGATTTCATGTCCCATATTTCGGCTAAGAATCAGATAATCTCGATACAATGTTTTGTGAGAATCATAGATTACATGATTGTTGTCGCCAATTATAACCTTGACGGAGAAGTGAAGGTTTGCGCTTTGCACTTGGTTCAGGAGAAATCTGTATTCTCGGCTGGTAAATACTTGATTGCCAAAGATCTTCATGGGTTCGGTATAAATTTCTTTACCGTCAAGTGAAATTACTACTTGAGGCCGGTTCCCATTCGCAATTAGTTGGCAGTCACTTTCTTCAAATCGAATTTTAGGGAGAACAATATAGGCAATTCCATCTATCAACTCATAGCTGGCATGAATATCAGACCGATGGATCGCCACACGATCGTTTCTATGATTCTTCCGGCTATCCTGCGCCTGTTTCCGCTGCCCTCTGGACTGTTGTTGGAACCACCGGTAGATAAGCAAGTCAAGGCGAAAGTGCTTTGTATCCAGTTGTTCATCTATGCCGTATCCACTTGTAATCACATCCATTTTGTGGATGATGTCTTCACAAAATACACAAGCATATCCTTGGCAAAGTTCCAATAATGTTTTGAAGCTTGCAGAGACAACCGCAGATCGAACATCGACCTCTGAATCGAAATTGTCATTCCATTTGGCCTTGATAGCCTTAACTAAGGGCTTGAAAGCCGGATCACCGGGTATGTACTGGCAGTCAAGGGTATTTACATAAAAGTCAAAAAGGATTGAGAAAAAACGGTTTGCTGCATCGGCAGGCTCCAAAGCGTGGATGAGTAAAGTATCATAATATCCTTGGTATCGTATTCCATTTTTCTCGGTTGGAACAAGAAAATGATTCGTAAGGCGCATCACCTTATCAATCGCTTTGCAAAAGAAGCGATAATAGTGCTGATATTCCGTTGTACCTTGTCCCAGTGTATATCCGCAGAAGTGCTTAAATACAAACACCCAAATTTTACTTTGCGATTCGTCATCGTCCGCACTTCTCCCTTGCAGCGCGAAAATCGTTTCAAGAATAATTGCTTTTTCTTCTGTAATGGACAGCCCTTTTCCCTCAACGAATCGCTTATCAAATGCAGATTTTGCGTAGGAATACACTGCTATTCGCTGCTCTTCCGTCAGAATAGCATTACCAAGAAACGTCTGAGTGGTATATATCTGGTTTATGACTGGTACAACTTCAAGACTTTCATCAACTTTTTCCCCTGAAAAGTCCATTGCGCGCTCAATATCTTTCCATACGAAGCCGTTGCTCTCTGTAAGCTGTCTCGATGACACACCAGCCCTTTTAGCTTCTCGATGCAGTGCCATATGGACACTTATGTTTTTACACAATTCCGCACTGTAAATTATTTTGTTCGGAAACAACTGCATCAGATTTTTCTGTAAAGCATTGCTCATTTCCATAAGTGCCACGACTCCTCCTGTTATTCAACTTTTGAGTTTTTTAGATTCGTTTATAAAATTATAGCAGATTTAAACAAAAATGTCACGAATTATACGAGCTTTTGATGCTTAGTGTAGAAAACTGCGGGGTCTTTATTGAGCAGGGGAGCTGTTCTTGTGCTTTTGCATTTTAGGTACTTTTCATTTACATTGTACATTCTTATCTGTCCAATAGTCCGTACTCCTTGAGGATTTCCCCGATAATTGTATGAGTGCACATATTCTTGGACAATATATTATGCATTGTGATATAAGATTGAGAAAACGTATAGAGACATCTAATTGTTTATCATGTTATATGCAAAAAAACAAAAGCAAAAATCCGAGGAAGCCGAAGCAATAATGATTGACAGTATGCCAGGGAGAACTGCTGATGGATATGCAGTTATTTAGATGATGAGCAAGCCTTGATGGTGAAATCCATCATAGGTGGGCTTTCGCCTTAAATTGTGAACGTCTCGTAAACGATTAGCACTTTCTATTGACTGACTGCTAACGACTGGAGTATACTAAATATACAGATTTATTCTGTACCAGCACCTTTACAACTGAATACACAGCATAACAGGTACTTTACTTTCCCAGTGGGGCGCACAGCATGGTCACGGCAGACCATAACCCGCGACTGGGGAGAGGGCATAATGATACTCCTGCTGCCCCACGCGTCAGATGGGGTGACTGAGTTTGGATTGTAAGCATTAAGATCCTTACAAGGTCAGTGAACGGTCGCTGCCAGCGGCTTGCCTGTTATGTTCCCATGTCTGGGGGCAAGCGGCAAATTAGACATTTTTCTTCAGCATTTATTTTGATGCACACGGTCTCTTTTATTATTTACATGACCGTGTGATTGACGCTAGTATGCGTATCGTTTGATTTTTATTGAATTCACATCAAGATTTGCGGGGAAAGTGTACCCTTACACCCGGATAAAACAGAGAAAATATAGAAAGAGCCCGGAGGGCCTTACCAAATCGGTAAGGTTCTCCGGGCTCTTTTTTCTCTCCGGAAAGTGTATTCAAGAGGGTTGCACAGAATAACGATACAGCACGGAAAGGTAGTGAACTTATAATTAGACCAATTCTGAGAGATTGTGCGAAATACGCGCGAGGACCGCCAAAGTGAATCAGAACTGATTCACTTTCTTGGATCAAAACTGAAAAAGTGAATCAAATCTGATTCACTCGCAGTAACCGCCCAAATCCGCCCGGTGTGGGGCAGATGCCCCGCGTCGCACACGGACGCGACATCACCCGCAAACCCGCCGTTTGGCGCGTTTGTGGGGCTGTGGGGCGGCGTGAGCCGTACAACTTAACACTAGAGAGTAAAACTTACTACACACAAAAAGACGATAGTATGAGATAATAGATATATACCAAACAAGAAAGGATGATGTGAATGACTACCACAAGATTACCGAAAACTATTACTGCCGGCGCGCTGCTTGCAACGCCGATACCTCCCGTAAAATGGATTATCCCCGGTCTGCTCCCGGCAGGGCTGGCAATCTTTGCCGGTCCCAGCAAGGCGGGCAAAAGCTGGCTGACACTGTGGCTCTGCTTACAGATTTCGCAAGGGAAATCTGTGTGGGGGCGCGAAATAGAACCAAGAACCGTACTGTATTTCTCGCTGGAAGATCCACTGGGTCGTCTGCAAGAGCGCCTTTACAAGCTTGTCGATGCAGAAGAAGACCCGGAACGGCTCATTCTGCAGACGGAAAGTCACGGAATTGGGCAGGGATTGGAGGAACAAATCGTCAGTTTCATCCATACTTACCCCGATATTAGCCTCATCGTCATCGATACCTTGCAAAAGGTACGAAAAAGCGACCAGAATGGTAGTATGTATGCCAATGATTACAAGGACATTGGTGCATTAAAGGAACTTGCCGATAAGTACGGCATCTGCATCCTGCTGGTGCATCATTTGCGTAAGCAATCATCGTCAGACCCCTACGACCAAATTTCCGGCTCAACCGGCATTATGGGTGTGGCAGATACGACATGGCTTATGCATCGTCAGCGCATGAGTAAAACCGCGACAATTCGTGTAATTGGACGTGATATGGACGAGAAAATGCTGCATATCCGCGAAGAAAACTGCGTCTGGACGTTGGATGAGGAAGAAACCGCAGAACAGCAGGCGTTGAAAGCTATTCCTGACTACCTTTGGAAAGTTGCAGACTACATTGACTCGGTTGGAAAATGGCAGGGCACAGCTACGGAATTGCTTGTTGCAGCGAATATTTCTGATGTAAAGCCTAACCAGTTCACCCGGAAGATGGCGCATTATGCCCGCGATGTGTTCAGCCCTCGTGGTATCGAATACAAGTACACCCGCACTGAACAAAAACGTCTGTTTGAGTTCTTCCATGACGATGATGACGGTGATGACGATGATATTGATATATCGGAGTTGTTCCACTGGGGTATCCCACAAACATCGTCATCATCGTCAGCATCGTCATTAAGGTCGCTTGAGGAGAGCAAGCATGGGCGAAGTGTTGCCACAGGGCAACCCGCCGAAAAGCCTAC
>OLGA01001060.1_pt1 | contig 22516 bp, 16 predicted proteins | sample 1604881 | NCBI WGS metagenome assembly OLGA01 (sample SAMEA3888896, study PRJEB22519) | human gut metagenome | biome: human gut; feature: human-associated habitat; material: faeces | place: Denmark | collected 2009 | reverse complement strand
TGAATATATGGGCGGATATGTTCCTCCTCACTGGCACGGTGAGCTGGAACTGTTTGTGCTGCTCGAAGGGCTTGTCACGGTTCGCATCGGCGACCAGTCCTATGAACTGAAAGCCGGGGAGGGATGCTTTATCAACACAGAGATCATTCATGCTGTTGTTCCGAAAACCGCCGCTCCCTGCCTGTTCCGCTCCTTTGTGTTCAGCACTGACATGATCTGTGGAACCCCGGAAAGTGTATTTCACATCAAATACATGCGCCCGCTGTTGGAAAATGGTCCTTCCTTCTTTGTGTTTCATAATACTTCTGAGGACGCTCCGTATTTTCAGGAATTTGACTGTGCCTACCATGCCTGTATCAGTGAAAACTACGGATATGAATTTCAGGTACGGAATGCGCTGTCCAATATCCTGCTTTTTGTTTTGTCCAAAATGTCCGTGGATTCCAGCCCTTCTATTTCTCCGATACAAGACGAACGCCTGAAAAAAATGCTGACCTGGATGCACCGGAATTTAGATAAAACCATTTCTGTATCGGAAATTGCGAACACTGCAAACATCTGTCCCAGAGAATGTCAGCGCATTTTTCAGCAGTATCTGCATTACAGTCCGATCGAATATTTGCAGCGGATCCGTATTTTCCATGCCGCAAAGCTGCTGACCGATTCAGACGCACCCATCACAGAGATCGCATTAAACTGCGGTTTTTCCAACCCAAGCTATTTTTCAAAGCAGTTTAAAACAATTATGGGAAGCAGACCACGCGAGTACCGTGCTGCCTCCCATAAGGAGATTTCCACTTATTAATTATTTCTGAAAATACTCTTTTGCAAATTCCATATCCTGTACCAGTTCCAGTGTTCCAAGATATTGCTCCTGCTTATCCCGGACGGCATAATAAGTCACTAAGAAAGTCCGGCCGTCCTTGTCCATCCAGACCGGTACCTGGTCCAGATTCCCTGCACGGAATTCTCCGATAATGCGGCGAACCCGTTCTTCGATCTTAGGCGGATGACAGGTGAAGACCTCACGGCCCAATGCCATGCCGGGACGTTTGAATACCTTGGGGCCTTCGTTAAAATAACGATTGACATTATCGATGTCCACGAAGGTAATCTCCAAAGGAATCGTATTCAACATGGCGGTCAGCTGTGACAGGGTCAGACTACCGCCGGGAAGGTGGATTCTGGTCTCACCATCTGCAAAAGCATGTTCTACAGACAAGGTGTCAGCCGTAGAGGCAGTGTCTGCCAGATGTGCTTCCGCAGCCTGCCAACTGTCACTCCGGATACCGAAGCATTCTGCATAATCTTTGGCATCCCGGTAGATGTGATACCATTCCTCCTCCGAGAAATTCAGTGCGCAGTTGGGGAAGAGGATATTGGATTCCTTGTAGATCATTTCTTCCATGCGGGTCAATACGGCGTTCAAACGTTGTTTCCATGCATCGGTTTCTTTTTGGTCTTTTTGTTTTGCAAGGGCATTCAGTTCATCCCGGATCTCATCATCCACTGTCCACATGACCGCAGAGGGACCGCTGATCCCATATTGCACCTTCAAATGTGGATAAAGTAAGTCTCCCTTTCTGGCATAGTGGATAGCGATCTGGCGCAGCTCATTTAATGATCCGTCATTTATTGTTCCATTTTCCAGAACCTGCTTCGCGCGGGCAATCAGCTTTTCCAGTGCTGCATTTTCCAGCGTAAAAGTCTGCAGGGGATGCCCGGAGATCTGGATCAGGGCGGCAGCAGCGGAGAGCCGTTGGTCCTGTATGTCCTTAGCGTGCAATTTCTGGGCATCTGTCGCGGAACCATGGAACAGGGCAGAATGCACATCACAGAGCCGTTGCAATTCTTCGATGGAAGTACCCTCCCGCAGCAGCTCCTGCTCGGCATGCATAATCTCGGCAGGATCCACATCCTTACATTCCCGGACGAAATCCGCCTGGACATTTTCCAGAGGTTCTCCGTGATTCAAACGTTGTAAGTAAGACTTAATCTGATCTTTCATATAAAAATTCCTCCGGAACCAGTATGCCCCGGAGGAAAGTTTGTTATTCTTTTATTTTTATGATTAATCATCGTAGTGTGTTTTGATAAATTCGCAATCCACTACCAATACATAGAAAACCGAGCCATAATGTTCACTCTCCACGATACGCCCATAATCCAGAACCGTCTTATAAGTTCCATCTTTGACAGCAAGTCGGTATTTGACATAATCATTGTATCCGTTCATGCCGGATTCTATCTGCTGCCAGATGCTTTCTTCTACCTGTGTCAGATCTTCAGGATGCACCAGATTACGGAATTGATGTTTCGTAAAATGCATAAAATCATCCAGATCCGTACATCCTGTCAGCTGAAGCATTTCCTGATTAGCATACAGGATGCGTTCATCCTCCTTTTCGGCCCGGTAGATGAAAAAGGCACCCGGCAGGTTGTCAGAAATATCCGATAATGAAAAACCAAGCTGTGTCCGTTTCGAATTGTGGAAATCCGGCCGGTAGGCCAGAGCACCATGTTTTCCCTGTAATTTTACCTCATAGAGTGCAATGTCGGCATAACGGAGAATGTCAGAGACTTTTTCTGCGTTGGCGGGGTATTCCGCATAGCCCAGGGAAATGCTGTAATTGTGTTCGACGCCTTTGGCTGAAAAAGAGCGGGAAGCCTTGCTGAAAGCATCTATCATTGGGGCAGCCTCTTCTACACTGCAATCCTTCAGGATAATACAGAACTCATCACCGCCATTTCTGGCAATAATGGAATTATCCGGAAAAGCCTGCACTAAGGATTGTGAAAGCTGCAATAGAACCTGATCACCGATAGTATGACCATAGACATCATTGATAAATTTAAAATTATCCACGTCAAGTAATATACCGACACAGTTTTTCTGCTTGTTTCCCTCCAGATACTCCTCCAGCTGCAAATTAAATCCGTTACGATTTAAGAGACCGGTCATAGAATCCGTCAGAGAGAGTCTGCGGAACTTTTTGCGTTGCTCGTCAACGAATAGTATAGATATCGTTAGAACCACCAGTAGTAGAATCAGTGCAATGCCACATAATACTATCAGTTGTAAAAGTGTGTCATTCTTCCAGCCACCGGTGGGCATGACTTCCAGCCTCCAGCTACAGCCTCCCAGAGTAAAATCATAAGAGACGGGATCCATCAGAGTCTCCTCCGACTGGTCTACCACGGTATATTCATCGGTCAGAGGTGAGATGGTCTTCGATAGCCGGTATTGATAACCGAAATCGGTTAAGGCATCAGCGGAATGCTGAAAAATATCAGGAACCTTGATGATAACCATAGTCATGCCCCAAAAATATGGAGTACCCTTCTCATCCTGTAAAAAAACTGGATTACGGATTGAAAGGACGTGTCCTCCCTGCTCCAGTTCAAAAGGACCATGTATGATAAGCGCATCATTAGCAATGCTGTATTTTACGGTCTCTCCGCGGTATTTGTCATGGATCAGGTCTATTTTACCTGCTTCGTTGCCTTCGGCGGGATAGATATCTGTTACGATGCCCCCGGGAGCCACTTGGATGCTCCGGACGTAATCTGTCATCATTCTGCCCGCAATGGTATCAAATTTGTCGATTCTGCCGTCCGTACTGATCAGAATCTGCTCCAGTGTATCCGTGATATTGATACCGGCATTCAGATCTGCGATCATGTTATCACCGTAGGTTACAGCATTTAGTTCCGCAAGAGTGCGGATGTGCCTGAAGTCGTCCTGCTGTACCGCATGAGCGATCATATATAAGACGATGCTGCTGATAAGAAGTACCCATAACGGCAGCAGCCATTTGGTATGAGAAAATTTGATTTTATTTCGTGTCATAGTGCTATGCTTCCTTCGTATGTGTCGGCAAAATGATTTAAATCTAATTATAGCATTTTGACGTTTTTTTGTATAGACATGAGAAGATATTTCATTCTGCTTCGGTCCGTGCTAAACATGTGCCACTGGCACATGGCACCCTACCCTCTACTCGCATGCATAAAAAATTATTGGGAATATCAGCTGGACAAGGAGAAGGGCAATAAGGTAATATATTATTGCATGCCGGAACGGAAAAGGAGGATTCCTCCGACGGAAGGAATCCTCTGCGGAATGGAGATTAGTATGGAATATATATCAGATGCACAGGCAAAACAGATGATCTTAGAGGTAGGCCGCAGAATGTATCAGGGCGGCTTCGTGGCAGCGAACGACGGAAATATTTCCTGTAAAGTCGGAGATAATGAGATCTGGGCAACACCTACGGGAGTTTCTAAGGGATTTATGACAGAGGACATGCTGGTCAAGCTGGATCTGGACGGGAATGTGTTGGAGGGAACGCACAAGCCTTCCAGCGAGATCAAGATGCACCTCAGAGTATTCAAGGAGAACCCGAAGGTACAGGGCGTGGTACATGCACATCCTCTGACAGCGACGGCGTTTGCCTGTGCGGGCATCAGTCTGGAGGAGCCGGTGCTGATGGAAGGGGTTCTGTCCTTGGGCTGTGTGCCGCTAGTGCATTTTGCCCTGCCCGGCACAGAGGAAGTGCCGGAAGCGGTGGCACCCTATTGCCGGGAATACAATGCTGTACTGTTAGCAAACCATGGCGCACTGACCTGGGGAGATAACCTCATGCAGGCATATTACCGCATGGAGACCACGGAATATTATGCGAAGATCCTGATGATGAATAACTTTATCTTAGGGAAGAAGACGTTGTTGTCCCAGGGACAGATCGACGATATTATCAAGATCCGTGCAGGATGGGGCATCACCACGGGTGGCAGACCCATCGGACCGGAGGGCGCGCAGAATCTGGAGGATATCTGCATCTCCCGGAAGCGGTGATTTGTTTTTCCGGACACAGTAGCGCGATAGCACGATTCGTAAGGTTATGATAGAAGGTCCTGTTAGAGACTTTTGCGAAAGCAGCCTCCAACAGGGCCTTCTTTTTGTGCTTTATTTGTGCAATTGCATAGAAGCAGGCAGGGGGAAAGCTTCTACAGGACACAGATTTTCACAGAGCGAACACTTTTTCAATACAAAATCCAACTATACTTGAGAAAACAATGGAATTTGGACGGAATAGCAATCGGAGGTTCGCCGTGAAGAACAAAGAGATCAAACAGATAATTTTTTCCCGAAAGAAAAACAAAAAATGGATCATCATTGCGCTGGTACTGGTACTTACGCTGGGTGGAGGTTCTGTGGCAGCAGTGGTGATATTACATAGAAACGGCAATCAATCAGAATTATCCATGCCGGGGAATATGGCGGGGCTGACCTTCACGGAGGATATGACTGCTGCGTCAGGTGTTACCAATGTCGGTATCACGGAAGAGACCTTCGATGTGGAAAATCTGACGGCAGAGCTAGAGATCGGGGAAGTCTATGCGGTCTCCGGGGAAGAGGTAACGGCAGGAGATAAGATTTTAAAGCTTACGGAGGACAGTGTGGAGGAAGCCAGAAAGGAACTGGAGAGAGCGCTGGAGGATGCGGAGCTTGCGTATCGTACCGGAGCCATTGAACATGAGCAGAACCTGATCACCGCGGAGTACACAAGAGACAGTGCTATCCTTACCGGACAGCAGGCGAAGGAAGTCTATGATGAGACGGTAGCAAGTCTGCAGAGTGCTGTGACCAGGGCGGAAGAGGAATTGCAGGATGTCGAGGATGACATAGCGGAATATGAGTCATACGTTAATGACGGTTCCTATAAGAGTTATTTCAAGGTAGATGAATATCAGGCAATCTATGATGAGAACCTGAAAGCATTGACGGATAAACTGGATGAGTGGGGAATCAGCTGGTCCCAGATCACCGGCGGGTCAGCCGGATCTGTGCAAGCAGGTGGAACCGCAGGCAATGTGCTGGGCAGCAGTGGACAGGACAGCAATTCCTCGAATGTGAAAACTCTGGCATCCTTATACAGTATTTTGGAACAGAACCTGAAGGATCTGGAAGAAGCACAGGAAAAATATGAGGATGCAGTCACCAATGCTTCTTTTAACTTACAGACATTGCAGTTAAAGCTTCCCAGCCTTCAGCAGGCAGTCACGGAGGCAAAGGAAAATTATGAGATCCAGCTGGCGCAGGCAAAGCTGACTTACGAGACTTCCTTGTCCAGTGCGGAACGTGCAGAGAGCGATTACAATACTACGGTGGAAAAAGCTAAGTCCGATCTGGCAGCTCTGAAAAGTACTTATGAAGATGCCAAAGAGAATCTGGAACTGTTTGAAAGCAGTGTGGGAGACGGATATTTCTATGCCTCGGAGGACGGAACGATCCTGCGGACCATGGTACGGGCGGAGCAGACTCTGACTTCCGATGCAGTCGTATTCGTTTACAGCAATCCGAAGGAGCTGACGGTCACCGTATCGGTAGACCAGGCGGATATTGCAAAATTGACCGTAGGCGACAGTGCTTATGTGCAGACCTCCGCAGACAGCGGATATACCGGTGTGATCACAGCCATTGATCCGGTATCCTCGTCTGACAGCCGTACCAGTGTCACTTACAGCGTGACGGTACAGATCAACGTGGAAGATGAGGAGGACAGCTTAAGTGCCAACGAATCCGTTACCGTAGTCTTCGGCATGACGGAGGAAGAGATCAAGCAGTTACAGCAGAGACAGAGCATGCAGGGAGGACAGACACAGTCATGAAATTGAAAAGACCACATTTTGAAAAACTGAAATCCCTCACGAAGAAGCAGAAAAAGTTGATCCTGGCGGGGATCGCACTGCTTATGCTGATCCTGGCAGCCTGTTATACCGTGTTTATTGCACCGTTACTTCAGAAAGAACAGTGGATCTACAAGGAAGAGACGGTGGAGCGTGGTACTTTAAAGGTAGGTGTGACGGAGAGCGGTTCTCTGGAATACAACACAAAATCCGTAGATTACGATCTGGATCTGGATGTCAGTGACGATGACGAGGATGACAGCGACGAGGATGACGATGATGCCGTACAGAAATATCTGAAGATAGAGGAGATCTATGCTGCCAGCGGGCAGCGTGTCACCGAAGGCGAGGAACTGCTGAAATTCACGGAAGACAGCGTGGAGGCAGTTCGGGCATTGTTGCAGAATGCGGTAGTGGAGGCGCAGGCAGACTATGCGGAGGCAGAGAGTACTTATGAATTGTCCTTGCTGGAAGCCCAGACCGATTACGATACCCAGAAGATCAGTGCTTCCTATGCGGCATCTATCCGCAATACTTCCGGTACGAGCGTGACGAACAATGTGGCATCCCTGCAGGTGCAGCTGGAGCAGAAGCAGGCGAATACCGCATCTTTGCAGGAGAAACTGACGCAAGCACAGGAAGATTATCAGGATGCATTGGAGACCTACGAAGCGGCAAAGGAAGGCTATGAAGGTGCCGGAACCGATAATACAGTGAATTTCATGACAATACAGAACGGTTATCTCAGCGCAAGAACAAAATATCAACAGGCAAAAGCGGCGCTGACCCAGGCGGAAACAGCGGTAACGGACAATGAAAGTGCCATCACCGATCTGGAGAATCAGCTGGCGGCAGCCCGGGCGAAGCAAACTATTGACAAGCTGGATACGGAAGAGACCTATCAGGAGGCCGTGATCACCGGACAGAATGCCCAGACTACCTACAACGCTACCGTGGAAGATCTGAAGGAGACCTTACAGGAAGCGGAAGAGACGAAAGAAAAACGGGAAGAACAGTTACAGGCCTTTGAAGCTTTCATCGGAAGTGATGGTATTCTCTATGCCGCAGAGGATGGTGTGATCACAGAGGTCAGCTACGAAGCGGGAGACCGTCTGACGACGACAGGAGCTCTGTTTTCCTATGCAACGTCGGATGGCATGAGAATCTCCGTGGATGTGACCCAGGAGGATATCGTGGACCTGCAGGTAGGAGATGCGGTAGATATCACCTTTACGGCATACCCGGAGGATTCCTATACCGGAAGCATTCTCTCCATCAATACCACGGCTACTTCCGATTATAGTAATACCGTAAGCTACACTGTGGAGATCAGCGTAGAAGGCGCATTGGAGAAGCTGTATGGGGGAATGACCGCAGATGTCATTTTTGTAACGGAAGAAAAAGAGGATATTCTTTATGTGTCCCGTAAGGCCATTGTCGAAGAAAACGGCAAAACTTATGTATATCGAAAGACAGCACTGGGAGGTAAGGAACTGGCGGAGGTAGAGACCGGTATTACCAACGGTGTGGACATTGAGATCCTGTCAGGACTGGAAGAGGGCGATACTATTTACCTGGCAAGTAAGGTCAGCTCTGAGGCAGAGGTAAAGAGCACGCAGGAGGATTCCGGCAGCAGTGCTGATACCACAACCGGCAGTGATATGGAGCTTCAGGAATTCGATGAATCCCTTATGCCAGAGGATATGCAGATGCCTTCTGGAGGAGCAATGCCGCAGGGTGGTCCTGGGGGTAGTAATTCCGACAGCTTCGGCGGCGGAATGCCGGGCGGTCCCGGAGGACAATAAATCAGGCGGATGGAACAAATGTTGAGAAACAGACAGGAATGATTGGGAACAGTTATGAAGCAGAATGAAAATGGGAAAAAGATCAAGGAAACTATAAAAAATCGGATGAGCTGGATCGGATCATGGAAAAGCTGGTCGAAAAGGCGCAAGCTCACCACAGGTGTCTGTGGTGTCTGTGTGATCGCTGTAGTGGCTGGTGCCATTGGTCTCTCCGGTGGTTCCGATACGGAAGTCATCTATAAAGAGACCACCGTAAAATACGGGACACTGGTCAAAGGTGTGACGGAGACCGGCTCCGTGGACATCGGTACGGTGGATCAGACCTTTGATCTGGATATGAGTGCCCTGCAGAGAACGGATACTTCCGGCAGCAGTTCCTCCGGCGGCTCCTCCGGTAGTACTGCCGGCAGCAACTCTGGATCCGGTGGATTTGGCGGCATGAGTGCTTCCGGTGGCGGAGCCCAGGGAGGCTTAGACATGTTTGGGCAGATCTTTAATATGGGCGGCAGCAGCTCCGGCAGCAATGGTGACGATTCTACCCTGACCGTGGCAGAGGTAGTGGTCTCCGTGGGGCAGCAGGTGTCCGAGGGAGATCCCCTGTACCTGCTGGAAGAAGACAGTGTCTCCGACCTGGAAGCTGAACTGCAGTCTAACGTAGAGAAAGCAAAAGCGGATCTGGAGGCGGTGGAAGCCGACCAGACCCTGTCAAAACAACAGGCAAAATACACTTATGACAGCAGCACTGCTTACGGCAGTTATATTGATACCGAGTACAGTACTACATTGCAGGAGCTTCAGAATACGGTAGATTCTGCGGAGAGCACACTGGAGCAGGCGAAGAGCAGCCTGGAAGATTACCGGGCACAGCTGGAGGAAGTAACGGCAGCCTATGAGGATGCGGCACAGGTATTGTCGAACTGTAAATACAGTCTGAACAGTACCGACGCAGCAGATGATACTTACGGATATGTCTATTATGCGCAGCTGACGGAGCAGGCACAGTCCACGGCAGATTCCCTGGAGCAGCAGAAGGAAGAGCTGGAACAGAGAGTAGAGCAGGCGGAGGAAAATGTAACCACAGCCGAGACCGCTTATAATAAAGCAAAACGGGAACTGGAGCAGGGGAAGCTGACCGCAGCTGAGACCCAAAAACTGCGGACGCTGGCTTACAATACCGCACAGGAGACCTATGACATTGCACTGGGGTATCTTGCGCAGGAATTGTCCGATCAGCAGGAAACCTATAATGAGACACTGGAAAAATGGAATGAGTTCAGCACTTATATCGATGGTAATGCAGTATGTGCAAGATACAACGGCGTCATCACCGGCGTGGAGCTGGAGGCCGGAGACAAGATCAGTACCGGAACCTCTCTGGTTACCTTATACGATATGGACGAAATGACCATGACGGTAACAGTGGATGAAGATGACATGACGGATATCTCTCTGGGATCTGCGGCGAATATTGCATTGACGGCATATCCGGAAGATATCTTTACGGCAAAGGTGACGGCTATCGGAGATGCGACATCGGATTCCAGTGGAAACATAACTTATGACGTAACTGTCACATTAGAAGGGGATGTCTCCGGACTGTTCCAGGGCATGACAGGAGATGTGACTTTCGTTACGGAACAAACGGAAGAAGTGTTGTATGTCTCACGCAGAGCCATTATCACAGAGGATGACAAGACTTATGTAAAAGTGAAGACTGCAGAGGGCAGTATTGTGAAAAAGGAAATAACGACAGGAATGTCAGATGGTTCTAACGTGGAGATCTCCGGAGATATTGCAGAAGGAGATACCGTATTGATCGAAAGCAGCATTACGAAGTAGAGCGGAGACCTGTGGGAAAGTAAGGTCAATGGAAGGGAAGAAGTAGAATATGAGATTATCCGAAATATTACGTCTGGTGTGGCTGAACCTGTCACAGAATAAATTCAAAGTGATCCTGACTTCCATCGGTATCGTTGTGGGATCCGCTACCATAATGCTGGTGCTGGCGATAGGTACCGGTGGAAAAGAAGAGGTGGCGGAGCAGTTCAAGAACCTGAATGCCGGGGCAATTGATATTTCCTGTGACAGCAGTGATAGCGGCGGTTTTAGCTTTGAAATGCCGGGCGGTGGAGGAAACGTTACCGTCACCAATATGGGCGGAGGTCCCAGAGGAGGTTCCGGCGGCGGTACGTCTGGTGGTCCCGGCGGTGGCATGGATTTCGGCGGATTTTTCGGATTCGGACAGGAGGAAGAGAGCGAAGCCGTGACATTGACCAGTGAAGACGGTGATGATCTGGCGACTTTTGTATCGGGAATCTCTGCAACTACGATCTCTTATTCCACTACAGCATCGGTGGAGGGAGGCGATATGACCTCTGCTTCCTATTACAACATTGCCGGTGTGGAGGACAATTATGCCACTATCAGTAATCTGGAAATGGCCATCGGGGATTTCCTTACAGAAGAAAACAATGAGAGCAAGGAAAAGGTGTGCGTACTGGGTGCCACCGCGGCAAAGGAAATTTTCGGCAGCGCCTACGATGCCTATGACGGTACAGTCTATATTGATGGCCGACCCTATATAGTGTCAGGGGTATTATCCGAGATGGGAACTGTGGCATCCGGCATCAGCCCGGATACGGCGATCTATGTACCTTATGAAACCGGCATCAAATACATTACCGGTACGAATATCAGTCCAACCATCACGGTCATTGCGGAGGATGTGAATCAGGTGAATACTGTAATGACGGATGTAGAGAGTACCTTAAAAGAAAGCTATCCCAACACCACATTTACCATCAGCGATGCCGGAAGCAAGATGGAGGCAGCCTCCGCTTCCAATGAGACTTTGACATTACTGCTGATCTCTATGGCAGTGATCGTATTTATCGTCGGCGGTATCGGTATTATGAACGTGTTGTTTGTATCCATCAAGGAGCGTACCAATGAGATCGGTATTATGAAAGCGCTGGGCTGTTCCCGGAAGGATGTCCTGTTGGAGTTTTTATTGGAAGCAAGCTTTACCAGTCTGGTAGGAGCCGTACTGGGGGTGCTGGTGGCTCTTGGAATTACGCCATTCGTGCAGCTGTTCAACGTGAGAGTGTCCCTGTCGGTACAGGGTGCAGTATTGTCGCTGTTGTTTGGTGTCCTCACCGGAAGCATCTTCGGCTTCTATCCGGCATATATGGCATCGAGACTGATCCCCGTAGAAGCTTTAAATCAGGAGTAGTGCGAAAGGTGTAAGGATTATGATGGAAAACGCAATGATCACCATGAAAAATATAAATAAAGGCTATATGCTGGGAGAGGAGCGTCTGCCGATCCTGAAGGACATCAATTTTCAGGTAAATAAGGGAGAATATGTGGCAATCTTAGGCCCTTCCGGTTCCGGTAAGACTACGTTAATGAATATGATCGGCTGTATGGATGTGATGGACAGTGGGGAATATTATCTGGATGGCATGGCAATCCACGAGACCAAAGAGGACGATCTGACCATGGTGCGCAACCAAAAGATCGGGTTCATTTTTCAGAACTATCAGCTGATCCCGACCTACAATGTCATGCAGAATATTATCATGCCCCTGCTGATGCGTGGCATGACCCATGAAGAAGCAGAAGAAAAGTGTAAAAATACTATCAAACTGCTGGGGCTGGATCATCGTATCGGACATAAGCCCAACGAATTGTCCGGCGGACAGAAGCAGAGAGTATCCATTGCCAGAGCACTGGTGGGACAGCCGGCGATCCTTCTGGCGGATGAGCCTACCGGTGCTCTGGATCAGACCAGCGGCAAGGAAGTACTAAAGCTGTTCCGGGAACTGAACGATATGGGCAACACCATCGTCATGATCACCCACGACCTGGGCGTAGCACAGTCAGCGAAACGTATTGTGCGTATTGTGGATGGGCAGCTACAGGAATAATTACAATTTACGAGATATCAAATGTTGTCTCCGTTCCAGCCCCAATATTTTACGGTCTGATACTTTACATAGACATGATCCGGAGCGATGTTCATGATCTCATGAAAGATATTGCAGATCTCTGCGGTTAGTGCAGAAAAGGCAGTGGCATCTTCTCCGCCGAAAACACTGACTTCTACCATAGCCAGCGGTTCGCTGTTGCTGCCACGAAAATATAAGTTATAATTCGGCTCAAAGCCAAGCATAAGCCAGCTCTCGGATTTGCCGGGAACAATAGAGATGGCCTGTCCCAATCGGGTTTTCAGAGCCTGCTCCTGTTCAATGGAGATGGGAGTACTGATTTTGGAATTAATAAAAGGCATAAGATATCCTCCTTAAAAAATTTTATCTGTCTCTATAGTAAATCCAGAAATGGCGGGAAGCAAGTCACTTTTTTCCTTTTGATGGCTTTGGTATTTGATTTTCTGATTTTGAGCATAAAAGAGTCCCATTTTGCAAAAACTCCTGGTAACACAATGCGAAAGGCAGGAAAGAGAAATGCAGATACGGGACGATCTTGGAATTACAACAAAACTGGAAAACGGCAAGGCTTATCTGGAATTTGTACTGCCGGAAAAGATTGGGCGTTTGCTGTCCGCTTTACAGATCGAGATCTGGGAAGAAGCGGAGGGCGGGCGCCTTGTTTTTCATGGAGAATATGCTCCGGAAGAGTCAGATTGCATGACGGCGTTGTTGCTGCGGCCGCATCTGTGGGACGGCTTGCGGGATCCCTATGTCTATCTGGTGAAGGCGCAGGGAAGGTTCGGAACCGTGGAGTATGGAGAAAAGACAGGTTGCACGGAGAATGAGGAAAAGTCAGATCCTGCTGAGGATATAACCGAGGCAGTGGAAGTGTACTGGCAGCAGGAACTGGCAATTTATGACGTGCATGTCATCGATAAAAAGGGAATCTTTCTCAATGAAAAAGAGTTTCTGCCACATGAAGTAGTCTACCGGCTTCCCCCGCAGATCAGTGATGCCGGGATGAGGGTGGAGCAGGTACGAAGAGATCTGGAACGGCTGGTCCGGGTGGGGGTAAATGTGATCCGGCTGGAAGGAACCGGGACCGGGGCAGAGGGGGTGAACTGCTCCGAAGTGAGAACGTTTTACAGCCTGTGCAGAAAGCGTGGATTTCTCACTGGGGACCTGTGGATAAGACCGGAAAATCTTCCGGTATATCGTGGATTATCCGGAGAAACGGCAGAAGATGGACTTCTTTCGGCGAATGGCAGAACGCTGACGGAGCGGTATTACTATTATCAGGCGAAGTGGAGCAGCGAACCGGTGCTCTATCCGGCACTTTCCACTCTGCATCGTCAGAAGAACGGACTGGTCTCCCTGACAATTTACAGCAATCAGAAAAAAGTGGTGCTCTATGTGGAGGGGGTACTTTTCTTATTCCAGTCGGCCGCATCCGGTGATCCGGAATTCATTTTTGAAGATATTCCTGTGGCGAAGCTGCCGCTGCATCTGGCGGCGGAGGCAGGAAATTTAAGCATTTCGCTGACCGTGACGAAGCTTTAAGGGTTGGGACTTCACAGATTTTTCACAAATGTTTCACCTTTTCATGACATTTGAGACATATACTGATACCAAAATCGAAAAGTCCGAGACCACATGAGCTTGCTCAGATGTGATTGAGAGACTTTGAGATTTGCCCCGATATGAGTACAAAAGTGGGATGATAATCCCACGATGTACGAATAGCGGGCAGGATTGTGAGAGTGCGTAGCACGGAACAATCCGTAGGTATCAGTTCTGGGGACTCGTGGGTATCAGTTACGGGTACCCGTAGATATCAGGTGGGGGTATCACACCATATCCGGGAGGCAAATATGATAGAAGTAAGCAATCTTACAAAAAAATATGGTGACCATATTGCCGTAGATCATCTCTCTTTCCGTGTGGAAAAGGGACAGATCTACGGCTTTCTTGGTCCAAACGGCGCAGGTAAATCCACGACCATGAACATCATCACGGGTTATCTGGCAGCCACGGAGGGTACTGTGACGATCGATGGCAAAGATGTCCAAAAAGATCCGGAGGAGGCAAAGCGTGCCATCGGTTATCTGCCGGAGCTTCCGCCTCTGTATGTTGACATGACTGTGAGGGAGTATCTGGAATTCGTGGCAGAGCTGAAAAAAGTTCCGAAAAAGGAACGGGAACAGCAGATCAGTGAGGTTATGGAGATGACGCAGATCACGGATATGCAGCAGCGTCTGATCAGGAATCTGTCAAAAGGTTACAGGCAGAGAGTCGGACTGGCGCAGGCAATCCTTGGCTACCCTGAGGTTATCATTCTGGATGAGCCCACGGTAGGTCTGGATCCGAAACAGATCATCGAGATCCGTGATCTGATCCGCAAGCTGGGGGAGAATCATACCGTGATCCTCAGCTCCCATATTCTGTCGGAGGTCAGTGCGGTCTGCGACCATATTATGATCATAGCCCACGGTAAGTTGGTAGCCAGTGATTCTCCGGAGAATCTGCAGAAGCTTATGAGTGGTTCCATGGAACTGGATCTGGAAGTAAAGGGAAGCATCGCTGCGGTGAAGAGTGCATTGCAGGAGATCTCACAGATCGACCGGATCGAAGAGAACACGGAGGCATCCAAAAATATTGCAAAGCTGAAAGTGATCTCCAAAGAGAATGCCGATATCAGAGAGCAGGTATTTTATGCACTGGCAGATGCAAAGCTGCCTATTTTAGAGATGACCCATGCGGAGAAGTCTCTGGAAGACATCTTCCTGGAACTGACCGAGGATGTGGCATCCACACAGCCGGAGAAGCACAAACTATTCTCAAAAAGAAAAAAGCCTGAAGCCGAAGAAACTGTAACTACAAAGGAGGCGGAATAATATGCTGGCCATTTATAAGAGAGAATTGAAATCCTATTTCCGTTCCTTTATCGGATTTTTATTTATTGCAGTCACCCTGTTTTTCCTGGGACTGTATTTCAGTGTTTATAACCTGATGAACGGATATCCTTATTTTGCGTATGTGGTATCCAGCGTTACCTTTCTATTCATGCTCACCGTGCCGATCCTGACCATGCGTATTCTGGCGGAGGAAAAGCGGAGCAAGACGGATCAGCTGATCCTGACGGCACCGGTGTCCGTAGGAGGCATCGTTATGGGAAAATTCCTGGCGCTGTTAACTATATTTGCCATCCCCGTAGTGATCATCTGCTTTTACCCGCTGATCATGGCGCAGTACGGCAGTGTTCCCATGGGAGAGGCCTATCTGTCGATCCTGGCATATTTCCTCTTCGGAATGACCGCCATTGCCATCGGGCTGTTCCTGTCTTCCGTGACAGAGAGCCAGGTTATCGCAGCAGTACTTACTTTTTTAGTATTGTTCCTGGGATATATGATGGATTCCATCTGCTCCATTATTTCCAGTACCGGCAATCTGTTGACAAAGCTGTTGCGTTGCTTTGACCTTTACACACCATTTTCCAACCTGTTGAACGGTACACTGGATGTATCTTCTATCGTATATTATGTATCCGTTACGGCTCTGGTTCTGTTCCTGACGGTACAGTCCATTCAGAAACGCCGTTACAGCATGTCCGTGAAGAACTTAAGCTTCAGTGCTTACAGTACCGGTATGATCGCTGTAGCAGTAGCACTGGTAGTAGTCGTTAATATTATCATGGGCGAGATGCCTTCTAGCTGGACAGCGATCGACATGACCAGCCAGAAGCTCTATTCCCTGACGGATCAGACCGTTGACTATGTGAAAAATATGCAGGATGATGTGACAATCTATGTGTTGGTAAATCAGGACAATCAGGATACCACATTGGGGCAGACTTTACAGAGATATGATGATCTGTCGGATCATATCACCGTGGAATATGTGGATCCCACCGTTAACCCGATGTTCTATACCCAGTACACCACCGGCAACATCAGCACGAACAGCCTGATCGTGGTCAGCGACAAGCGCAGCAAGGTCATTGATTATAACGATGTCTATGAGTCTTCCTATGATTTTGACTATTCGACCTACAGTTATAACACCACGACTACCGGTTATGATGGCGAAGGACAGATCACCAGTGCGCTGGATTATGTGTTAAATGATGATATGCCCAAGGTATATATGACAACAGGACATAATGAACTGAGTTTAAGTAACACTTTTACATCCGCACTGAACAAGGAAAATGTGGATTATGAGACCGTGAATCTGATGGATCTGGATGCTATCCCCGACGATGCGGCCTGTCTGTTCATTAACGGTGCCACCAGCGATTTTTCATCCGATGATAAGGATAAGGTGATCGACTATCTGAACAACGGTGGAAAAGTCATCCTGGTGACCGGTTATACCGATGAGGAGACACCCAATATAGATGCTATCTTAAGCTACATGAATCTGAGCATTGCCAAAGGACTGGTAGTGGAGAATGATTCCAACGGCTACTACAGAAGTCCTTATTATATCCTGCCGACACAGAGCTCTGACAGCTATACCTCAGGCACCTACGGAAAATATCTGTTCCTGCCGTATTCTCAGGGCATCATCGTCCCGGAGGAAGCAAGTACCGACGAGACAGCCACCGGTGATATTACCTATGATGTATTCCTGAGCACCTCCGACAGCTCTTTTGCAAAACAGGATGTCAACAATACACAGGATTTTTCACAGAGTGAAAATGATATGAATGGTCCCTTCGCATTAGGTGTTGAGGCAGTAAAGACTTTGGATAATGGGGATGCTACACTGGTCGTGTACGGTTGCGAGCAGCTGTTCACGGATGATGCAAATTCTGTCGTCAGCGGTGCGAACCTGACCCTGTTCACCAATACATTCAGTGGAATGGCAGATCATGAGACCTCGGTATCTATTCCGGTAAAAAGTTATGAGGTCTCTAATCTGGTAGTGGATTCCGCACAGATTCTGCTGCTGGGGCTGCTGGTTACCGTGATACTGCCTGTCGGCTGTGTGATCGCCGGATTCGTGATCTGGTTCCGCAGACGGAAGAAATAATTGAAAGGCGTGAGATATAGATATGAAAAAGAAACAAAGACAGATGATCGGAATGCTGCTGGCACTGGTGGTTCTGGCGGCAGCATTCCTGGGCATCCGACAGTATAATAAAAATGCATCGTCTGCGACTTCCACCACCGAGGATACACAGGAGACGGTGCTGGATGTGAACTCCGATGATATTACCAGCTTCAGCTATGTATATGAGGGAGAGACCTATGCCTTTGAAAAAAAGGATGAAACATGGTACTATACGGACGATCATTCCCTTAATCTGAATCAGGAGCGTATCAAGGCTATGATCCTGAAGGTGGCACCGTTAAAGGCAGATCAGGTGATTGAAAATGTGACGGATATGTCACAGTACGGACTGGCGGATCCGGAGCGTACCATTCAGTACGAGACTGCAGATCGCAGCGTGATCATTAATGTCGGTAATCTGAATTCCATGACCAGCCAGTATTACATTGCATTCCCCTCGGAAATGAAAGTGTATGTCGTGACTACCAACGTAGTGACCGGTTTCAATTATACACTGGATGATCTGGTGGAGGAGACTACCGAAGAAACAGAAAGTACCGAAGCGACGGAGACTGCTGAAACAGAAACCACGGAAGCTGTGGAAACGGAAACTGCAGCGACGGAGACAAATTAGGAATTCTCCCCGCGAATGACAATGATGTCATTTAACCTTAATATCGTATCTTTTTGAGGCAGAATGGACAGATCCTCCCGCAGAATGAGGAAGATCGTGACCTGTTCTGCCTCTTCCATTTCTTCCACGGATTTGCCCGCAAAGCGTTTATCTACAAAGATCTCGGCGATCTCATGAATATCTGCCTCTTTAATATTAGAGAGACTGCTTTTGCGCTGGTACTGTTCCACGAAACCGGCACTGATGATACCGGTGGGGATAGCCACAGCACCGACACCGAGATAGGCGATACAGATCGCCATGATCCGGCCAAGCGTGGTGATGGGATAGATGTCACCGTAGCCTACGGTGAGCAGCGTTGACATGCTCCACCAGATGCCGCTGAAGGCATTGCGGAATACTTCCGGCTGGGAATCATGCTCCACGCTGTACATGCACAGACTGCTGGCGAGCATCAGGATCAGTACGATGAACACAGAGGAAATGATCTGATTGCGTTTTTCATACAATACCGTAGTGATGACATTGAAGGAATCATACCGGGCATTCAGGCGGAACAGATGGAAGATTCTCGCCACCCGCAGCATCCGGAAGATGACCATACCGGACAGGAAGAAAAAGGGTAAAATTGTCAGCAGGTCGATAATGCCGTCGAAGGAGATCAGAAACCGCAACCGGGAGCGGAACTCGCTTTTATCAGGATATAGATAGTCCGCAGTCCAGATCCGCAGAATATATTCCACACAGAAGATCAGAATAGTGATAACCTCGATCACGTGAAATGCTGGAAATAAAAAAGCAAGCTCATCAAAGGTTTGCAGAAAAGTCACCAGAATATTTGCACAGATAACGATAGCAATAAAAATATCAAAGAGCCGGCTCAGACGGTTACTTTTGTCACCGATCTAGATGATGTTAAATACTTTTTTCTTCATGTTGAATCCTCATTGTTTTCTGGGGCAGCGCAAGCGAATGCTTGTGATTCCATCATACGGAGGTGGAAGAGGAAAGTCAAGAAATGCGGTGACAGAATCCGTCAACTTTCTTAAAAACAGTCATATATTATAGTAAATCCAAATACAATGAAAGGATACAAAAATATATGGCTAGATTTACAAATCAGGCACAGCTTCGCTATGGAAATGAGATTACAAACTCCAATATAGCAGTGGGTGAGATCACGGAGGTATTGTCTGCAACCAAGACAGCAGTGCGGGATACCTACGGGCAGAATGAAAATGTGACGTATGTGATCAGCATTGTGAACTCAGGCACTACAGCATTTAACGGAATTACAGTAACGGATAATCTGGGAGAGTATTTGTTTAATACTAGAGAACTGACACCTCTGACGTATATTCCGGGGACCGTAAAATACTATGCAAACGGAATTTTACAGGCAACACCGGCTGTAACGGCAGGCCCTCCTCTGACAATCACGGGAATTACCGTGCCTGCGGGAGGTAATGTGACACTTACCTATGAGGCTGAGGTGAACTCTTATGCACCGCTGGCAGCAGAGGCTTCCATTACGAATACGGCGACGATTGCCGGGGCAGGGGTCACTCCTGTTACTGTGAACGAGACAGTAAATGCGGTAAGCGGACCGCTTCTTACGATCACAAAGTCCGTCAGTCCCGTACCCGTGACAGAGAATGGAACATTGACGTATACGTTCCTGATACAGAATCTGGGGAATACGGCAGCAGATGCAGCTACCGGTGTCGTGATCACAGATACCTTTAATCCCGTATTGGAGAATCTGACTGTGAATTTTAATGGAACTGCATGGGCAGAGGGAACAAACTATACGTATGATACGACTACCGGATTATTTACCGGAACTGCAGGAGGTATTACCGTACCCGCAGCGACTTACACCCAGGATCCCGTTACAGGAGCGTGGGGGATCAACCCCGGCGTCAGCACGCTGGTGATCTCCGGAACCGTATAAGGGCTGTCGCGCTCCTAAGGCTGGCGCCATGCAACCCATTCGCAGTCACTGCGTGACTTGCTCATGGACGGCTGTCGCCGTATAATAAAAAAGAATACTCCACACCTTTATGAGCAAGCTCCTACGGTGCAGAGTATTCTTTTTTATTGCATGGCTTGTAGCTTAGCCAAAGTATCTCTTTAACAGACCCTCAAATGCCTTGCCATGTCTTGCCTCATCACGAGCCATCTCATGAACGGTGTCATGGATAGCATCCAGGTTCAGAGCCTTGGCTCTCTTAGCCAGATCAAACTTACCTGCGGTTGCACCGTTCTCGGCATCTACTCTCATCTCCAGATTCTTCTTGGTGGAATCGGTTACGACTTCACCTAACAGCTCAGCGAATTTTGCAGCGTGCTCAGCTTCTTCGTAAGCAGCCTTTTCCCAGTACAGACCGATCTCGGGATAACCTTCTCTGTGAGCTACTCTTGCCATTGCCAGATACATACCAACCTCAGAGCATTCACCCTGGAAGTTCGCACGCAGATCAGCAATGATATCCTCGGGAGCACCCTTTGCTACACCTACTACATGCTCAGCAGCCCAGGTCTTACCTTCCTCCTGCTTGGTGAATTTGGAAGCGGGAGCGTGACAGATGGGGCACTCTGCGGGAGCCGCATCACCTTCATAAACATAACCACATACCTGACATACATACTTTGCCATAATTTTTTCTCCTTTTCTCAAATGAAATGTTTTGTTTTTAGTTTTCTCTTTTTGCGTGTGCTTTATCTGCACAAATATATTATGGAACGAAGTCCGTTTTCATTCAGAAAACTAGGACTTCGTAGCAACCCTGGTGCAGGCGGGACAAGTGCCATAGAAATAAGTGATATGTCCCCGGATCCGGCCGTCAAATCTCTCTCCGGCTGTCTCCATGATGGAATCAATACTATCCATGTCCAGATCAATGACGCTTCCGCATTCCGTACACACAAAATGATAATGTTCGGAAGTATCGGCATCAAAATGGTCAACACCGTCACCGACCCGGAGTCGTAAAATCTCTCCCATGTCCGACAACAGAGTCAGATTACGGTAGACGGTACCGAGACTTAAGTTCGGATCCTGCTGCTTCAGATTAGAATAGATCACATCAGCGGTAGGGTGATCCTTGCGTCCCATGAGAAAGGATTTGATCATTTCCCGTTGTCTGCTTCGTTTCAGTGCCATGATAAGCCCCTTTCTCAATAATAGTAATGATTACTGTTTCTTATAAGCTTATTATACATGATGTGAGAATAATGTCAACAGAAAAATGAAAAAATTTTGTTTATTTTTTTTTAATGATATTCCTGCTTCCTTTATACACAGGAGGTGGGAATCATGCTATAATGAGCGCAAGTAAAGTATAAAATATAAATTAACACGCGCAAACTTGTGTTACACAGTGTACAGAAGTACACGGCACTAAAGTCACAGAAAGTTTGCAGGTTGCTGAAAGGCAAGAATAATATGAAATTTAAAACCAGACTTCGTGTAACATTTATAAGTATTATATTACTTCCGCTGTTGCTGACGATCATGGCGTTTGTGATGAATGCCATTTACCTGATGAATTACTCTCAGGGTTTCAGCCTGACGGATATTGATTATTCCATGATGTCGGAGAATTTCAGGGAATTCACCAACACCACGGATCAGGCGTATTATGTGCTGCTGGACCAGATGAAGGAAGACAGCAGCAGGCTGGAAGATAAAGAATATCTGGATCATATTAATGAGGAGGTATCGCGGAAGTCTACTTACATTATTGTAAGAAAAGGTGATAAGATGTATTATGCCGGCAATAAAGATGCCGCACAGAAGATTTTTGAAAAACTGCCTGCCTACGGTGAAGAGAATCTGTCGGATGACAGCGGATATTTCTACAATGAACTGGAGAAGTATGTAAAACAGATTGATTTCACTTTCCGGGATGGAACACCGGGCAGCGTCTTCATTGTAACGAAGGTCAATTCGCTGATCTCGAGACATCTGCTGATCGATATGTTTGTGGCTATCATAGTGATCCTGATCTTCACCAGCCTGATGCTGACCCAGTGGATCCACAAGGGCGTATTTGAACCCATCAATGAGCTGAATGTGGCAATGCGCAAGATCAAGGAAGGCAACTTTGATTATGTTCTGGAGACAGATGCCAAGGGTGAGATCGGTGATCTCTACCGCAATTATGAGGACATGCGTCTGCGGTTGAAGGAATCCACGGAAGAGAACACCCAGCATGAGAAGCAGAACAAAGAGCTGGTCAGCAATATTTCCCATGATCTGAAGACCCCTATCACAGCCATTAAGGGTTATGTGGAAGGAATCATGGACGGTGTGGCAGATACGCCGGAGAAGATGGATAAATACATCAAGACCATCTACAATAAAGCCATTGATATGGATCGTCTGATCAACG
>OLGA01001045.1_pt1 | contig 22646 bp, 22 predicted proteins | sample 1604881 | NCBI WGS metagenome assembly OLGA01 (sample SAMEA3888896, study PRJEB22519) | human gut metagenome | biome: human gut; feature: human-associated habitat; material: faeces | place: Denmark | collected 2009 | reverse complement strand
CGCTGTCCTTGGCCTTCAGAAGGGCCAGCTTGTAGTTTTCGTGGATGGGGCACTCCCGGCTTGTCAGCAGGCAGGTGCCCACCTGAATGCCACAGGCCCCCAGAGCGAAGGCCGCTGCTGCCTGCCGTCCGTCGGCAATGCCGCCGGCGGCGATGACGGGGACGTCCACCGTGTCAATGACCTGCGGCACCAGCGCCATGGTGGTCATCTCACCTACATGGCCGCCGGACTCCATGCCCTCGGCGATGATGGCGTCGGCTCCCTGATTCACCAGCCGCTTGGCAAGGATGGAGGCCGCCACCACGGGCAGCACCTTGATCCCGGCCTCTTTCCACGCGGGGATGTACTTGCCGGGACTGCCCGCCCCGGTGGTCACCACCTGAACGCCCTCCTCTATGATGATCTGGGCCATTTCGTCAGCGCAGGGGTTCATCAGCATCAGGTTCACGCCGAAGGGCTTGTCCGTCAGGCTCTTGCAGATGCGGATCTGCTTGCGCAGCAGGTCCGCCTCCAGCATCCCGCCGGTGGCGATGACGCCCAAGGCCCCCGCGTTGGAACAGGCGGCGGCAAATTCGCCGGTGGCGATGTTGGCCATGCCGCCCTGGATAATGGGGAACTCCGTCCCCAGCAGCTCGTTGAGTTTTTTCATAGTATGCTCCTTTTCAGAAAAGAGGCTCAGGCCATTTCCAGCACCGCGCCGCCCCAGGTAAGACCGCCGCCAAAGGCGGTCAGCAGCAGGCGGCTGCCGGGACCCACGCGGCCCTGCTCCACCAGCTCGCTGAGGACCAGCGGGACGCTGGCAGCGGCGGTGTTGCCGTAACGGTCGATGTTTTTGTAGTATTTTTCCGGCGGGATGCGGTATTTCCGCACCGCCAGGTCAATGATGCGGGCGTTGGCCTGATGGAACACGAAGAAGTCAATGTCCGCCGGGGTCAGCCCCGCCTTTTTCAGCGTGGCGTCCATGCAGGCGGGAACGGTCTCCACGGCGAATTTGAACACCTGCGTCCCCTCCATGGACAGGACGTTTGGCTCTCCCCGGCCAAGGCCCGGCAGACGCAGGAGAACATCGTCCCCCCGGCTGCCCAGAACGGCGCCGATGGAGGGCCAGCCCTCCCGGCACTCCACCACGGCGGCGGCCACGCCGTCCCCAAAGAGGATGCAGGTGCCCCGGTCCGTCCAGTCTACCACTTTACTCAGGGCCTCCGCCCCCACCACCAGACCGAATTTCCGGGGGGAGGCGTTCAGCAGGCACTCCATAGTGTGCAGGGCGTAGACAAAGCCGGTGCAGGCGGCGTTCAGGTCGAAACAGGGAGTATCCTCCGGCAGACCCAGCGCCCGCTGCAGCAGACAGGCGGCAGAGGGCACCACGGTATCCGCCGAGACGGTGGCCACGATGCACACGCCGATGTCCGCCGGGGTGATCCCGGCCATGTGCAGGGCGTCCCACGCGGCGCTGACGCACAGCTCCGTGAGAGTCTCTTTTTCACAGCGGTAGCGGCTGCGGATGCCTGTGCGGGCGGTGATCCACTCATCATTGGTATCCACCAGCCGGGAAAGATCGTCATTGGTGACGGTATTGGCGGGGACACAGCGGCCTGTGCCCCGGAGCTTGATCCCGTTCATGCGTCCTCCTTCCCGCGGCCAAGGGCGCGGAATTTCTGATAGCGCCGTTCCGTCAGACTGACGGCGCTTTCCTTCAGCAGGGGTTCCAGACAGGCGGTCAGCGCCCGGTCCAGGTTCCACAGCGTCCGGCTGGGGTCGGTCTGCGCGCCGCCCTCCGGCTCCCGGACGATGCCATCAATGACCCCCAGCTTTTTCAGCTCCGGGGCGGTGAGCTTCATCAGCTCCGCCGCCTCGCCGGAGCGCTGGGCGTCCTTCCACAGGATCGAGGCGAAGCCCTCCGGGGACAAAATGGCGTACACGGCGTTTTCCAGCATCAGCACCCGGTCGGCCACAGCCAGCGCCAGCGCGCCGCCGCTGTTGCCCTCCCCGGTGACGACGGCGATGACCGGCACCGTCAGACGGCTCATCTCGAAGAGATTCCGGGCGATGGCCTCGCCCTGACCGTGTTCCTCGGCCTCCAGACCGGGATAGGCCCCGGCGGTGTCGATAAAGGTAAATATAGGGCGGCGGAACTTCTCCGCCTGCTTCATGAGCCGCAGAGCCTTGCGGTAGCCCTCCGGCCCCGGCATCCCGAAGTTGCACCGGAGGTTTTCCTCCAGCGTTTTGCCCTTCCGGGTGCCGATAACGGTGACGGGCCGCCCGTGGAACAGGGCGATGCCGCCTAAAATGGCGGGGTCCTCCCGGCAGGCCCGGTCTCCCCGCTGCTCAAAGAAATCGGTGAACAGTCCGTCGATATAGTCCGTGATATTGGGCCGCTGGGGATGGCGGGCCAGCGCCACCCGCTCCGCGGCGGTTTTCTCAGCCATGGAGTTCTCCTTTCCCGTGGAGCTTCAGCAGACGGATGAGGGTGTCCCGCAGATCTTTCCGGGGGACCACCGCGTCCACAAAGCCGTGCTCCATCTGAAACTCCGCCCGCTGAAAGCCCTCCGGCAGGGTCTCGCCGATGGTCTGCTGAATGACGCGAGGTCCGGCGAAGCCGATAAGCGCACCGGGTTCGGCCAGAATAATGTCTCCTAACGAGGCAAAGCTGGCGGTGACGCCGCCGGTGGTGGGGTCCGTGAGAACGGAGATGTACAGCAGTCCCTTTTCCGAAAACCGGGCCAGAGCCGCGCTGGTTTTCGCCATCTGCATGAGGGATAAAATGCCCTCCTGCATCCGCGCCCCACCGCTGGCGGCAAAGAGGATCAGGGACAGCTTGTTTTTTCCGGCGTACTCGATGGCCAGCGTCAGCTTTTCCCCTACGGCGGCGCTCATGCTGCCCATGAGAAAGCGGCTGTCCAGCACGCCTACCACGCAGCGGCTTCCGCCCACGGTGCCGGTGGCGGTGACCACGGCCTCGTTCATGCCGGTCTTGCGGCGGGCGCCGTCCAGCTTGGCCCCGTAGCCGGGGAAGCGGAGGGGGTCGCTGGCCGTCAGCTTTTCATGCAGCTCCCGGAAGGAGCCGGGGTCCAGCACGCTGCTGAGCCGGTAATAGGCTCCCATGGGGAAGTGGTAGCCGCACAGGGGGCAGACGGACAGCGCCGCCGCCACGTCCTTGCGCTGGCTCTCCCCGCCGCAATGGGGGCAGGTGACTAACTTTTCGCCGGGGACGTAATTCTCCCGCATGGCTTTCATGGCCAGTAGCCGCGCCCGGCGTTTCGCAAAAATGTTTTCCATGTATTATCCTTTGTGATCGTCTACCCGGCGGCTGAATTCCAGCAGCTCCGGCAGGCTTCGGTCCAGAAAGGCGGTGGTGCAGCCGCCCCGGACAAAGGTGGGGTGGAACAGCAGCTCATAGGACAGCTCCGCATTGGTGGGGAAGCCCTCTAAGGTAAATTCCTCCAGACAGCGGCGCATCCTGCGGATGGCCTCCAGCCGGGTGGGGGCGTGGACCATCACCTTGGCGGCCAGAGAATCGTAATAGGGGGAGAGGGTGCAGTCGTTATAGAGGGCGGAGTCCACCCGGACGCCGGGGCCGCCGGGGAAGTGGAGAAATTCCACCTTGCCGGGGCAGGGCCGGAAATTGGCCGTGGGGTCCTCGGCGTTGATGCGGCACTCGATGGCGTGGCCGGTGAGGGTCACGTCCTCTTGAGTCAGGTCAAGGGGCAGACCGGAGGCGATGCGCAGCTGCTGACGCACCAGATCCACGCCGGTGATCATCTCTGTGATGCCGTGCTCCACCTGGATCCGGGTGTTCATCTCCATAAAGTAGAAATGCTGTCCGTCGCTGTCCAGCAGAAATTCCACAGTGCCCGCGCCCTCGTAGTGGACGGCCTGCGCCGCTTTCACGGCGGCCCGGCCCATCTCCTCCCGCAGTTCCGGTGTCAGACACCGGGCGGGGGCTTCCTCGATGAGCTTCTGGTTCCGGCGCTGGATGGAGCAGTCCCGGTCTCCCAGATGGATGACGTGGCCCTGCCGGTCTGCTAAGATCTGAAACTCGATGTGCCGGGGCTCCAGCACCAGCTTTTCCAGATACATCTCGTCGTTTCCGAAGCAGGCGTTGGCCTCCGCTTTGGCGGCGGCGTAAGCGTCGGGCAGGTCTTTAGAACTGTCGCAGCGGCGGATGCCCCGGCCGCCGCCACCGGCGCTGGCCTTCAGCAAAACAGGATAGCCCACCGTCTCCGCCACGGCCAGAGCGTCCTCCACGGAGGATACCGGCCCGTCGGAACCGGGGGTCACGGGGACCCCGGCGGCGCGCATCAGGTCCCGGGCGGCGGATTTGGAGCCGGCCTTCCGGATGGCGTCCCCGGAGGGACCGATGAAGGTGATGCCGTTTTCCGCGCAGGCGTCGGCAAATTCCGGGTTTTCCGACAGGAACCCGTAGCCGGGGTGCAGACCGTCGCAGCCGGTGGCTATGGCGGCAGAGAGCAGCGCCTGAGGGTTTAAGTAGCTGTCAGCGGCCCGGGGAGGGCCGATGCACACGGACCGGGTGGCCAGCTGGACGTGGAGGGCCTCCGCGTCTGCCTGAGAATACACCGAGACCGTCTCAATGCCCGCCTCCCGGCAGGCCCGCCGCACCCGGAGGGCGATCTCCCCCCGGTTGGCGATCAATACCCGCTTCAGCATGGCTGATAGCGGAACAGAGGCTCTCCGAAGGAAACCAGCGCGCCGTTTTCCTTCAGAACCGCTGTGATCTCGCAGTCACAGGGGGCGGGGATCTCGCTCATCATCTTCATGGCCTCCAGCAGGCAGACGGGCTGGCCCTTGCGCACCCGGTCGCCCACCTTCACAAAGGGGGGCTGCTCCGGGGCGGAGGCGGCGTAGAAGGTGCCCACCATGGGGGCGGTGATGGCATCGCCCTCCGGCCCAGCGGCCGCGGGTACCGCCGGGGCAGCAGCCGCTGCCGGGATCACCGGCGCGGCGGGAGCGGAGACAGCCCGCTCCATTTCTATGGTAAATTCCTGGGTGGACAGCTTCAGCTTGGACAGGGAGCTTCCCTCGAAGCGGGCCAGCAGGTCGTTCAGTTCTTGATTGGTCATGGAATATCCTTTCCTCGCAAAACCGGACCGCCGGAGGGTCTGTACCCTCCGGCGGACGCACGTTAATTCTTGTGAGCGGCCAGATAGGTCATGATGTCGCCAACGGTTTTGAGATTGGCGGCATCTTCTTCGGCAATGGAGATGCCTGCGGCTTCTTCCAACGCCATGACCAGCTCCACGGCGGCCAGAGAATCGGCACCCAGATCGTCTGCCAGAGAAGCAGTAGGGGTTACGGCTTCCGCATCGCAGCCCAGCGTTTCCACGATGATATCGCGTACTTTTTCAAATTCCATGATGAGTCTCCTTGCAGTTCAAAGAAAAATGTTCAATTCTTTTACTTAAAATAATTTAACTAAAAGAATTGAACTATATGATAGCGGAAGCCGACCAGTTTGTCAAGAGAAAAATCAGGAAACGGAGGCAAAAGGCCCTGACTGCTGAAAACTATGGGGGAACTCTGTTCCACGGTGAGAATATGCCATCCAACAGAATATCACCAATATTGGATGGTATCAGGCAGACAATAGCAGTAACCGTCAAGCTCCGGGGGCTTTTCGGTATGCAGACCATGCCGCTGAATAGTCATCTGGATTATGAACAGTGGTATCCTCATGCCGCTCATGTGGGGAGATCTCTCACCGGGGTGCTGCTACCATATTGCCTGTTGTCGCAGGCGGTGTTTCTACTGTATTTGGGTGGCCAGCTGGTCATGCAGATTCAGTAGGCGGATCGTCTGAACTGTTGACACCCCTGATAACGGCACGAGTTCCGGCAAAGTGATTGAAAAAATCGAATTAGCAAAGCGCAAAAGTTTTTTAGCAGTAGCGTAACTTCAACAAGCAATCCCAATTATACAGAATAATAAACAACAGCTGTTTTCATAGCGGCTTCTCCTTACATTTTAATGGCATATAAAGTATACTCTGTATCAGGAAAGGGAACAAGTACGCAGAAATTCCGTACTTGGTATGTTTTGAGACACCGGAGGACAGCATGAAGAAAGAGACGACGGCAGAGGCGTATCTGGAGAAGATCATGACCGGCCCCATACAGGAGGATTGCCCCGTACACAGGACGCTTGAACTGCTGAGCGGAAAGTGGAGAACACATATGATTTATGAGTTGTGCAAGCATCCATCCATGCGGTTCAGCGAATTGAAGAGGGCTTATCCGCACATTACCAACACCATGCTTACGAACACACTGCGGGATCTGGAAACGCTTGGCATCGTCAACAGAGAGCAGTTCAATGAGATCCCGCCTCATGCTGAGTATTCCCTGACGGAGAAAGGCCGGGGTTTGCTGCCGGTATTCTTTGAAATATCGAAATGGGGGGAACATAATCTGGACGCTTCATCGCCCGCTGAGACGGACAATACGGGTGCGAAGTTTCCGCAGCGGTAGAGGGAAACGCGCGATGACTTTCAAGGAAGAGAAGCTGTACCATTTGAAAACCTGTTTGGTGGGGAGAAACGGCTTTACATAAAAAACAGGCCAGGCGAGCGTAATCGAAAGCAAGTGAATGTTCTTCGCCGGTTCTTCGGCATTTCCTGTTCAAATCGCAGGATGTGGTATGCTTCGACGCGTTGAGTAAATTGCCCATCCTGACAGGAAAAAAGAAGATAAAGTGCGCCCTTACGGGCTGTTTCCCTCGAAATTCTACAATTTCTTTGAGAAATATGAAATTTCCCATTGAAATTAGCTTAATTGTGAATTATAATATAGGGCTGTGCAAAAATCCTTTATATAAGGAAAGGACATTCATATTATGCAGAACGAACATTTGAGAAACGTAGCAATTATTGCCCACGTTGACCATGGCAAAACCACGCTGGTGGACGAGATGCTCAAGCAGGGCGGCGTCTACCGGGAAAATCAGGAAGTGGTTGACCGCGTGATGGACTCCGGCGATCTGGAGCGGGAGCGCGGCATCACCATTCTGGCCAAAAACACCGCTGTCCGATATAAGGATGTGAAAATCAACGTGGTGGACACGCCGGGCCACGCCGACTTCGGCGGCGAGGTGGAGCGTATTCTGAAAATGGTCAACGGCGTCATTCTGCTGGTGGACGCAGCAGAAGGCCCCATGCCCCAGACCCGCTTCGTGCTGAGCCGTGCTCTGGAGCTGGGCCATCGGGTCATTGTGGTCATCAACAAGATCGACCGTCCCGACCAGCGGATCCACGAGGTCATTGATGAGGTGCTGGAGCTGTTGATGGATCTGAACGCCACCTCTGAACAACTGGACTCCCCCATGCTGTTCTGCTCCGGCCGTCAGGGTACCGCCTCCTATTCTCCCGATGTTCCCGGCACCGACCTCAAGCCCCTGTTTGAGACGATTCTGGAATACATCCCTGCCCCGGAGGCGGATGTGGATCAGCCTTTCCAGATGCTGGTCAGCTCCATTGACTACAACGAGTTTGTGGGCCGGATCGCCATCGGCCGCATTGAGCGCGGCACCCTGAAGCAGAATCAGGAGATCGCCGTCTGCAACTATCATGATCCCGATGCCGCCCCCAAGAAGGCCAAGGCCGTTTCCATCTATGAATTTGAAGGACTGGCCAAGAAGCAGGTAACGGAGTCCACCGCCGGCAACATCATTGCCATGAGCGGTATTCCCGACATCACCATCGGCGATACCGTCTGCGCCCCCGGCGCCGTGGAGCCGCTGCCCTTCGTGAAGATCAGCGCTCCCACGCTGGAGATGACTTTCTCCGTCAACGATTCCCCCTATGCCGGCCGTGAGGGTAAGTTCGTCACCTCCCGCCAGCTCCGGGACCGGTTGTACCGCGAGACCCTGAAGGACGTTTCCCTGAAGGTCTCCGATACCGACCGTGACAGCGCCTTCAACGTGGCGGGCCGCGGCGAAATGTCCCTGTCTATCCTCATTGAGACCATGCGCCGGGAAGGCTATGAGTTCCAGGTCTCTCCCCCCCGTGTGCTGTACAAGGAGATCGATGGCAAGAAGTGCGAGCCCATTGAGCGTCTGGTGGTGGACGTACCCGGCGACTGCGTGGGCAGCGTCATCGAGAAGCTGGGCCAGCGCAAGGGCGACCTGGTGGAGATGACTCCCGTGGGCGACCGCATGAAGGTGGAGTTCCTGATCCCCGCCCGCGGTCTCTTCGGCTACCGGAATGACTTCCTCACCGACACCAAGGGCGAGGGCATCATGGCTTCCGTATTTGATTCCTATGCGCCTTACAAGGGCGATATTTCCCGCCGCGGCATGGGCAGCCTGATCTCCACCGAGACCGGCGACTCCATCACCTACGGTCTGTTCAACGCCCAGGAGCGGGGCACCCTGTTTATCGGCGCGGGTGTCCCCGTGTACGAGGGCATGATCATCGGTGTGGCCAACCGGGGCGAGGACATCGTGGTGAACGCTTGCCGCAAGAAGCAGCTCACCAACACCCGTGCTTCCGGCTCTGATGACGCCCTGCGTCTGGTGCCTCCCCGCCAGATGAGCCTGGAGCAGTGCCTGGAGTTCCTGGCAGATGACGAGCTGCTGGAGGTCACGCCCAAGAGCCTGCGGATGCGCAAGGCCATTTTGAACCACGAGCAGCGCATGAAGTCCCTGAAGGGCAAGAAGTAAACACACCTTACAGCCCGCCGGATGACCTTCGGCGGGCTGCGTTTTGAAAAGGAGGACCTTATGAAAAAATTACTGACTGCTTGCGTGGCCGCCGTGCTGCTGTTGAGCCTGGCCGCCTGCGGCAAGACCGATACGGACACCATCACCGACAGCAAGGCCGACAAGCCTGCGGCTGAGACGGCGGGCGTGGGTACCCACCACGCGGAGATCGACATTCAGGACTACGGCACTATCACCGTGGAGCTGGACGGCGCCGCCGCCCCCATGACCGTGCAGAACTTTATGGATCTGGCCAATGATGGGTTTTACGATGGCCTGACCTTCCACCGCATCATCGCCGGCTTCATGATGCAGGGCGGTGACCCCAACGGCAACGGCACCGGCGGATCTGAGAACACCATCAAGGGCGAGTTTTCTTCCAACGGCGTGGAAAATACGCTGTCCCATACCCGAGGGGCCATTTCCATGGCCCGGAGCCAGAACCCCGACAGCGCCAGCTCTCAGTTTTTTATCTGCCACGCAGACAGCACTTTCCTTGACGGCCAGTACGCCTGCTTCGGCTATGTGACCGACGGCATGGACATTGTGGACGCTGTGTGCGAGGCCGCCCAGCCTACGGACGGCAACGGCACCATCCCCGCCGACCAGCAGCCGGTCATCACCGCTATCCGGGTCATAGACTGAGTTGAGCGATAAAGGTCCCGCTGAAATTTTCAGCGGGATTTTTGCGGAAGGTGGGAACTTTTTCCGGCTGCCCTCCGTCTATCCAGGTAAACGGAGCATTCTTCCGGAGGCTCCGACCCTGACGAAAGAAAGGAAGATCATCTATGAAATTTTCTGTGAAGCTGATCGCAGCGGCTCTGTGCGCCGCCATGCTTTGTGTCCCTGCACTGGCAGCCGCTAGCGCCACCGGCGCGGGGGCCTACGTCCCGAACCCTCAATATACCGTGATCTCGGGAACCGTTGCCCATCAGAAGGACGGCGGCTTGCTGATGAGCACGTCCACCGGAGAACCAACGGAGGACTATATCCTGTGGACGGAGGGCGTTGCGATCCTGGACGCCGTCAGCGGCGAGCCGGTAGATGCAAAGTCCATCAAGGACGGCAGCACCGTCTATGCGTGGCTGGGGGCGCAGACTGCCGTGGCCATGAGCCTGCCCCCGCAGGTCACACCGGAGCTTCTTCTGGTGAATGTCCCGGCGGACTACAAGGTTCCTCAGTACGATGTGATCGTCCGGTCTGACGGCCTTACGGGTTTGGGAATTCCCAACCGGAGCGGTATGTCCGTCACCCTGTCCGACGGGACGGTGTATCAGGTGTGGCAGGACGCGCAGGTGAAACCCTATCTTACCCGCAACCGGGTGACGTATCAGGATCTGCTGCCCGGCACCCGGGTTCTGGTGTGGGCCGATGACAAGGGGCAGGCCAGCAAGATCATTGTATTTCCTTACGAGTACAAGGGAAGCGTTTCTCTGGACGGCTACGGGCGGCTGTATGTCAGCGGCGTTGCCGTGGTGGAGCCCTCCGCCCTGCGTCGGCCCTACGGAGATGAACGGCTGTATGTACCCATCCGGGCGGTGGCGGAAGCCGCCGGGTATGACGTTTCCTGGGATAAGGAGTTTGGCGTGACGGTGAAGGACGGCGGCGAGATCGTTTTCCAGATCTGCCCGGACACAGATCTGGCCCACGGTCCCGCCACGGCTGACCGGCAGAGTCTTTCCGGCCCCTGCCTGATCGCCAACGGCGTTACCTATCTGGAGGCCGGGGATCTGGCCCGCCTGTTAGGAATGTTCTACGGCGGCTGACGGCGATTATTACAAACATGATATGAAAAAGCCCCCTGCTGAGAAAACCTCAGCAGGGAGCTTTTTCTGTCTGGACAGGCTGAATCTGGGGAAAACCCGCTTCGGCGGGATCACACATAGTCATACAGTCCCCGGACGGAGACCTCTCCAGAGGTCAGAGTCTCCGTGGAGCCGTCCTCCCAGCGGACGGTCAGACCAAAGTCATCGGAAATACCTGTGGCGGTGCCGATGCGCTCTCCTGCACCGGAGATGACCTTTATCGGATTGCCCACCGTCAGGCAGTCCCGGCGAAAGCACTCCAGATAGGCGGCGTTTTGGGCGGGGAAGTCGTCATATAACGCATTCAGCGACCGGATCACCTGGGCGGCCAGCTCCGTCCGGTCCGGGGCCGTTCCGAGGGCCTGCGCCAGAGAAATGGCGATGGGGGCTACCTCCGGGCCGAAATCGGCTTCATCCTGACTGACGTTGATCCCCGCGCCGATGATGACGCAGGAGAATTCACCGCTCTCCGCCTCCCATTCCAGCTCCGTCAGGATGCCGCAGAGCTTTTTCCGGTTCAGCACCAGATCGTTGGGCCACTTGATGCCGGGGCGGACGCCGCAGACGGCTTCCACCGCGTCGCAAAGCGCTACGGCGGTCCAGGCTGTCAGGGTGCTGATCTCAGAGAGCGGGCACTGGGGGCGGAGGGCCGCCGATAAATACAGTCCCTTCCCGGCGGGGGACACAAAGCTCCGTCCCCGGCGGCCCCGGCCACCAGTCTGCTGGTCCGCCAGAATCACCGTTCCATCTACGGAGCCGCTGACCGCCCGCCGTTTCAATTCGTTGTTAGTGGAGTCGATGGTGTCAAAGCACAGCAGCTCCCGACCGATCCGACAGTCCCGAAATTGCTCCGCTAATTCTTCAGGGCGGAGCCGCGCTGTCACGCGGGTCAGGCGGTAGCCCCGGTTGGGGACGGATTCAATACCGTAGCCCTCTTGCCTTAACTGCTCCACAGCCTTCCACACCGCCGCCCGGCTGACACCGGCCTGTCGGCTGATAGCCTCGCCGGACAGAAATTCCTCTGTATGCTCCCGCAGAAGTTTTAAAACGATTTGCTTCGTCATGGTACATCCCTCCAACGGTACTATACGGCGTCCATGCCAGATTGTCAACCTGATTTTCGCAAATGGTTGACAATTGAGGCCGCGTCTGCTACACTTTAGGCGCATCAAACCGAAAAGGAGTTTTTCATTATGAATCAGCACGATATGACCCGCAATATGGTCCTCGCTGCCCTGTTTGCCGCCCTGACCGCCATCGGCGCGTTTTTGCAGATCCCCACAGGCACCGTACCCATTACGATGCAATTTCTGTTTACTGCCTTGGCCGGTCTCCTGCTGGGGTGGAAGTGGGGAGCTGTTTCTCAACTGCTCTATGTGGGCATCGGACTGCTGGGCCTGCCGGTCTTTACGCAAGGTGGCGGCATCGGCTATGTGCTCCAGCCCAGCTTCGGCTTTTTGCTGGGGCTGATCCCCGCTGCCGCCGTGATCGGTGCGCTGACTGCCCGCCGCACTGGTTATCTGAACATCCTGGCGGCGGTTCTGGTGGGAGATCTGATCCTCTACGCCGTGGGCGTCCCTTATATGTATCTCATCCTGCACGTTTATATGCAGTCTGCCAAGACCTTTCCTGCGCTGCTGGCGGCCATGCTGGTGTATGTGCCCGGCGATACGCTGAAGATCATTGTGGTGACAGCGCTGGCGCCGGTCCTCCGCCGGACCCTGGCAAAGGCGGTGCCTAACCTGTAAAAACGAGGTCATCCGCCTGCGAGAACGGCAGAATGACCGGCTGCCCTCTTGCTATCCGAAGCCGGGTATGATAAAATATTTTATTAAATTTTGAGAATTCGGCGGGAGGGCTGTCTATGAATCGCATTAGCAAGGAAAACTATTATCTGGATATTGCCGAGACCGTCTTGGAGCGGGCTACCTGCCTGCGGCGAATCTATGGCGCCATCATCGTGAAAAACGACGAGATCATTTCTACGGGTTACAACGGCGCCCCCCGGGGGCGGGCCAACTGCGTGGATATGGGCTATTGCTCCCGGGAAGCCATGAAGGTACCCCGCGGCGAGCGGTACGAGCTGTGCCGCAGCGTCCACGCCGAGGCCAACGCCATCATCTCTGCCTCCCGCCGGGACATGGCGGGCGGCACTATCTATCTGGTGGGCCGCAACGCTGCCACCGGGGAGCTGCTGAATGATGCCACCTCCTGCCTTATGTGCCGCCGCATGATCATCAATGCGGGTCTGGACCGGGTGGTGATCCGCCGGACGGAAACGGAATTCGAGGTGGTCCCCGTGGAGGCGTGGATCGCGGAGGATGATCTGCTGACCCCGGAAAATGTGGTCATGGACCTGAAATGAGCAGGAGATCTGCGGAAAGGAAGTCGTTTCGTTGAAGGCGGGACTTGTTACCTTCTATCATATCCACCATTACGGCGCTTTGCTTCAGGCGGCGGCCACGGAGCGGGCTGTGGAGCACTTTGGCTGGGACTGTGAGATCATTGACTACTTCGTCAATCAGGACAACGCCCTGTTCAAGCGGCCCACCGGCTTGGGTTCCGCCGCCCATGACGCTCACACGGCCCTGCACTATCAGGCGCTGTCGGAGCGTTACCGGCGGTTTGAGAAGTTCAGCCGGGACCATCTGCGGATCTCAGATCGCCGCTATGGGCGCTTTGACGAGCTGGCCGAGGGGCCGCTGCCCTATGACCTGATCCTCTCCGGCAGCGACCAGATCTGGAACCCCAAGATCTTCCCGGACGGCCGGTTCGACCCGGTGTTTTTCGGTACGTTTTCCCAGAAGCGCCGCATTGCCTACGCACCGTCCTTCGGTGTTCCTACCATCCCGGAGGGGATGCAGGCGGAGCTGAAGGGCTATCTGGATGGCTTTTCCCACCTCTCCGCCAGGGAGACTCAGGGGAGCGCCATCATCCGGGATATCGCCGGGAAGGACGCCCCGGTGGTGCTGGACCCCACCCTGCTGCTGACGGCGGACCAGTGGGACTCCATGGCCGATCATCCGGCCAATTACCCCAAGGGCGGCTATATTCTCTGCTATTGTATCAACCGCCCCGGTGCGCTGACACCCTATCTGGAATGGCTCCATCAGGAGACGGGACTGCCGGTGGTGCAGCTTTGCGGCATCCGCCAGAAGGTCCATCCCAAGGCGAAGCAGATCATGGATGCCGGTCCGGCGGAATTTTTGGGCCTGTTCCAGAATGCCGCCTATGTTGTCACCAATTCCTTCCATGGCACGGTGTTCTCCGTCCAGTTCCACCGGCCCTTTTTCACCACGGTCTCCCCGGCGGAGCTGTCCGCCCCGGAACGGTCCCGGACGGTGAGCATCCTGAGCCGGTTGGGTCTTGCCAACCGGGTCATCGGTAAGGGGGATACGGCGGAGCTGCTGGACCCCGTTGACTGGGAAGCTGCCGAAGCGGCTTTGACTGCCGCCCGGAAGGATTCTCTGAATTATTTGCAGGCAGCGCTGGAAGACCGGCCCTATGCGCCGGAAGCGCCGCTTTCTCCTCAGAGCTTTGCCCCGAAGCTGGCAGAGCGGAGCCGCTGCACCGGCTGTACCGCCTGCGCCGCAGGCTGTCCCCATGACGCCATTACGATGGTCCGGGACAAAACTGGCTTTGATTTCCCGGAAGTGGATCTGGAAAAATGCGTCCATTGCGGACGCTGTACCCGGCTGTGCCCAGTTTTGCAGGAGCGCGGTCCGGCGGCTCATCTGCCCGCTGCCTTCGCCGCCTGGAACCGGGATGACGCCGTCCGGAAGGACTCTACCTCCGGCGGCGCGTTCACTGCCATTGCGGAATATGTGCTGGAGGGCGGCGGCGTGGTATACGGCGCTGCCATGGACGGCCATCAGCATCTGCGGCACATCCCCTGCTTCCGGAAAGAGGATCTGTGGCGGCTGCGGGGAGCCAAGTACGTTCAGAGCGATCTGGACGGCGTGTTCCGGGAGATCCGGGAGGTGCTGAAGACCCGCCCGGTGCTGTTTTCCGGTACACCCTGTCAGGTGGATGGGCTGTACCGCTTTTTAGGGTGCCGCCCGGAAAATCTCACCACCTGCGATCTGGTGTGCCACGGCGTACCCTCCCCCGGTGTGTGGGAGGACGAGGCCCGGTTTATCGAAGGAAATAAACGGCGGCGGCTGGCAAATGTCCGCTTCCGCAATAAGGTAGAGGGGTGGGAAAACAGCCACTTTACCGCTGTATATGACGATGGCACCGCGGATTCCGCACCCTTGTTTGCCACCGGCTTTGGCCGGGCCTTTGGCCGAGCGCTGTTTCTGCGTCAGAGCTGCCATGACTGCCAGTATACAAATCTGAACCGTCCCGGCGATTTTACGTTGGGGGATCTGTGGGGCCTGCGGCCGGATGAGTTTCCGGAGCAGCAGCACGCAGGCGTCAGCCTGCTGCTGGTGAACACACCCCACGGCAGCTATCTGTTTGACCAGCTCAAGCTGAACTGCCAGCCCTTCCCGGTGGAGCGGGCTGTGGCGGGGAATCCCCGGCTGGCGCGGCCCATCGGCCCGGCGGCGGACCGGGCATCATTCTTTGCCAGCTATGCGGTAGAGCCTTTTGAGGAGGTCCGCAGACAGTTTTTCCGGCTTCCCAGTCTGCCGGTGCGGGCGGCGGGAAAGCTGTTGTCTCCGGAGGCCAAGGCGAAGCTGAAGGCCAAGCTGCGCAGATGATTTTCACACAAAAAAGCACGTTCTCTTTTTGAAAGAGAACGTGCTTTTTTCAGGCCAGCGCCGCAATGAGCCAAGCAAGACCGATGGTCCCGGCGCCGATCAGGGTGTATACGATGGGGTTCAAAGTCCGCCACCGGTTGGAAAAGCGGCTGGTCCCGCTGGACGCATAATTATGGGCCACCCGCCGGGCTTCCTCCACCAGCTCCCGGGAGGTGATCCCCTCTCCTGCAGCGTCATTGCGGACGATGAAGATGGCCTGTTCAAAAAAACGATGCTCCGGCGCGTCTACCACCACGACCCGCCGGGAAATGCCTTTTACCATGAGCCTTGTCCTCCTCAGTTGATCTGTTTCCATTTTCCCGCAAAGGAGGGAAGTCTATACCAACCAGCGGCGGCTTTTTGAAAATTTTCCTCATACCGGCTGCTCCGGCTCCGGCAAGCGGTAGAGCACCTGCACGGCGCAGTCGTCCTGCAGCCGCTCCCGGCGGACGCTTTCAGAGAGGATCAGGTTGGCCAGTGTCTGGGGATCGTCCCCGCCCCAGCCTGCCAGCAGGTCTTGGAGCCATTCGTCCCGGCTGGGGTCTGCCACGCCGTCGCTGATCATCACGGCGAAGCTGCCGGGCTCCAGCGTCACGGTGGTTATATCCGGTGCGGCAGGAGTGCCCCGCAGTCCCACCGGCAGGCTGCTGCCGGTGATCCGGCGGACGGCGCCGTTCTTTTTCAGATAGCTGGGGGCAGCGCCGAACTTGTAGAAGGTGGCCTCCGAGCCTTTCAAAACGCATAGATCCACCGTGGTAAAGCTGCCGGTCTCCGCACCCCGGAGGGCCATAGCGGAATTCAGGGTGGTGAGGGCAGCCTCCGGCTGGATATCCGCCTCCAAAAACTGCCGCAGCAGCCGGCAGGTGAGGGAGGACTCCCGCCGGGCGGCGTCCCCGCTGCCCATACCGTCCGCCAGCAGCAGACACCAGAGACCGCTGTCCGTGCGGAAGGCCTCCATGGTGTCGCCGCAGACCATTTCCCCCTCCTTGGGCCGCAGAGCCGCGCCGATAACGCAGGCAGGGATCTCTCCAAAGGCGGGGGCCGCCCCGCTGAGACCGGCGGCCGCCGCTGTCAGCAGGTCCGACATCTGGGCGTATTGCCCCTTGGCGCTGCGGCGCGTTTCTTCCAGTTGGCGGCGGTACTGCTTCCGCAGCAGAAAGGCCGACAACTCCCCATTGATGGCCTGCAGCAATTCTGACAGATGGATGCAGCGGTCGGCAAAGTGAACGGGGAAGTCCTTGGCCTTGGCCTTTCCGCGCTCGAGGAGGTAGGGAGTAGCGTCATTGAGGGCGTTGAAGGTGGCGGTGTATTCCTTTTGCCAGCACAGTTCGCACAACGCGCACCCCCGGCATACCTTTTCCGCCGCCCGGTCGAAGATGACGGCGGGATTCTCCTCTTGCGGCGGCGGGGTGCGGCTCATGCTGTCATATAGCTCCCGGAGCGCCTCCGCCGCCCGGTTGAGATGGGTTTTCAGGGCCGTGCGCTGGGCGATGTCCGGGGCCGCTTCCCGCAGAAGTCGCTTTCCGCCGAAGATTCGCCGGGGCAGGGCTAAAAACAGCAGGGAACCGGCCACCGTTTCCAGAAGAAGCGTCTGGGCCAACTCCTCCCGGGAGGTCAGCATGGCCACTGCTGCTCCGGAAAAGAAGGCAAGCGCAGCCATGCTTCGCCGTCTGCATTTCGCGGCGCACAGTCCCGCCACGCCGTAGGCGGCGGTGAACAGCCCGCTGGTTCCGGCAGAGAGGTCCGTGATGAGTCCCAGTCCCAGCCCCGCCGTCACGCCGGTCATGGGACCTTGATCATAGGCAGTGTAGGCCAGCAGGGCGCACAGCAGGACCCGGCCCACGGAGACATTCAAGATGGTCAGGTCTCCTAAAGCCAGCGTCAGGGCCGCCCCTAAAAACAGCAGCCCCTCCGGGGCCAGCCGGTCCTCCTCCGGCTGGAACAGCCGGGTGAAGAAGTGGGCGGAAACGCCTGTCAGGGCCGATGCTGCGGCACAGGGGGCGGCGTGGCTCAGCGGGTCTAAGGATTGCAGCACATAAATACCGCCCACCGCCAGTACCATCCCGGCCGCCAGCACCGGCAGCACCCAGGGCTTTTGCAGAAAGGCAGTGTCCCGGAACGCCGTGGCGGCAGTCAGGATCAAAATGCCTACGGCGGCCAAAGCCAGGACCTGCTGAAAGTCCAGAAACAGCAGCGCTCCCGTCACGCCGCCCAGCAGCGCCGCTGCCCCGTCTGCCCCCGGTCCGGCTGCCGCTATGCAGCCCAAGGCAAAGGGGGCATAGCCGCCGGCGGTCTGGTTGGCGGTGAGGGCCGCCGTCAGGAAAAAGCGGATGCCCCAGTTCAGCCACCGGCCGGACTGGAGCCGCTGGATGCTCATAGAACCGTACTCCATGAAGGATTCCTCCTTTTGCGTAAAGCTGATGATATAGTCCCAGTTTACAGCCTGTCCGGGAAGAAAAGCGTCGCAAACAGGATCGGGGGACGCAATTTCTGTTATCCTTGCATTTTTGCCGAAAATCCGCTAAACTATTGAAATCAATGTGCTGCGGAAAGGGGTGTGCGTCATGCGCATCGGAACTGTGGAGATCTCTTCAAAATTAGCGCTGGCTCCTATGGCGGGGGTGACGGATGCCGCTTTCCGGCAGATCTGTTCCGAGCTGGGAGCGGGCTACACTATTACGGAGTTGATCTCCTCCAAGGCTCTGTGCTACCATGACAAAAAGACCTTTTCCCTGCTGACCCAGTTTCCCGGAGAGCATCCCGCCGCTGTGCAGATCTTCGGCAGCGACCCCGTCTGTATGGCGGAGGCTGCCCAGATTGCCATGGAACACACCGGGGCAGATATTTTAGATATCAACATGGGCTGTCCCATGGGTAAGATCGTCAACAACGGTGACGGCGCGGCACTGATGAAAGACCCGGAGCTGGCGGGACGCATCGTGGAGGCGGTGGTGAAGGCCCTGCCCGGCGTGCCGGTCACGGCCAAGTTCCGCCGGGGCTGGGATCTGGGTCACTGCAACTGTGTGGAGTTTGCTCAGACTCTGGAGCAGGCGGGAGCGGGCGCCGTAGCGGTCCATGGCCGCACCCGGGCACAGGTCTATGGCGGGACCGCCGACTGGAACTGCATCCGGGCGGTGAAGGAGGCTGTGTCCATCCCCGTCATTGCCAACGGCGACATCTGGAAGCCGGAGGACGCGGAGCGTATTCTGCTCCACACCGGAGCGGACATGGCCATGATTGGCCGGGGCTGCTTCGGAAATCCCTGGATCTTCCAGCAGGCCAAAGCCGTACTGGAGGGGCTACCGGTGCCCCCGCTGCCGCCGCTGGCGGAGCGGTGCGAGACCGCCGTGCGGCAGATCCGTATGGCTGCAAGCTACAAGGGCGAGCGGGTGGCGGTGCTGGAGGCCCGGAAGCAGTATTGCTGGTATCTCAAGGGGATTCCCCATGCCAATTACTATAAGGAACAGATCGTACAGATGAATACCCTGGAGGATGTTGACCGCATTACGAAAGGCATCCAACGGGATCTGCGGGATTAGGAGGGGCCATGAACGATCAGAAACACAACTTGATACAAGCGGCCCGGAACGGCGATCAGGTGGCCTTCGGAGAGCTGGTGCAGCAGTACCAGAAGCGGGTGTTCGCCCTTGCGGTGCGGATGTGCCCCACGCCGGAACTGGCGGAGGAGGCGGCGCAGGAGGCATTCCTCGCCGCGTGGCAGGGCCTGCCCTTTTTTCGGGGGGATTCCGCCTTTGCCACATGGCTCTACCGGCTGACCTCCAACGCCTGCGTGGATCTTCTGCGGAAGGAAAACCGCCATCAGGGACCGTCCCTGGACGATGAGACCGTCAGCGCCGAGGTGCCGGACCCCGCCCCCACGCCGGAGAAGGCGGTGGAGCAGCAGGAACTGCGCCGGCAGATCGAGGCGGGACTGCAAACGCTGTCCCCGGAGCACCGGGAGGTGCTGATCCTGCGGGAGATCCAGCAGCTAAGCTACGATGAGATCGCCGACGTTTTATCGCTGGACCTGGGGACGGTAAAATCCCGGATCAACAGGGGACGGCGGCAATTACGGGAATTTTTGCTGAAACAGGGGAACTTTTTATCGTCCGCTGCGTCTAACAAAACAGAAAGGGGGCTGTGAAATGAATATCCATGAAAACACCGCCCTGCTGGACGCCTTTGTGGACGGCGAGCTGACCAGTGAAGAAATGATTTTCGTCCAGTCCCATCTGGACGAGTGCCCGGAGTGCCGGGCCTATGTGGATGACGCGCTGGCGATCCGGGCGTCCTTCCCCACGGAGGACGATGTGGAGCTGCCGGCAGATTTTGCGGAAACGGTGATGAAGGCTGTGGCGGAAGCGCCTCGGTCCCGGTCTAAGAAGCGGCAGCCATGGGGCAAGCTGGCGGCGGCTGCCGCGTGTCTGGCGGTGATCGTACTGATGCAGCAAGGCACGTTGGGCAGCATCAGCGGTAGCAGCGATACCTCCGCTACCTGTGATACGGCCCCGATGGAGGCCGCCGCAGCGGAAAGTGCTCCCGAGGAACGGTGCCTGACCGCCGCCGGCGGGGACAACGACTCGGACAGCTTTGCTGATACGAACACGGAAAGCAAAAAGACGGATGTGTATTATGCCTGCGCTCTGCCGCCGGATCAGACCACTATGGAGAATGACAGCGCGGCAGCTATGACCGACGGTTCCTCCGCTCAGGATGACCTCCCCACGGTGACGGTCAGCAAATCGGATCTGGGCGAGCTGCTGGATGACCGGGAACCCACCGAGGTAAAGCCGGGCGTGTGCCGGTATCTGCTGACCCGGCAGGAGTTTGAGGACTTGGCGGCGAAGCTGGCCGACCGGGGTGTGACACTGAAAACAGAGGACACCGACAGCGACCAGATCTGGCTGGAAATGCTCGACGAATAAACCGCGTAAACGGAAATGCAGAAAAAGCAATGCCAAAAGGCATTGCTTTTTTGCTTGAATTATGCTATACTGCCTTTTCGACAGGTGCCATCTCCCTGTCCAAGCGCCTTTGACCGGGCGTTCGTTCGGCAAGCCAACATAGGCCCGCCGTTCTCTAAACAAAAAAATGGAGGTTTTTTTATGTCCAAATGGTCTACCCGGCAGATCGCTACTGCTGCCATCATCGCCGCACTTTACACGGTGATGTCCCTGCTGTCCTCAATTTTAGGCCTGACCTATGGCCCCATCCAGTGCCGCTTTTCTGAAGCACTGACGGTGCTGCCCTTTTTCCTGCCGGAGGCGGTCCCCGGCCTGTTTGTGGGGTGTCTGGTGACAAATTTGATGAGTACCGTTGGCCCGTTGGATATCATTTTCGGCTCCATGGCCACGCTGCTGGCAGCGCTGTGGACGGCGAAAATGCCCAACAAATTTTTGGCGACCCTGCCGCCGGTGATCTGCAACGCCGTCATCATCGGCGCAATGATCGCGTGGTATGAGGGCGGCTTCTCCGCCCAGTTCCCCGCCCTGTTCGCCTACAATGCCCTGACGGTGGGCATCGGCGAGGCCATCGCCTGCTGTGTGCTGGGACTGCTCCTGCTGGAGGTCATGCCCCGGATCCCTGCCCTGCGGGGACGGCTGGCAGTCCGGTAAAGCCTGCATGCAAAAAGAATCCGCTTTGACATGATGTCAAAGCGGATTCTTTCGTATGTGCTGCTGAAATGATAAGCAAATCAAGCTTTGCTTGCGAAATAGGCCCGGGCATCATCGGCGTTCCGGCGGATCTCCGCTTTCAGAGCGTCCAGAGAGTCGAAGCGGATCTCGTCCCGGAGCCGCTTGTAGAATTCCACCCGGATGGACTGGCCGTAGAGATCCCCGTCAAAATCCAGCATCCAGGATTCCACCGTCAGGTCGCTGCCGTTGTTGACGGTGGGGCGGGTACCCACATTGGTAACGGCGGCATAGCTGCTGCCGTCCATAAGGCAGACACGGGCGATATAAACGCCGTCTCCCGGCACCAGTACATGAGGGGGCGGCACCAGATTCACCGTGGGGATGCCGATGGTGTGGCCGATGCGGCGGCCATGCCGCACCGTCTGGGTCAGGATATGGGGATGGCCCAGATACTCCATGGCCCGCTCCACCTGTCCAAGGCTTACCAGACGGCGGATGTAGGTAGAGCTGACGGTGATGCCGCCCACCGTGACCTCCGGGATAATGTCGCAGCCAAGACCCAGCTCGGCGCACTTGCTTTTCAGCAGCTCCGGAGTGCCTTGGTTCTTGTGGCCGAAGCGGTGGTCATGACCGGCCACCAGATGGACGGCGTGATACCGCTTGATGAGAATTTCCGTTATGAAATCCTCCCAGGAGGTAGTCATCATCTCCTTGTTAAAGGGGACCATGATGACATCGTCGATGCCGTAGAGACTTTTGGCCAGCCAGGCCCGGTCCTCCGGGGAGTTGATGAGGGGCACCGGTACGCCGGTGACTACCTCCTTCGGCGGCTGCGCCCAGGTGAACACCGCAGAGCGGACGCCCCGGCGCCTGGCCTCTTCCACGGTGCGGCGCAGCAAGGCGCCGTGGCCCAGATGGACCCCGTCGAAAAAGCCCAGAGCAATGACTTTTGGTTGAATGGACATGGTTTTATGCTCCAAAAAAGTTCTTGATAGATGTCAGCGTGCCGTTTTCGGCACGGGAAAGGCAGAGAAATTCACCGCTTTTGCCATGGACCCGATAGGTGCCGTCCGCCAGCTCCGGCACCGTGATGGGATTGCCGTTGCGGACCCGGGCCTCCTTGCCGGGAGAGGACAGGGTGTAAAGGGGATAGGATGCAAACATGGACTCCACAGGCCGCAGCAGAGCTTCTCCTTGGGCCTGTACATCCTCAAGGGAGACTGCTTCCGCCAGTGTGTACCCGGCGGCCATGGTGCGGCGGAGACTGAACATAGTGCCGCCGCAGCCCAACGCTTGCCCGATATCGTGGCACAGCGTCCGCAGATATGTTCCCTTGGAGCAGCGGCAGCGGAGCAGATAGTCCGTCTCGCTGACCTGTTCCAATAGCTCTAACTCAAAAATGGTGATATTGCGGGGCTTCCGCTCTACCTCCTTGCCCTTTCGGGCCAGATCATAGAGCTTTTGGCCGTTGATCTTGATGGCGGAATACATGGGCGGGATCTGCGTGATAGGGCCGGTGAAGCGGGGGAGGACGGCTTCCAACGCCGCCCGGTCCACAGTGACGGGATGGGTCTCCAGCGTTTCCCCGGATGTATCCTGGGTGTTGGTGACCAGCCCCAGCCGCAGACCGGCAATATACTCCTTTTCGCCGTTTTCCGCGAATTCTACGGCACGGGTAGCCTGTCCCACAAACACGGGCAGAACGCCGGTGGCCATAGGATCCAGCGTGCCGCCATGGCCTACCCGCTTTT
>OLGA01001044.1_pt1 | contig 22688 bp, 18 predicted proteins | sample 1604881 | NCBI WGS metagenome assembly OLGA01 (sample SAMEA3888896, study PRJEB22519) | human gut metagenome | biome: human gut; feature: human-associated habitat; material: faeces | place: Denmark | collected 2009 | reverse complement strand
AAATATGGCGCCGACCATGTGGCGCAGATCATCACCTTCGGCACCATGGCGGCGAAAGCCGCCGTCCGGGACGTGGGGCGTGCCCTGGGCATGAGCTATCAGGCGGTGGACCGGGTGGCAAAGCTCATCCCCTACCGTCCGAAGATCACTCTGGATCTGGCGCTTTCCGAATCGCCGGAGCTGACAAATCTTTACGAAAACGACCCGGCGGTGAAGGAACTGCTGGACACGGCGAAAAAGGTGGAGGGGATGCCCCGCCACGCTTCCACCCATGCGGCAGGTGTGGTCATCACCGCCGACCCGGTGGACGAGTACGTTCCCCTTGCCAAAAGCGACGAGTCGGTGGTGACCCAGTACACCATGACGGCTTTGGAAGAGCTGGGGCTTTTAAAGATGGATTTTCTGGGACTTCGGAACCTGTCGGTCATCGACCACTGCGTTCAGGAGGTGCAAAAGGAGGATCCGGGTTTTTCCATCCAGAAGATCTCTCTGGAGGATCCGGCGGTTTACGAGATGTTTTCCCGGGGAGAGACCGAGGGCATTTTCCAGTTCGAGTCGGCGGGGATGCGGCAGCTGCTTATCTCCATGAAGCCCCGTTCCATCGAGGATCTGACGGCGGCTACCTCCATCTACCGACCCGGCCCAAGCGCCTCTATCCCCACCTTCTTAAAAAACCGCATAAATCCTGAGGAGATCCGCTATGAAACTCCTATGCTGGAGCCGATTTTGCGGGTGACCTCCGGCTGCCTTCTCTATCAGGAGCAGGTGATGCAGGTGTTCCGGACACTGGCGGGGTATTCCTACGGTCGGGCAGATTTGGTCCGGAAGGCCATGGGAAAAAAGAAAAAGGACGTCATGGAGGCGGAGCGGCAGAACTTCCTTTACGGCAGAAAGCGGGAAGACGGCACGGTGGAATGCCCCGGCGCCGTAGCAAACGGCGTGCCGGAAGCGGTTGCCCAGCACATTTTCGACGAGATGGCAGCCTTTGCGGAATATGCTTTCAACAAAGCCCATGCGACGGCTTATGCGGTGGTCAGCTACCAGACCGCCTTCTTAAAATGTCACTATCCCCGGCAGTATCTGGCAGCACTCCTCACATCCGTCCTGGAAAATACGGGGAAGCTCATCGAATATCTGGAAGAGTGCAAGGCACGGGAGATCCCGATCCTTCCTCCCGACGTGAACCGGAGCTTCGGGGCATTCCGCTCCGAAGGAAAAGGTATCCGCTTCGGACTTGCCGCCATTAAGGGCTTGGGGCGGCCGGTCATCGCGAACCTGACTGTGGAACGGGCGAAAAACGGCCCCTTCAAGGGCTTTACCGACTTCTGCCGCCGGATGGCGGGAAAGGACTTGAACAAACAGGCACTCAAAAACCTGATCCGCAGCGGCGCCATGGACGGCATGGGCTACACCCGCAAGGAGATGGTTGTCGCTCACGAGCAGACCATGGACGCCGCTGCAAACTACGCCCGGATCCACGAGGGTGGGCAGATGAATCTCTTCGCCTCCGCCTCTCTGGAGGAACCGGAGGCGGAAATCCGCCGGCTGGGGGAATATCCCTTCGGCGAGAAGCTCCGGGATGAGTACGAAGCGCTGGGCTTCTATCTGAGCGGCCATCCGCTGGACGCCTATCAGGGGCTGGCTTCCCGGCTGAAGGTCGACCGGGCGGCGGAGCTTACGGCGGAGGATTCCCCTTACGCCGACCGGCAGCGGGTGCGGCTCCTGGGGCGGGCGGCTGGAAAAAAGCTCACCGCCACCAAAACGGGAAAGACCATGTGCTTTTTGACCTTTGAAGATCGGAGCGGCACGGTCGAAGTCCTGATCTTCCCGACCCTTTACCCGGAAGCCCGCCCCTTTCTGGAAAGTGGCGAGCCTTTTTTGCTGGAGGGAACGGTGTCCTTGAAAGAGGAGGAAACGCCGAAGGTGCTGGCTGACCGGATCGTTGGGGTGCGGGAGCTGGACAGTCTTCCGGAAAGGCGTTGTCTGTACCTCAAATTCAATTCGGCGGAGGATCGTCGAATCCCGGAGGTTTTGCGCCTTTTGAAAACCTATCCCGGCGGAGAAGAGGTTCGGTTCTATTTCTCCGACGAGGGAAAATACCGCTATCCCCCCGACCGTCTGCAGGTGGACGCTTCTGAGACTCTCATTGAGGCACTTCGGGAGCTTCTGGGGCAGGGGAACGTAGCGATCAAGTGACCACTTGTAAGAACTCGTCGAATGTGGTACAATGAACCTAGCTTAAACGGACGAAAGGAAGACCCTTATGGAATACGGCGAGAAATTCAGAAAATCCGCTTTCGGCGGCTTCAAGCGGCAGGATGTCCTCCAGTGCATCGAGGAGCTGAATGCCCACCATACCGAGGCGCTGGAAGAAAAGGAAGCGGAGAAAAAAGAGCTTTCCGAGCAGCTTCAGGCCCTTACGGAGGAACTGGAAGAGCAAAAGCGCATAAACGCCGAGCTGACCGAGAAAAACGAAGCTCGCACCCGGGATTTTGCCGAGTGTCAGGAGAAGATCGAGCGGGCCATTGTCGCCAGCAGCGAGCTGAAAAACCAGCTGGAATCCCAGCAGAAGGAGATCCAGGCTCTGAAGGCGGCAAACTCCGAGCTTTCCGTTAAGCGGAGCCTTTTGGAAGAGAATAACCGCACCCTGAAAGCCCGGGTCGAGGAGCTGGAAGAGGAAAAGAGCGGGAGGAAGACCAGCATCGAGATCGGCGAAATGATGGTGGAAGCCAAAAAGACCGCCGACGGCATTTTAAGCCGTGCCAGTCGGCAGGCCGATGCCGCCCACGCCTCCGCCGAAGCGGAAACGGCGGGGATCTCTGCCCGCCTGGCGGAGATCCGCACCCAGCTTTCCGAGGCGTCTGAGGATTTCAAGACCTGTTCCGCCAGCATCATCCGCAGCCTTTCCCAGATGCAGCGGAGCATCGACGATTCCAGGACTCGGCTTTCTCAGCTGAACGTCCCGGAGGAAAAGCCCGCAAAGCCGGTGCCTGCCTCCAAGCCCTCTGTCCGGGATCCGAAAAGCCCCTACAGTTTCCTCTTTAAGAAGTAAAAACAGGAGAATTTTTTTATGAAGAAAATGCTGAAGGACCGGGATTTCCTGAAAAAACTGGTCTTGATCGCTTTACCCATTGCTGCCCAGAACCTGATCACCTTCGCCATCCAGATGGCAGATACCGTCATGCTGGGCGCTTTGGGCCAGACCCAGTTGACGGCGGCTTCCCTCGCCAACCAGCCCTTTTTCGTTTTCACCATCCTGACCTTTGGCCTTGCCAGCGGCGCCTGTGTCCTGAACGCCCAATACTGGGGAAAAGGGGAAGTCGAACCCATCCGGCGGGTGACGGCGCTGGTCATGAAGGTGGCGTTTTTCTTTTCACTGGCGCTGTCCGTTCTGATCTTCCTTTTCCCGGAACAGGTCATGCGGATCTATACCCCGGAAGAAGCGGTGATCCGGGAGGGGGTCAAGTACCTGCGGATCATCGTCTTTACCTATGTGATCTACGGCGTTACCTCCACTTACATCGGCGTTTTGCGGAGTGTTGCTTCCATCCGGATCGCCGTGGTGGTGTATCTGACCTCCCTCTGCGTCAACGTTTTCTTAAACTGGGTGCTGATCTTTGGGAACCTGGGCGCTCCGGCTCTGGGGATCGAGGGGGCGGCGCTTGCCACCCTCATCGCCCGGCTGACGGAATTCACGACCGTCCTCGTCTATGCTTTCTGTATCGATAAAAAGCTGAAGTTCCGTCCGAAGGATCTTCTGAAGCGGGACAAGACCCTGAGCCGGGACTACTTCCGCCACGGCCTCCCAGTGGTTTTCAACGAGTTTCTGTGGTCAGTGGGCGTTTCGGTCCAATCCATGATCTTGGGACGTTTGGGAGAAGCCACCGTTTCCGCCAGTCAGATCGCCTCGGTGGTACAGCAGTTTGCCACCGTCTTTGTCTTCGGCATCGCCAATGCGGCGGCGGTCATCATCGGGAACTCCGTCGGCGAAGGCAATATCGAAAAGGCGGGGCAGCAGGCGGACTGGCTGAAGATCGTTTCCCTGATCATCGGCATATTTGCGGGATTGGTGATCCTTCTGATCCGTCCCCTTGCCGTGAGCTTTTATAACATCCCGGAGACCACAAAAGAACTGGCCGGGAACATGATCCGGATCCAGGCGGGGCTGGTCTTTTTCATCTCCATCACAGCGGTAGGCGTGGTAGGCATCCTGCGGGGCGGTGGGGACACCCATTTTGCCCTCTGCACGGATTTGTTTACTCTGTGGCTGGTGGCGGTGCCGGCGGGGCTCTTGAGCGCCTTCGTTTTCCGGCTGCCGGTGCTCCTGGTCTATGCCGCCATCAAGCTGGATGAGCCGGTGAAGGTCTTTCTTATTTTCTGGCGGCTGAGGAACCGGAACTGGATCAAAAACGTCACCCGTGAACGAAAGGAGGAGCTGGCATGACCCGAAAAGAACGGTCATTGAAAGCGGTGGAAGCGCTGGAAAAGCTCTATCCCGATGCGGCCTGCTCTCTTACTTACGCCCACTCTTACGAGCTTCTGATCGCCACCCGCCTGTCGGCGCAATGTACCGACGCCCGGGTGAACATCGTAACAAAGGAGCTTTTTTCTAAATACCCCACCCTCACCTCCTTAGCGGAGGCCTCCGTGGAGGACATCGAGGTCATCGTCAAGCCCTGCGGCCTTTTCCATACGAAGGCAAGAGACATCGTGAATTTATCCCGGATGCTCCTTTCCGACTACGGCGGGGAGCTGCCCGATACCATGGAAGAACTGACCCGCCTCCCCGGCGTGGGGCGGAAGACCGCAAACCTGGTGCTTGGGGACATTTTCGGAAAGCCGGCAGTGGTGACCGACACCCACTGCATCCGGATCTGCGGGCGGCTGGGCCTTACGAAGGAAACGGAACCTTATAAGGTGGAAATGGACTTGAAAAAGCTGCTCCCTCCGGAAAAAAGCAGCGACTTCTGCCATCGGCTGGTGCTCTTCGGCCGGGAATTCTGCAAGGCACGGAGCCCTCAATGTACCGCCTGCCCCCTGCGGGAATTCTGCAAGGCGGTGGAGCCTCTTAAAAAATAACTTGACAGCAGTGCCTTGCTGTGGTAAAATAAAGTCGAATCAGGGGTGCTGGCTTTAAAAGCCGGCTGAGAGAAACGCAGGTTTCAACCCTTCCAACCTGAAATGGGTAATTCCATCGTAGGGAGATTTGATGAGATACAATCAAATTTCAGCTGCGAGGGAGGCCTTGCAGCTTTTTTGCTGCAGCTTTCCATCGGCGGCAGGCTTGGAGTGCGTTCCTTCCCTGAAAATTTTATCAAAGGACGGATCCTTCCATGCAAAACAATCAGAACAAAACGGTTCTGCGGCTGACGGAGAGCGGCATTCTTCTCGCCATCGGCATCCTCATCGATACTTTTCTGAAGTTCGATGCCACTTGGGCTTACGGTGGCTCCATCACCCTTTGCTCCATGCTCCCACTGGTCATCATCGCCTATAAATACGGCGCCGGCTGGGGATGCCTTGCAGGGCTTGCCCACGGCCTGATCACCATGATGATCTCCGGCGGACGTGCCGGCGGCTTGGCTGCCATGATCGAGGAGAACGGCGGCATCAAGCTGTTCTTGCTCATCATGCTTTTTGACTACATTCTGGCTTTCACCTCCATCGGGCTTGCGGGCTTTGCTCCCCGGTTTTGCAAAACTCAGGTCAGTTCCGTGGCGGTGGGCTCTTTGATCGGACTTTTTGCCCGGTACATCTGCCACACCCTCTCCGGCTTCCTCTTCTTCGGCGACTACGCCGAGTGGTTCTTCGGCGAGCAGGTTCCGTGGGGCGGCTGGTTCCTCAGCACCTTCCATGGAAAAGTCCTGAGCCTTGTTTATTCCATCGTTTACAACGGCCTTTACATGATCCCTGAGATGATCCTCACCGCAGTGGTCGGCGGCATTCTGGCAAAAGCGCTGTCGAAACAGATCGCAGCCAACCGTACCAATATTGCCCCCAAGGCCCTTCGCAACGCTTAATTCTCATTTTACTTTTCCCAGCAAAAACGCCGGACGGATCTTCCTCCGGCGTTTTTGCTGCTCTTTTTTCTTGAAGCCGGCTCGCAAACGTGGTATAGTGAAAGAATACAAGAGAAAACACTTTGGACAGGAGGCAGGCGGATGCGGTTTCTTCATCTTTCCGACCTTCACATCGGGAAACGGCTCAACGAATTTTCCCTTTTGGAGGATCAGGCGTACATTTTGGGGCAGATTTTGGAGATTACGAAAAGCGAGCAGCCGGACGGCGTCCTGATCGCCGGGGATGTTTACGATAAAGCGGCTCCTTCGGCGGAAGCGGTGGGGCTTTTCGACGATTTCCTTACCCGGCTTTCCCGATCCGGGACGGCGGTTTTCCTCATTTCCGGGAACCACGACTCCCCGGAGCGGATCGCCTACGGTTCCCGGATCCTCGACCGGTGCCGGATCTATCTCTCCCCGCTTTATGAGGGGAAAACGGAGCCGGTGATCCTAAAAGACGAAATAGGGGAGGTTGCCGTTTACCTGCTCCCCTTCCTGAAACCCGCCATGCTGCGGCGGTTCTGGCCGGAAGAGGAGATCGGGAGCTACACCGATGCCCTCCGTCTTGCCGTCGGTGCCATGGACATCGGCCCTTCCCGGCGGAACATTCTGGTCGCCCACCAGTTCGTGACGGGGGCTTCCCGCTGCGAGTCGGAGGAGGTGACCATCGGCGGCTTGGACAACGTGGACGCCTCGGTGTTCGCTGTCTTTGACTATGTGGCGCTGGGGCATATCCACAGCCCCCAGAGCATCGGGGATACCATCCGCTACTGCGGCACGCCTTTGAAGTATTCTTTTTCGGAAGCAGGGCAGGAAAAATCCGTTACTGTGGTCGAGCTTTCGGAAAAGGGCAGCCTGCAGCTGCGGACGATCCCCTTGAAGCCCCTTCATGACCTGCGGGAGCTGCGGGGACGATACGGGGAGCTGACCGCCCGGAGCTTTTATGAGGGCACGCCTACCGAGGATTATCTTCACATCGTCCTGACCGATGAAGAAGATGTTTTAGGGGCGGCGGAAAAGCTGCGGACGATCTATCCGAATCTGATGAAGCTCTCCTACGACAACCGCCGGACCCGGAGCGACCGGGTGCTGGAAAGTGCTTCCGGGGTAGAAGAAAAGTCCCCCTTGGAATTGCTTTCGGAGCTTTACCGGCTCCAGAACAATCAGGAGATGAGCGAGGAGCAGCAAACCTACGCCGCTTCCGTTTTTGAAGCCGTCAAGGAGGGAGAAGAATGAAGCCGTTGAAGCTCACTCTGTCCGCATTCGGCCCCTACGCCGGGAAAACGGAGATCCCCATGGAGCAGCTGGGGGATAGGGGGCTTTATCTCATCACCGGCGACACCGGTGCGGGGAAGACCACCCTTTTTGACGCCATCACCTTCGCCCTTTACGGGGAGCCCAGCGGCAGCAGCCGGGAGCCTTCCATGCTCCGGAGCCAATATGCCGACCCGAAGACCCCCACTTTTGTGGAAATGGAGTTCTCCTGCCGGGGGAAAAAGTATGTGGTGCGACGAAACCCGGAATACCTTCGGGTCAGAACCAGAGGGGAGGGGTTCACCAAACAGTTGGCAGACGCCGAGCTGCATTTTCCCGATGGGCGGCCGCCGGTGACGAAAGCAAGAGAAGTGACTCAGGCCGTTCGGGATCTGATCGGGCTTGACCGGAACCAGTTCTGCCAGATCGCCATGATCGCCCAGGGGGACTTTCTGCGGCTGCTCCTTGCAAAGACCGACGAACGGATCCGGATCTTCCGGGAGATCTTCCACACCGGATATTACAAAGCCTTCGAGGAGCGGGCAAAAGCCGATGCCTCCGCCTTAAAGCAGCAGGCAGAGGAGGTGAGCCGCCGTTCCGCCCAGTCCCTTTCCGGGGCGGAATGGGAGGAAGGCGATGGGCTTGGGATGGAGCTTTCCCGGCTGAAGGCGCAGGGGGAAGCGGCGGATCCTGAAGAAGCGGCGGTACTTTTGGGGGAACTTTTGGAAAAGGATCGGGTATCGGAGGGTGCGCTGAAGGAACAGCTGGGCGGGCTTGAAGTGCGGCTGGAAACGGTGCAGAAAAAGTTAGGACAAGGGTTGGAACGGGAAAAGGCAAAAGCGGATGTTTCCCGGCTGAAAAAAGAGCTGGCGGAAAAAGAACCGAAGCTCGTTCCCCTTCGGCTGGAGCAGGAAGCGGCGGAAAAGGAAGTCCCCCGCCGGGATCAGCTGGCCGCACAGATCGCCGTGGAGAAGCAGCAGCTTGACAGCTACGGGCAGCTGGAAGCGCTTTTAAAGACAAGGGCAGAAAAGGAAATCCGCCGGAAAACGGAAGGGGCGGATTTGGAAAAGCTGCGGAAACGGCAGCAGGACTGGACGGCTCGGCTCTCGGAAGGAAAAGCGGAACTGCAGACCCTTTCGGGTGCGGAGGGACAACAGGCGGAAGCGGAAAGCCGGCTCCGGGAGCTGAATGCGAAAAAAGAGGCGCTTTTGGGGCTTTCCCGGAGCCTGCAGGTCACGGAGCGGCTGGAAGCAGACTACAGGGCGGCGGCGAAAAAATATCAGGCTGCGGCGGAGGAAAGCGACCGGCTGCAAAAGGAGCTTTTAAAGCAGGAACGGGCCTTCTTTGACGGGCAGGCGGGGATCTTAGCCGCCGGGCTGGAAGAAGGAAAGCCCTGCCCGGTCTGCGGCTCCCTTTCCCATCCGGCGCCTGCCAAAGCGGCTGGCGGCCCGCCGACCAAAATGCAGCTGGACGCCTTAAAACGGAACGTGGAAGCGGCCCGGGAGCTGGCAATGGGGTCAAGCGGCAGGGCACAGGCAGCAAGAGGAAAGGCGGAGACCGCCAGAGCCTCCGTGGAGGAAGCGGCGGCAACCCTTTTGACCCCCGGCGCCCTGTCGTTAGAAGAGCGGCTTTTCCGGCAGCAGGAGGAGCTTGAAGATGCTTTGGAAGCGGCTGCCGCACAGCTTCAGAAAGCACAGATGGTGCTTGCAAGAAAGCGGCTGCTGGAAGAAAAGATTCCGGAAACGGAAAAAAGATGCCAGAGCTGGGCGGCTCAGATCGAGGCAGAGGAACGGGGACAGCTGACCCTTCAAACCGAGATCGAAGGGCTTGACCGGCAGTCGAAAGCCCTTTCCGAGGGGCTTCCCTTCGCTTCCCGGCAGGAAGCGGAAGCAGCGCTTTTGAAGCTGCAAGCGGAGAAGACCGGTCTGGAGCGGCGGCTTTTGGCGGCGCAGAAAGCCTACGAAGCCGCTTTCAAGGAAACGGAGGAGAAGCGTGCCGGGATCGCCGCATTGGAACGGCAGCTGGCAAACGGCGAGGACGCAGATGCCGCCGCCCTTCAGAAAGAGCGGCAGCAGTTTCTGAACGAAAAGACGGAAGCTCAAAGGACGCTGGATCGGGTAAAGCTGCGGCTCAGCGGAAACGGGGCGGCGAAAAAGGCACTGGAGCAGCAAAGCGGCGACCGAGCGGAGCTGGTGAAGCGCTACGGCTGGCTGCGGGCGCTGGCGGATACCGTCGGTGGGCAGGTTCCGGGGAAGGAGAAAATCCGGCTGGAGACCTATGTGCAGACCACCTATTTCGACCGGATCACCGCCCGAGCCAACATCCGGCTGATGAAAATGACCGGCGGGCAGTACGAGCTGAAGCGGCAGGAAACGGCGGAAAACCGGCAGGGTCAGACGGGCTTGGAGCTTAGCGTTATCGACCATTATAACGGTACGGAGCGCAGCGTTCGCACCCTTTCCGGCGGTGAATCCTTCGAGGCTTCCCTGTCGTTGGCACTGGGGCTGGCGGACGAGATCCAGTCAGTCGCCGGCGGGGTGAAGCTGGACGCCATGTTTGTGGACGAGGGCTTCGGATCGCTGGACGAAGAGGCGCTGGATCAAGCCATCGGCGCTCTCAACGATTTGGCGGAAAGCAATCGGCTGGTGGGAATCATTTCCCATGTAGCGGACTTGAAAAACCGCATTGATCGGCAGATCATCGTCACGAAAGACCGCTCCGGCGGCAGCCGGGTCACCTTACAGGTATAAAACGCCCCGCAGTCTCTTTTTTTGGAGGCTGCGGGGTGTCTGGCTTCTTGGAGAAGGTTAAGCGCCCTTGGAGGGTTCGGTGTTTCCGGTAAGGATCACCTGAGTGGGGAAGGCGATCTCCACCTGCAGGTCGTCCATTAGCTGCCGGATGTCGAAGTTCACCTTTTCTTTCAGCCCCATGTACTCCGCCCAGGTGGTGCGGAGGGCGTAGTAATAGATTTCCAGATTCAGGCTGTAGTCTCCGAAGGCGTCGAAGGTGACCAGGACGCTTTCCTGTTCCACATCGTCGGGATAGCGGGACAAAAGGGTACGGACGCCTTCTACGGCTGCATGGAGCTTTTCCTGAGGGGTATCGTAGGTGACGCCTAAGGTGAAGTGAACCCGGCGCTTGGACATTCTCGACCAGTTGACGATGGAGGTGTTGGCTAAGATGGAGTTAGGGATGACCACCTCGGCGTCTTTGAAGGTGCGGATCCGGGTGGTGCGGAGGGTGACGTCGGTGACGACCCCTTCCATTTCCGGGGTCTGGATCCAGTCACCGACGGTGAAAGGCTTGTCGGCGATGATGGCCAAGCCCCCGAAGAAGTTACTGGCGGAATCCTTGGCGGCGAGGGAAACGGTGAGGCCGGCAAGTCCTAGACTGGTGATCATGCCGGTGATGTCGTAGCCGGTTTCGCTGATAATTAAAATGACCGACAGGACAAACAAAAGACCCCGGACGATCCGTGCTACGAAGGAGATAAGAGCTTTGTCAAGCCCTGCATGGCTGCCCTTGACGGCGGCGACGATGGGCTCTGCGGCGTTCATCAGCCCCCAGGTCAGGGCGACGATCAAACTGATCCGTAGGAAAGTCCGGAGGAGGGGGAGAAGCCCCAATAAGGCGGAAAAGCCCCGGGTCAGCTCCCAGGCGCCTAAATAAACGCCGATGCAGACCAGAAAGGCGCACAGGGGCTTTTCAAAGCCGTCGATGATCTCCTGCGCCGAATGGAACCGGCGGAAGCAGCGGTGGAAAATTTTAGAGAGGAGCCGTACCATCGTCCTCCGGAGAAGGAAAAAGGCAAAGAAAAAGAGAATGGCTAACCCGAGGGAAAAAACGTAGGGAAGAAGATGGGAAAAACGATCCAGAATTTCGGCTGTCGTCTGCACGGAAAAGCCCTCCTTTGATGAGAGAAAATGGGAAAACGGGGAATCCTATTTCTGCGCCGAAAAAAGCGGTGCAGAAAGGGGTCATGTTTGGTATGAAAAAGGGGAAGAAACGGTCGGTCATGGTAAAAGACGGGGTAGTCAGCGCACTCATTCACCCCCATCCCAGCAAGACGGATCCGCAGGGGAGCTGGACCGGGCTTCCGGCGGATGAAAACGAAGAGCCGGTTCAGGACGCTGACGACCTTTAAGGCTGCTCCGGCGGACGAATCCGGGGGGAGGGGGAAAGATTTTTCCGGAAGGTTACGGGGGAAACCCCGTAGGCCTTTTTGAATTGCTTCGAGAAGTTTGACAGGTCGTTGAAGCCGCAGGAGTAAAGGATCTCAGTGACGCTTAGGTCGGAGGTCTCCATCAGCTCCCGTGCCCTTGTCAGCTTGAAGCCCAAGAGGTATTCCTGAGGGGACATCCCCAGCATCTTTTTGAAAATGCGGAAGAGATGGCTCCGGTTCACGCCGACGTGGCGGGCCAGATCCTCCACGGTGACGCCGTAGGAGTAGTTCCGGGCGGCGTATTCCATGGCGTTTTCCACAATGCCCCGGCTTAAGATGCCCCGGGGGTACCGCTCCCGGTAGAGGAGGGCAAAAAAGTCGTAAAGCCTTGCGGTGGTGAGAAAGGGGTTTTCGGAAGGGTTGATGCTGCGGTAGATCTCGCCTACGCATTTTTCCATCTTCTCCGGGCTTTTGAAGGAGAAAATGGGCTGCTCCAGGCTTAAGCCGCACTGGTTTATGATGAAGTCGGAGCCGCTCCCGCCGAAGCCCACCCAGCAGTAGTACCAGGGGTCCTCGGCGTCGGCGGTATAGGTGGTGATGATGTTGGGGTGGATGAGGAACCCTTGCCCGGCGGACAGCCGGAACTTCCGGTCCCCCACGGTGAAGGTCCCCTTCCCGGAAAGGACGCAGTGGATCAGGTAGTGGTCCCGGACGGCGGGGCCGAAGTTGTGAAGGCTTTCGCAGTGCTGAAAGCCGCATTGACAGAGGTAGACGTTCCCGCCCCGGTCCGGGGCCGGGCGGAAGGCGCTGTAACTTTCCTGAACGTCATGGAGCGCGTCCATGGGCATTTCTCCTTTTCCGCAGATGTTTCCATTCCAGTATATGCTTGTGTCAAATTGGAAACAAATTCAGCCTCCCTTGCCTAAAGGGGAGAGGGCCGCGCGTATGCGTGGCGAGGGGATTGTGGTTGGTGGAGGGATGACTTGCCTCCCTTTAGGCAAGGGAGGCTTTTTCTTAAATTTAATATAACATTTTCGCTATATTTTTTCAAGTTATATATACAAATAGAGCTATCTCGAAATTACGAGATAACTCTATTTTTGATGGTATGACAAAAATCATACCGATACATTGAAAATCATACCAAATAAAATGCAGTTAAAAACTTTGTTTTTAAGCAGTGAAAATGCCGAAAGTATGACGGTTATTCCTGCCGTAGCTTCGATTTTGGTATTGACAATGGTATATAAAGTATGTTATACTTCAATTGTGAACGGGGATGACACCCATAACAAAAAACAGTATCACACATTTACAATAAGGGGATGATACCCATAGAAAAAAACATTGTTGTTGTAGATGAACAAGGAAATGAATATGAGGCGACCTACCCAAAAAGGGCAAAAGGTCTTGTGAAAAATGGCAGGGCACGCTTCATAGATGAAAACACTATATGCCTTGCGTGTCCGCCAAATATTGAATTGGAGGACAAAATAATGTCAGAAAATAAACAGGTTGATTCTGTTAATTGCACTAATATCCATAATAATAGCGGAGTTTCCAAAGAGATTGCTGATGCTATGTCTGATTCGCTTAATTCAACATCGGAACAACAACGCTCAGAAAAACTCACTATGGATTATCTACTAGGTAAAATTGAAGAAATCTCACTTAGTCAGGCATTTCTCACTGATGCGATTTCTGAACTAGGAAAAATGAAATCAGGTGGACCTGGTGATGTAGGAACACAAGAACAAGCAAAAGCAATAGGGGAAATCATCAAAGCGAGAGAAGCAACAAATCAAAAATTAATTGCTCTCTATGAAAGGATGTATGATGACTTAAAGCCTGATAAAAAAATCAATAACGAAAGGGTTGCCGTTATAGGAACTTTAATCGAAACATTGGGTGAGGGACTTACACCTGTAGAATCCAAAGAGGCTTTAACCGAAATATTTGGAATTGCTTTACAAGATTAACAAAAAACATCTAAATAAAAGCCTTGTCGTAGAAAACCGCTGCGGCAAGGTTTTTTGTCCCTATTGTGCTTCAACCATAGCAGAGATTTACCAAAAATGCAACATTTCGCCAAATCCATGCAAGATTTTCCTCTGGGATTTTTCCCCGTTTTGGATTATCATAAAAGCACAGACGCTCCCGGGAAAATGAAAGGAGAATGGCTATGAAAATTACATTTGTCGGCGCTGGAAGCACAGTTTTTGCCAGAAACGTCATCGGCGACTGTATCCTCACGCCGGAACTTGGGGATTTTGACGTCTGTCTTTTTGACATCGATCCCAAGCGGCTGGATGAATCCTACCAGATTCTCGGCAACATTAACAAGACTGCCAACGGAAAGGCCCACATCACCCAGACCCTGGACCGGGAGACCGCTTTCCGGGGCGCGGACTTCGTGGTCAACGCCATTCAGGTGGGACTTTACGATCCCTGCACCATCACCGATTTTGAAGTGCCCAAAAAGTACGGCCTGCGGCAGACCATCGCCGATACGCTGGGGATCGGAGGAATTTTCCGGGCGCTGCGCACTATCCCGGTGATGAAGTCCTATGCCGATGACATGGAGCGCTGGTGCCCTAACGCCCTCTTCTTAAACTACACCAACCCCATGGCCATGCTGTCCGGCTATATGCAGCGGTTCACGAACATTAAAACGGTGGGCCTCTGCCACTCCGTGCAGGGCTGCGCCAAGGGGCTGCTTGAGGAGCTGGGGATGAACGAGTATGTGGACAACTGCCGCTGGAAGATTGCCGGCATCAACCATCAGGCGTGGCTTCTGGAGCTTGCAGATTTACAGGGCAACGACCTGTATCCGGAGATCAAGCGCCGGGCGGACGACCCCGCTTACAACACCGAGCGGAAGGATCTGGTACGGTTAAAGCTGATGAAGGAATTCGGCTACTATATCACCGAATCCAGCGAACATAACTCGGAATACACCCCTTACTTCATCAAGGATAAATATCCGAAGCTGATCGAGGAGTATAAGATCCCGCTGGACGAATACCCCCGCCGCTGCATCAACCAGATCAATGGCTGGAACGAGATGCGGGACAGCCTGCTGAAGGACTCCCACATCAAGCATGAGAAGACTCACGAATTTGCATCTTACATCATTCAGGCGGTGCTGAACGACAAGCCCTATCGGATCCACGGGAACGTGCTGAACACCGGACTCATCACCAACCTGCCTCAGAACGCCTGCGTGGAGGTGCCGGTTTTGGTCGACCGGAACGGCTTCAACCCCTGCTACGTCGGGGATCTGCCGGAGCAGTGCGCCGCCCTGAACCGGACGAACATCAACGTTCAGCTGCTGACCATCAAAGCGGCGGAGACGCTTCAGAAATCCTACATCTATCAGGCTGCGATGATGGATCCCCACACCAGCTCCGAACTGTCCATTGATGACATCAAGGCGCTGTGCGACGACCTGATCGAGGCTCACGGCGACTGGCTCCCCAAATTCCACTAAAAAGAAAATTCCCTGCCGGAGAGGTTCCGGCGGGGAATTTTTTTCAGTAAAGATCCCGGATCATAGGTTTGGCTTTGTTGACCAGCTGCTTGTCGTTATCATAGGTGAGGAAGGAGTGGGCCAGGTTGATCTCCACCCATTTGATCTGGGCGATCTCTTCTTCCTGAGGGGTGTACTGGAAGGTTTTGGCCTTCCCAAGAAAGTAGATGACGTCCTTGGTGGTGTCCCGCTTGGGGGAGTAGGAGACGACCTCCCGGAAGGAGGTGTTCAGCTCCACGTCGATGCCCGTTTCTTCCTTGATCTCCCGAAGGGCGGTCTGCTCTTCGGTTTCGCCGGGCTCTACATGACCTTTGGGGAAAGACCAGTGGCCGCCGACCACATGCTTGATCAAAAGCAGCTCGATGTTTCCATGATACTTCCGGAAAACCACTGCTCCGCAGGATTTTTCATAAGACATTGCAAGAATCCTTTCGTACAAAAGAAATAATTACTTATATTTTAGCACACTTGAAAAGAAAATGCAAAGGATATGGAAAAAATCTGCACTCTTTGCAGGAAAAAGCCGGGGCAGAGGGATCTGCTCCGGCTTTTCGGGCCATTGTTTGGATCAGAAATGGATCTTTTCTTCGATGTAGGCGGACAACTCGGAAATGGGGAGCCGGACCTGCTGCATGGTGTCCCGATCCCGGACGGTGACGCAGTTGTCGGTCTCGGAATCGAAATCGTAGGTGATGCAGAAGGGGGTGCCGATTTCGTCTTCCCGGCGGTAGCGCTTGCCGATGGCGCCGGTTTCGTCAAAGTCCACCATGAACTTGTCGGAGAGCATGGCGTAGACTTCCATGGCTTTTTCGGAGAGTTTTTTGGACAGGGGCAGGACGGCGGCCTTGAAGGGAGCCAGAGCGGGGTGCAGGTGGAGCACGGTGCGCTCGGTGCCGTCTTCCAGCTGTTCAATATCAAAGGCTTCGCAGAGGAAGGCGAGAGCCACCCGGTCGGCGCCCAGAGAGGGCTCTACGACGTAGGGAATGTAGCGTTCGTTGGTTTCCTGATCGAAGTATTCGAGAGATTTGCCGCTGGCCTCCTGATGACGGCCAAGGTCGTAGTTGGTGCGGTCGGCGATGCCCCAAAGCTCGCCCCAGCCGAAGGGGAAGAGATACTCAAAGTCCGTGGTGGCCTTGGAGTAGAAGGCCAGCTCCTCGGGCTCGTGGTCCCGCAGCCGCATATTCTCCTCTTTCATGCCGAGGGAGAGGAGCCAGTTCTTGCAGTAATCCTTCCAGTAGTAGAACCAGTCCAGATCGGTGTCGGGCTTGCAGAAGAATTCGCACTCCATCTGCTCGAATTCCCGGGTGCGGAAGGTGAAGTTGCCAGGAGTGATCTCGTTGCGGAAGGACTTGCCGATCTGGCAGACGCCGAAGGGCAGCTTTTTCCGGGTGGTGCGTTGGACAGCGGCAAAGTTCACGAAGATGCCCTGTGCGGTCTCGGGGCGGAGGTAGACCTCGCTCTTGGCGTCCTCGGTGACGCCGATGAAGGTCTTGAACATGAGGTTAAACTTCCGGATGTCGGTGAAGTTTTTGCTGCCGCACTCGGGGCAGGCGATGCCGTGATCCTTGATGTAGGCGCTCATCTGCTCGAAGGTCATACCATTGGGGTCGCCGCCGTCTTCTTCAATGAGCTTGTCGGCACGGTAACGGGCTTTGCAGTCCTTGCAGTCCATCAGCGGGTCGGAGAAGCCGCCCACGTGGCCGGAGGTGATCCAGGTCTGGGGGTTCATGATAATGGCAGAATCCAGGCCCACGTTGTAGGGGGACTGCTGGACGAATTTCTTCCACCAGGCCTTTTTCACGTTGTTTTTGAACTCCACGCCCAAGGGACCGTAGTCCCAGGCGTTGGCAAGTCCGCCGTAGATCTCGCTTCCGGGGTATACGAATCCTCTGCCCTTACAGAGGGTGATGATCTGATTCATGGTTTTTTCTTCGTTTTTCAGCATATCGATCCTTCTTTCCCGGGCCATAATAAGCCGGAATTTCATATATACTTATTTTAATGAAAAACAGGTGTAAAGTCAAGGGATTCCGGGGAATTCCCACTTTACCTTCAGGGGAAAATGTGGTATACTGGACGCAGAACCGATTTTTGGGCGGTTTTCCCCGTTTTGCGGGGAGAAAGAAAGAGCGGGAAAAGACCCGCAGGACCTGCGACAAAGAAAGAAGGAGGTACGGATATGGAACACACGAGAAAAGGGCTCCGGCTGCTGGCGGCAATGGCTGCTGCGGCGATGACGGCGGCTCTGCTCCCGACGTTTCCGGCGGCGGCAGCCGGCGGGACTGTTGTGGCGAAAAGAAGCTTCGACTCGGATATCTACAACTATCTGCTGGATGCGGCAGATGCCAATGGAGACGGGAAGCTCAACGAATACGAGCTTTCTCTGGTCACCGAGGTGGATTTGAGCGGCATGGGGCTCAAGTCCTTAAAAGGGCTGGCGAAGCTGCCGAATTTAAGCTGGGTGGATGCTTCGGACAATGAGCTGAAGACCCTGACGACCCTGGGAAAATGCACGAGCCTTTACTACTTAGACGTCAGCGGCAATGCGCTGACGGGGCTTTCCGGGCTTTCGGGGCTTTCGAGCCTGCGGGAGCTGGATGCCAGCGGCAACACCATTTCGTCAATCACGGCGCTGGCTTCTTTGGAAGACCTGGAGAGCCTTGACCTTTCCAAAAACAAGCTCAAGACCGTTTCGACATTAGGAGAGCTGTACGGGCTGTCCACGCTGATCCTCGACAACAACCTGATCACCCGGATGCCGGATCTGTCCCGGTGGCTCCATGTGCTCAGCGCACGGAATAACCAATTGACGGATATGAGCTTTGTGACCAGCCTGACCCGGCTGGAGCAGCTGGATCTTTCCGGGAATGAGATCACGGAGATCCCGGATCTTTCCAAAAACACGGCGCTTACGGTGCTGTATCTGGAGAAAAACCGGATCGACACCTTAAGGGATTCCTCCAAGGCAGCGGTGTCCCAGCTTTCCTCCGGGGAAGTGAAGCTCCTGCCCCAGATGGTGGCGGGCTGGCAGCAGCAGGGGGATGTCCGGTCATATTTTACCGATGATAAGGGCACCTATGTCACCGGGACTTACACCATCGACGGCATTTCCTACACGTTTAACGAGTATGGGGAGCTGGGCGGCTCTTCCGGCACGACCACCGGCTGGGTGGAACAGAACGGCGGCAAATATTATAAAAAAGCCGACGGGACGTATCAGACCGGGTGGCTCAATCTGGACGGGACTTACTATTATTTTGAAAGCGACGGCAAGATGGTCACCGGGTGGAAAAAGGTAGGACCTTCCAATTACTATTTCGATCCGGCAGACGGGAAAATGGCCGTGGGCTGGAAGCAAGCAGGCGGAAAGTGGTACTACATGAACGCCTCCGGCGGAATGGTCACCGGCTCCCAGACCATTGACGGCAAGAGCTATGTGTTCGCTTCTACCGGCGAGCTGACCCAGGGGACGGCTCCCGGAGGGACGCCGTGGGAGATCCGGGACGGGAACACCTATTACAAAAAGAGCGATGGGAGCTACCAGACCGGCTGGCTCAACTTAAACGGGATCTGGTACTATTTTGAAGCGGAAGGCAGACGGATCACCGGCTGGAAGCAGGTAGGGCCTGCGTGGTACTACTTCGATCCGGACGACGGCACGATGGCCGTGGGCTTTAAAAAGGTGAACGGCAGCTGGTACTGCTTTGCCTCTTCCGGCGCCATGCTGACCGGGAGCCAGATCATCGACGGGAAGAACTACACCTTCGGCTCCGACGGGAAGCTGACCCAGGGTACGCCGCCTTCAGAGACGCCGGCGGTCACGGCCGGATGGGTGGAGCAGAACGGGAGCAAATACTACCGGAAAGCCGACGGCAGCTATCAGACCGGCTGGCTGAAGCTCAATGAAAAGTGGTACTATTTCAATTCCGATGGGAAGATGGCCACCGGCTGGATCAATGTGGGCAGCAGGCGGTACTTCTTACAAAAGGACGGCATCATGATCTCCGGAGCATGGTACAGCATCGACGGAAAGAGCTATTATTTCTATGCCAGCGGCGCTTTGGCGGTGAATACCACCATCAATGGCTATAAAGTCGGCGCAGACGGCGCATGGATCAAGTAAGAGAAAAGGCAGGCTTTTAAGCCTGCCTTTTTGCGTAGGAGGAGCGTATGAAGCATTTTTATTACGGCGACGGAAAAGGGAAAACCACGGCGGCCATGGGGCTTGCTTTGCGGGCAGTGGGGAGAGGAATCCCCACGGTGATCCTGCAGTTTTTAAAGGACGGCAGCAGCGGGGAGATAAGGGCGCTGCGGACGTTCCCGGAGGTGACGGCGCTGGCGGAGGAAGGGTTTACGGGCTTTGTCTTTGCTATGTCGGAGGAGGAAAAGAAGCACTTCCGGCAGGTGATGGCGGAAAACCTTAAAAAGGCGGAGAGCCTTTGCCGGGAAGGACGGCGGATGCTGGTCTTGGACGAGATCGGGTCGGCGCTGGATACGGGCATGGTGGAGCGGGAGAATTTTCTCCGCTTTCTGGATGGGCTCCCGGAGGAGACGGAGGTCGCGATGACCGGCCATCGGGGGGATGAGGAGCTGATCCGGCGGGCAGATTATGTGACCCGGATGGAGAAGGGAAAGCATCCGTATGATAAGGGAGTTTCGGCGAGGGAAGGGGTGGAATATTAAATGCGATTTATAGAAAGAAACGCTTTTCTGCAAATAAAACCCCGCATCCGTACCGGGTGTTCCGGAAGGATGCGGGGTTCAGATGGAAAACCGTCCGGCCAGAGTTGATCGGGCGGTTTGTTAGGGAGAGCGGTTTATTTGCTACTGTCGGAGGACTCTTCCGGCTGGGGAAGCTCGATGTTCAGCTGCTCGGCCAGATAGTCCAGCTGAGCCTGCTGGGCGTCGATCTGAGCCTGCAGGGTGTCGATCTTCTTCTGATCCTCCGCCTTGATTTTATTGGTGGCGGAAAGATACATGGCGAAGACCATGGTCACAGCGCAGCAGAAGATGGTAAGTGCGATGGTGACGGGGTTAAAGTAGCCCTTATTCTCCTTCTGGACGTTCATGACCGAGAAGAAAGCGGTGCGGCTCAGGGCCTTGCGCAGGGCGATGCTCAGGGGAACGGAGATCACCACGGCAGCCACGGCGTTGACGGTGGAAGCGGCGATCTTGGGGATCACGGCTAAGAACGCTGCCTGAGAGGCGGTGCCAACCAGCCGGAGGGTGGCATAGGATTTCAGGAGGTAGAGGAAGATGTAAGCGAGCTGTCCGACTACGCCGGCTAAGATCACCTGCAGTACCCGGCTCTTTCCCTCTTTGCGGAAGGCGGCACGGCCCAAGAGACCGGCTAAAAAGCCCATGGCAAATTTGGAGCAGAAGGTGTAGGGAGCGGATACGATGTATACGGGATCAAAGAGGTCGTAAAGCCCGGCGCCGATGCCGGAGGCGAGACCGCCCACGCCCGGTCCGAAAAGGAGACCGGCCAGCAGACACATGGAATTGCCCAGATGGACGCGGGTCACGTCGCCGATGCTGACGGGGATCTTGAACTGGAGGTAGTTCCCCACGAAGACCAGTGCCGCCATCATACCGACGGACACCATGAAGAGAAGTTTTTTCCGCTGTTCGGTTACTTGCTGTGCCATACCGTTTTTCCGGGCGTGAAAAGCGCCCGTCTCCTTTCGTTGTTGCTGGCTGGCATTTCTTGAAAATTCTTAAAGAAGCCGGTACCGGTCGAAGGTCTGATCCGTGGAGAGCCACCCCAGGCAGGATTCCAGCATGACACCGTAGCGGGTGTCGCTGCCATAGCTGAAGGTGGTGCGGATGGCAATCTCTAAGAATCGGGTGGCACGCTCGATGGCCATGGGGAGGCTGTCACCGTTTAAAAGGGAGCCTACCATGACGCTGGCGAAGATGTCGCCGGTGCCGGGATAGGAGGCAGGGACGTAATTGCAGTCCACCCGCCAGTAGTCGCCCCGATCCCGGTCGTAGCCTAAGTTCGAGATGGTGCCGTCAGCCATCTCCACGCCGGTGACGGTGACCAGCCTCGGCCCCAGCTCACTGAGCCTTGCGACCAGGCGTTTTGCTTCAAACTGACGCAGGGGGGCGGAGGGGTACTCCTCCCCCAGAAGGATGCTTGCTTCCGTCAGGTTGGGGGTGATGAGATCGGCCACAGCCGCCAGCTCCTTCATCCGCCGGCACATTTCCGGGGTGTAGGTGCGGTAGGGGCGCCCGTGGTCGCCCATGACCGGATCCACCACCGCCAGCGCATCCGGGTAGGCGGCGTAGTATTCCAGACAGTGGTCGATCTGCTCCAAGGACCCTAAGAATCCGCTGTACACGCACTCAAACTCCAGCTTCAGGCGCTTATAATGCTCCAGCGTTGGAGTGAGATAGTCGGTGAGATCCCGAAACACCACCTCTCCCAACCCTCCTGTGTGGGTGGAGAAGACGGCGGTGACCACGGGGCAGACCTGCACCTTCATGGCGGACAGGGTCGGCAGGATCACCGAAAGCGAACACCGTCCGAATCCCGAAAGATCGTGAATGGCGGCGACGCGGGGGGGCCTTTGCAGCATCATACGGAGCATCCCTTTCTGCGCTTTTTAAAGCGGCTTTTTGAGAATTTTCGTAAAATGCAGATGCGGCGTTTTGCCGTGTCTGCATTTATTTTATGTCGGATCCGGGACGGATGCAAGGAAGCGGCTTCGCCCTTCGGCCCCGGCGGTTTTTGGAACTTTCCATCAAGAATATTATAGCGAAAAGTGTCCGGTTTGGCAATTGTTCCGGGAGAAAAGGCAGGAAAAAGAAGGTGTTTTTCCGCAGTTTTCCATTTTTGCCAAGGGGAGGCTCGATTTCAAGTCATTCCCTGTGCAGAAGGTAGAAAAAGCGGGAAAGCTAATTTTGTTCCGCGAAAGAGGAACAAGTCCGGAATACAAAGGAGAGATCGTTATGAATCAGACGCTGAGCAGCGTTTTGAAAGGCGCTGCCGCCGGGGCAGCAGTGGGAACGGCCGCCTATATGGTCATGGGCACCGGGAAAAACAAGGTGCGGAAAATGAAAAAGAAAGCGGCCCGGGCCATGAAGACCGTAGGAGGCGTTTTTGACAGCCTGGCCGGCATGATGTAAAAGAGGCGCAGCTTTTTTGTAGAAGCAAAAAGGCTGCGTCCGTTTACATCCGGGAAGCATATTGGGCAAAAGGGAAAAAAGGGAGGAATTTTTTTCAGCGGAATTTTTCTTTGTGGAAAATTTGCGGAAAATTCCTTTACAAAATCCGATTTTCATGCTATAGTAAGCGTATACGCAATCGAAGGAGCGTTTTTGAAGCGTATGTTTCGCAGCTTTCTTTGGGAAGGGGCGGTCTTCCTTTTGGGAGGACGGCTTTTTCCGAGAGGGTTTGCGGAGGATGCCCGCCGTGCGCAAGTGCGGTCTTCGGCGCTCTGACAGCTTGCCTGCGGCGGCTGTGGAAGGAGAAGCGTTCAAAAATCAGAAGAGCCGGAACAGATCGGTGCAGCGGGGCTGCCGCTTAAAGTTGGGGAGCGGGAGCAACGTTTCATCGGGACGGGAAGGGGCTTCTGGGTTGAGAAGGATCCTCCTTTGACATCCGCCGACGGGTGAAGGCTGCAGCGGTTTCGGAATGCTTCTATTTTTATGGAACGAAATTTTTGAGCTTCGTTGACTC
>OLGA01001042.1_pt1 | contig 22689 bp, 22 predicted proteins | sample 1604881 | NCBI WGS metagenome assembly OLGA01 (sample SAMEA3888896, study PRJEB22519) | human gut metagenome | biome: human gut; feature: human-associated habitat; material: faeces | place: Denmark | collected 2009 | reverse complement strand
CCGTCGTCCAAGGCCCGCGGCCTGCGCACGTTCTTTGCCAACGTCGTGCGCTGTGAACCGGACAAGCAGGGCCGCTTCCTGCTGCCGGACGATCTCCGCAAGTATGCCGGGATCCAGCAGGAGGTCTATTTCCTCGGGCAGGCCGGCCGCGCTGAGATCTGGGCGGCAGAGCGCTACGAGGAGGAAGAGGCCAATGTCTCCGCCGAGGAGCTGGCCGCACTGATGGAAGAGATCGGGATCTGATGGAATTTCAACATAAATCCGTATTGCTGCAGGAGTGCATTGACGCGCTGAACATCCGCCCGGACGGGATCTACCTCGACGGGACGCTCGGCGGCGCAGGGCATTCCAGTCAGATCGCCCGCCGCCTGACGGAGGGTGGGCGTCTCATCGGCGTGGACCGCGACCGCACGGCGCTGGCCGTCGCAAAGGAGCGCCTGGCCCCCTATGCCGACCGCGTGACACTCGTGCATTCCAATTTTGCGGAGATCGACGCGATCCTCGATTCCCTTGGCATTCCGGCCGTGGACGGCATGCTGTTCGACCTCGGCGTTTCGTCGCCGCAGCTCGACGATGCTTCGCGCGGCTTTTCCTACATGGCGGACGCCCCGCTCGATATGCGTATGGATAAGGACGACGCGCTCACGGCGGGGGCGGTCGTCAACACCTGGCCGCAGGGCGAGCTGCGCCGCATTCTCTATGATTACGGCGAGGAGCGCTATGCACCGCAGATCGCGGCAGCCATCTGCCGGGCGCGGGAGAAAGCGCCCGTCGAAACGACGCTGGAGCTGGTGGACATCATCAAATCCGCCATGCCCGAGCGGGCGCTGCGGGAAAAGCAGCACCCTGCCAAGCGGAGCTTTCAGGCCATCCGCATTGCCGTCAACGACGAGCTCGGCGCGGTCAGCCGCATGATGCGCGCGTCCATTGACCACCTGAATCCCGGCGGCAGACTTGCCGTCATCACGTTCCACTCATTAGAAGACCGGATCGTTAAAAACGCGATGCTTGATGCCGCAAAGGGCTGCACGTGCCCGCCGAGCTTTCCGGTGTGCGTCTGCGGCAGAACGCCCAAGATTCAGGTCTTAACGAAAAAACCAATCATCGCTACGATGGAAGAGGTGCGGGAAAACCCCCGCGCCAGAAGCGCAAAGCTTCGTGTAGCGGTCAAGCTTTGAACTACCCCCAGGCGGGAAAGCCTTGAGAAAGGAGAGCACCCATGGCTGCGGAACGCAACCCCTATTACAGCACAAACGGCGCGGCAGCTTATGACGTGTACTCCGTAGAAAATACCATCCGGCAGCCCGTTCGCGAGCCGGAGCGGCATGAGCTTCCGCAGGAGCGGGAGCTTCCCCAGAAGCGCCAGCGCGTTCGGGCGAGAACTGCTGTCGCCCCGTTTACCATTCTCGGCGCGGCCATTTCGGCCTGCATGATGATCCTCGTGATCTTTGGCTACGTGCAGCTGTTTGAGGCGACGAGCCGGGTAAGTAAGCTCGAAAGCCAGCTTCAGAGCTTACAGGAAGAGCAGCTTCTGCTGCAAAGCAAATACGAAGGAAAGATCGATCTGGCCGGAATTGAGGAGCAGGCCGAGACGCTCGGCCTCAAAAAACCCTCGCAGGAGCAGATCGTCTATGTCAATCTCGCCGGTACCGATCAGGCGGAGATCTACAAAACGGAGAAGAGCAGCATTCTCAGCGAAATCATCGGCGCGGTCGAGCAGAGTATTTCTGACTTGATTGCATATCTGCATCCGGCGGCGGCATAAAGTAGGACAGAGCCCCACGGAACACAACTACAAAGCTTTGCAGGGGCGGTTTCAGATTGTTGTAAACCGTCCCTGTTTTCACAGTTGACGCCATCCGTACAGTTGGTACAATCTGGCAGAAAGGCAGGAGCATGGCACGCAAAATCATTCCCCTGAGACGGAAAAAGCAGGAACCAAAGCTATCGCGCGCCGAGCAGTCGCAGCGTGCCAACCGGACGATTCTCAGACGGACGCTTGTTCTGATGGCGCTGTTCGGCGTGGTGGTATTCATACCGCTCATTGTGACGCTCTACAATCTCATGATCCGCGACCACGACTATTATGAGGCGCAGGCCATTGACAACCAGACGCGCTACACAAGTTTATCTGCCTCACGCGGGCAGATCTTCGACCGGAACATGAACGTGTTCGCCTCGTCGAAGACGGTGGAGACGGTCTTTATTGACCCCAATGAGATCGCGCAGGAGATGGCAAAGCCCGAAAACAGCAATCTTCTGGACCACATCGCGCGCGGCTTATCGGAAATCTTAGACGTGAGCACCGATTTTGTTTACAAGCAGGCTTCGGACAAGGCGTTCCGCTACAAGGTCATCCGCCGGAAGATCCCGGAGGAGCTTGCAGACGAGGTGCGCAATTTCGTCTCAGAGAACGAGATCAAGGGCGTGTACCTCGAGACCGACGCGCAGCGCTATTATCCCTATTCGTCGCTCGCGGCGCAGGTGATGGGCTTCGTGTCGACGGATAATGTCGGCTCGGAGGGCCTGGAGGCGTACTACGACTCGTATTTGCAGGGCACGGCCGGCAAGGTCGTCACGACGAAGGGCAACTACGGCTCGGAGATGCTCTATACATATGAAAAATACTACGACGCGTCCGATGGAGACAGTCTGGTCACGACGATCGATCAGACCGTGCAGCATTATTTAGAGAAGAACCTCGAGACGGCGATCGAGAAATATGATATTCTGAACGGCGCGTTCGGTATCGTTATGGACGTAAACTCCGGCCAGATCCTCGCGATGGCGAACCTCGGAAGCTACGACCCCAACAATTATCAGGAGATCTACGATCAGGAGCTTGCCGAGCAGCTGGAAGACCAGTATCAGGACGCGCTTCTGCTGGACAAAGACTCGGAGGCTTACAAAGAGGCGATGAGCGCCTACAATCAGGCCGTCGCGACCGAACGTTTGAGACAGTGGCGGAACCGCTGCGTCTCTGACGGCTATGAGCCGGGCTCGACGTTTAAGCTTGTAACGCTGGCGGCGGCGCTGGACTGCGGCGCGGTCACGGAAAACAGCACGTTCTACTGCGGCGGCCACGAAACCTTCAATGACCGCGAGCAGGAGGTCAGCTGCTGGAAGGCGGCAGGCCACGGCATGCAGACGACGATCGAAGCGCTGGGGCATTCGTGCAACATCGCCTTCGGCCACATCGGCGTCAATATGACGAGAAAGACGTTCGTGGAATATTTCAAGGCGTTCGGCTTTCTGGAGAAAACGGGCGTTGATCTTCCGGGCGAGGCTTCCGGCCTTTTCTGGGATGAGAACGACTTTTCCGTTGCGAACCTCATTTCCGCGTCTTTCGGCCAGACCTTCCGCGTGACCCCCATGGAGCAGGTGCGCGCGATCGCGGCGATCGTCAACGGCGGATATCTCTTAAAGCCATACGTGGTCAGTCAGGTGCTGGACAGCGACGGCAGCGTCGTGAAGACCAATGAGAGAACCGTTCTGCGGCAGGTCATCAGCGAGGAAACGTCGAAGACCATGCGCAAGATGATGGAGTACGTTGTCACCGACGGTACGGCGGGCTCTGCCAAGACTCCGGGCTACCGCGTGGGCGGCAAGACCGGTACGTCCGAGAAAATCGACGTGTTTGATGAAAACGGCAATCCGGTCGAGGACAAGATCGTCTCGTTTATCGGTGTTGCGCCGATCGACGATCCTAAGTACGTCGTGCTCGTCGCGCTCGATACGCCAAATTACGTGGCCGGAACGAGCTACACTCCGCATAACCAGTATATTTCGGGCGGCCTTATGGCGGCTCCAACGGTGCGCGATGTGTTCCTCGATATTCTGCCGTATCTCGGCGTGGAGCCGGATTACTCCTCCGACGACATCCGGGGCGTCAACATTACGCTTCCCGATGTGATCGGCATGACGCAGGACGAGGCCGCAAAGCTGCTTTCCGACAAGTCCATTACCTACCGCACCGTCGGTCAGGGCGATACCGTTACCGACCAGCTTCCGAGCCCGGGCGCGGAGGTTCCCGGCAATTCCGAGATCATCCTCTACTTCGGAAACGCCGTCAAGACGACCGAACAGGTCGAGGTTCCCAACTTCGTGGGCTACGGCATTGCAGACGTGGACTATCTGGCGACAAACGCCGGACTTTACATTCAGGCCAAGGGCACCGATCACCGCGACGAATACGTCACGGTCGCATATCAGGACATTGAGCCCGGAACAATGGTTGACAGAGGGACTACAATTACGGTAGAATTTACTACCGGCGGAGCCTCCGACTAAGGACTCCCAAAAACAAAAAACGAAAGGAGCGCGGCGCATGAAGCTTGCGGAACTTCTGAGCGGAATCGAGATTATAGAGGGCTGCTACGACCCGGAGCTGGAGGTGACGGGCGTGAGCTACGACTCGCGGGAGACAAAGCCCGGCCAAGCCTTTGTCGCCATCCCCGGCTTTGCCTCCGACGGCTACCGGTTCATCCCCAAGGCGCTTGAGCGCGGCGCGGGCGTGATCATCTGCGAGCGCGAGCCGGAGCAGAAGGTGCAGTACGTGCAGGTCACTGATTGCAGAAAGGCACTTGCCAGGCTTGGCGCAAACTGGTTCGGCCATCCGGCGGATAAAATGACGATGCTCGGCGTGACCGGCACAAACGGCAAGACGACGATCACGTATCTTCTCAAAACGGTGCTGGAAAAGACGCTTGGCGCGAAGGTGGGCCTGATCGGGACGATTCAGAACATGATCGGCGGTACCGTCATTCACACCGAGCGCACCACACCGGAGTCCTTTGAGCTGCAAAAGCTCTTCTCCGAGATGGTGGACGCGGGCTGCACACACTGCGTGATGGAGGTATCTTCCCACGCGCTGGTTCTGCACCGGGCGGACGAAATTACGTTTGAGACCGGCATTTTTACGAACCTCACCGAAGACCATCTGGATTTCCACAAGACGATGGACGCATACTGCGAGGCAAAGGCGATGCTTTTCTCAAGGTGCAAGCACGGCGTTGTGAACACCGACGACGCGTACGCTCCCAAAATCATGGAGCATGCGACGTGCGACGTGCTGCGCTACGCGGAAAAAGACCCGGACGCGGAGCTTCGCGCGGAGAATATTGCGCTTCACGCCGGAAGTGTGGAATTTACGGCGAAGACCCGGGATGCGCAGGCAGCTATTCAGCTCGCGATCCCCGGCGGCTTCACGGTCTATAACGCGCTGGCTGTCATCGGAGCGGGGTTAACGCTCGGCATTACGCTCGGCGATATCGCGCAGGCGCTCAAAACGGCTTCGGGCGTGAAGGGAAGAGTGGAGGTCGTGCCGACTCCCGGAAAGCCCTATACGGTGCTGATCGATTACTCGCACACGCCGGACAGCTTAGAGAATGTCCTCAAAACCGTGCGCGGGTTCTGTAAAGGACGGGTTATCGCCGTCTTTGGCTGCGGCGGAGACCGCGACCCCTTCAAGCGGCCCATTATGGGACGGATCGGCGCAGAACTTGCCGATCTCAGCGTCGTCACCTCGGACAATCCCAGAACGGAAGACCCTATGGCCATCATCGACGCGATCGTCGCCGGGATGCAGGAGGGGCCGCATCCGCACGTGGTGATCGAAAACAGAGTGAAGGCCATCGAATGGGCGTTGGCACACGCGGAAAAGGACGACGTGATCGTTCTTTGCGGCAAGGGACACGAAACCTATCAGGAAATCGGCCATGAAAAGCGGCACCTGGACGAGCGGGAGGTCGTGGCCTCGTATTTGGGGAGAAACGTATGAAGGAATTAACGTTACAGCAGCTGGCGAGCTGGTGCGGCGGCAAGGTCGCGCCGGAGTATGAGGCAATCAAGGTATGCGGCATTCAGTCGGACTCCCGCAAGGTGCAGCCCGGAGAGCTCTTTCTGGCGCTTCGCGGCGAGCGGGTCGACGGACACGATTATATCCCCGCCGCCAAGGGAAAGGGCGCCGTTGCGGCGCTCGTGAGTCAGGAAAGCGGGGAGCTTCCGTGCATCGTGGTGGAAAACACGCTGCGCGCGTACGGCGAGATCGCGCGGCACTACCGCGAGATGTTTTCCTTCAAGGTCATCGGCATCACCGGCAGCGTCGGCAAGACAACGACGAAGGAAATGATTGCGAGCGTTCTGGCTAGAGATTTTAAGCTCTTCAAGAGCGCGGGGAACCACAATAACGATATTGGCCTTCCCATGACCATTTTGGATACGCCGGAGGATACGGAGCTGCTCGTCGCCGAGCTTGGCACGAACCACCCGGGCGAGATTTCGTATCTGAGCGCGATTGCCCAGCCGGACTATGCGGTCATTACGAACATCGGCACGACGCACATTGAATATCTCGGCAGCCGCGAGGGCATTTTGAAAGAGAAGCTCGACATTCTGCGCGCGAGCCTTAAAAATACCGTCGGCATTTTCAACGGCGACGAGCCGCTTCTGTGGAACGTGCGCGGCCTTGGGGACCACAAAAAATATTACTACGGCATTGACAATCCCGACTGCGATGTGGTCGCCAGCGGGATCCAGGAGCTTGAAGACGGCGTGCGCTTCCATGTGAGCGGCTTTGGCCACGAGTTTGAGCTCTTCGTCCCGGCGCTGGGACGGCACATGGTCTATAACGCGCTGGCTGCGGCGACGGTCGGACTGCTGCTGGAGGTCAAGCCAGAGACGATGCAGAACGAACTCTCCATCTTCCAGAATACCGGCATGCGCCAGAAGGTCTACGAGAAAAACGGCATGACGATCATTGAGGACTGCTACAACGCGGGCCCGGAGTCGACCGAAGCGGCGCTCGGGGTGCTTGCAAGCATCAAAACGAGCGGAAAGCGCATCGCGGTTCTTGGAGACATGCTGGAGCTCGGCAATCGGTCGAGCGCGGAGCACTACCGCATCGGGCGCATTGCCGCGCAGAAGGCGGACCTGCTTCTGACCTACGGCGCGCACTCGGTGCGCACGGTGACGGGCGCGATCACGGGCGGGATGCCGCCGAAGCACGCCGAGCACTTTGACACGCATGAAGACCTCGCGCGCGTTTTAAAAATGCGGGCAGGCGAGGGAGACGTGATTTTGTTCAAAGGCAGCCGCGGGATGAAAATGGAGCGCTCGCTCCAGCTGTTTTTAGACGATACCGACAGCGCGAAATAAGCGCGAGAGAAAGAAACCGGAGGAAATACCTCATGCAAGCACTCATTGTAGCGGCATGCGCCTTTGTCCTTGCCGTTGTTTTTGGAAAACTGATCATCCCCGCCCTGCGCGCGCTGCACGCCGGGCAGTCCATCCGTGAAATCGGCCCCAGCTGGCACAATTCCAAGGCCGGAACGCCGACGATGGGCGGTCTCATCTTCATCGCCGCGGCGGCGCTCTGCACGATTGCGGGCGGCTGGCGAAGCATGCTGGCCGGGAACCTGACGCACCTTTACGTGCTGGCATTCGCGCTGGTGTTCGGTATCATCGGCTTTCTCGATGATTTCATGAAGGTCAAATACAAGCGGAACCTCGGCCTGACCGCGATTCAGAAGCTCGCGCTTCAGCTGGCGGCGGCGGGCGCGTATCTGGCGCTTCTGCGCTGGAACGGAGACTTAACCTGCGACCTCTACATTCCGTTCTGGAACGTGAGCTTCGAGATCAACTGGATCGTCTATCTGATTTTCGCGATGTTCGTCATCGTCGGCTGCGTGAACGCGGTCAATCTGACCGACGGTATCGACGGCTTAGCTTCCGGCGTGACGCTGCCGGTGATGGTGTTCTTCGCCGTGACGGCCTGGATGTGGGGCAAGACGACGCTGGCGCTGCTTCCTGCGGCTATGGCGGGCGGTCTCGCGGGCTTCCTCGTCTATAACTTCCATCCGGCGAAGGTCTTTATGGGAGATACAGGGTCGCTGTTTCTCGGCGGTATGGTCTGCGGCCTTGCGTTCGCGCTCGATATGCCGCTGGTGCTGATTCTGGTCGGTATCATCTACATCATGGAGACCGTTTCCGTCATCATGCAGGTGACCTACTTTAAACTCACCCACGGCAAGCGGATTTTCCGCATGACCCCGATCCACCACCATTTTGAGATGGGCGGCTGGAGCGAGGAAAAAATCTTCACGGTTTTTGTCGGTATTACCGTTCTTATGTGCATTCTTGCCTTTATCGGCGTTTCCGGCAGATGACCGGAGCTTGATCTCAGAAAGGAGCTTTCCATGGCAAACGGCTCGAATCCCGCCATCATCAGCACACAGGGAGAGCGTCTGCCCGTCCGAAGAAACAAGGACGGCAGCGTTATGATGGACGAACGGGGACTGCTCGATCTTCCGTTTCTGGTGCTGGTGGTGCTGCTCGTGACCATCGGCGTCATTATGGTCTTCTCGTCGAGCTACGCAAGAGCCTATTTTAAGGAAGGGAACTCCACGTACTATTTTGCCCGGCAGGCGATTTTTGCCGTGCTCGGTATCGGCGGGATGCTCTTCGTCTCGCGCATCAACTATCAGCTCTGGCGAAGCGTGTCGTTCATCGTGCTGGCGGTGACGGTGTTCTTTTTGCTGCTCGTCCCGATTTTCGGCACGGAGGAGGGCGGTGCGAAGCGCTGGATCTGGATTGGCTTTACCTCGTTCCAGCCCTCGGAGCTGGCGAAGGTTGCGATCGTTCTGACGTTTGCGACGCTCATGTCGACCTACCGCGAGAAGATGCAGACCTTCCGCTACGGTGTGGTGCCGTTTGCGCTGATTCTGCTTGTCATCTGCGGGCTTGTGGCGCTCGAAAAGCATTTTTCCTGCATCCTGATTCTTCTTACCATCGGCGCGTCCATGATGTTCCTCGGCGGCACGGACCTCAAATGGTTCGGTTACGGCGCGATTGCGGTCGGCGTGTTCGCATTTTTGTACCTCAAGTTCATGGGCTACGCGAGTGCGCGCGTGACGGCGTGGCGCGACCCGGCCTCCGACCCGGCGGGAGACGGCTATCAGATCTTGCAGTCTCTTTACGCCATCGGCTCGGGCGGGCTCATGGGGCTCGGCCTCGGACGCAGCCGGCAGAAATATCTTTACCTTCCCGAGGAGCACAACGACTACATTTTCCCGATTCTCTGCGAGGAGCTCGGCTTTGTGGGCGCGATGGTGGTGTTGGTTCTTTTCATGCTGCTCATCATCCGGGGCTACTGGATCGCGATGCACGCACGAGACCGCTTCGGCGCGCTCATGGCGGCGGGACTCACGACGCATCTTGCCTTGCAGGTGTTTTTGAACATCGGCGTTGTGACAAACTTCCTGCCCGCAACTGGTATTTCGCTGCCGTTTTTCTCCTATGGCGGCACGGCGCTTCTCATCCAGCTCTTTGAGGTTGGGCTGATTCTGAGCGTCTCGCGGCAGAACGATAATAAACTGCTTTAAGCTGTGAAAGAAGCTGATGCTTCTTTCGGATAACATGGATTTTTATTTGATTTCGTGTCTGCGGACACGAAACGCTACGAGGTTTCGGACACAAGGGACGGAGGCATGCCATTCGTGAACATCGTCTTTACCTGCGGCGGCACGGGCGGACACATTTACCCCGCGATTGCGGTGGCGCGGCTGTTTGAGCAGCGTCAGCCCGGCTGCAACATTTTATTTATCGGCGCGGAAGACGGGATGGAAAACAAAATCGTCCCGCGCGAGGGCTTCCGGCTTGAGACGCTGAAGATTTCGAACTTCCAGCGCAAGCTCACCCCCAGCGCCATCGCCCACAATATTGAGACGGCGGCGCATCTGACGCAGTCCCGGCGGAAGGTACATAGAATCCTCACGGAGTTCCGACCCAATATTGTCATCGGAACCGGCGGCTACGCGAGCTTCCCGGCCCTCCGGGAGGGCGCAAGACTCTCGATTCCGACCATGGTACACGAATCGAACGCCGTTCCGGGGTTAACGACCCGGATGGTGGAAAAATATATGGACCGGATCATGGTCTCGTTTGAAGACAGCCGGTCTTCTTATCACGACCCCAAAAAGGTCGTCGTCACGGGTACGCCCGTGCGCGAGGAATTCTTGTACACCCGCCGTCAGGCCGCGCGCGAAAAGCTGGGGCTGGATGAGCGGCCGTTCATCGTCTCGTGCTGGGGAAGCCTCGGCGCGCGGGAGATGAACAAGAAGATCGCGGAGTTCATGAAGTGCGAGGCGGAGGCCGGAGAGCCGTTCCAGCATCTGCATGCGACGGGCTCGTTTGGCTGGCGCTGGATGCCGCAGTATGTGAAGGACCTCGGTCTGGATCTTTCGAAGCACCCGGCCATCGACATGCGCGAGTATATTTTCAACATGCCGACAGCCATGGCGGCTGCGGACTTGATTATTTGCCGCGCGGGCGCTGCAACGATCAGCGAGGTCTGCGCGAGCGCGCTGCCGTGCATTATGGTACCGAGCCCCAATGTGACGAACAACCATCAGGAGAAAAACGCGATGATCCTGCAAGGACGCGGCGCTGCCGTTGTTGTGCCGGAGGCCGGATGCAGCGGCAAGCTCCTGTTTGACACGGCGCGGGAAATTCTGGCCGACACCGAGCGCACAAAGTCGATGCGCCAGGCAGCATCGAGTCTCGCAGTCGTCGACTCCGCACAGCGCATTTACGAGACGGCGCTCGAGCTCATCCAATCACGATAACGGCTTCCTTCGCATAGGATGGGGAGAAATTACCCGGAATGCGGAGGAATGAGGATGAAAAAGCTTCTGATCACCGGCGGAGCCCGCCTTTCGGGAACCGTCCGGATACACGGCGCAAAAAACAGCGTGCTGCCGGTTCTGGCGGCATGCTGTCTGTGCACTTCGCCGTGTGTGTTACATAACTGCCCGGACATTGAAGACGTTCGGACGGCGCTCGCGATTCTGGAGAGCCTCGGCTGCAAAACGCGCCGGGAGGGGAGCACGCTCTGTATCGACGCTTCCGGCCTCTCAAAATTCCGCGTGGAAAAGCGGCTGGCCGGAAAAATGCGCTCGTCGATTCTGTTTCTGGGCGCGCTTCTTGCCAGATGCGGCAAAGCGGAGCTGGCGCTTCCGGGCGGGTGCCCGTTGGGAGAGCGGCCGATCGATCTGCATGTAAAGTCGCTCGCAAAGCTCGGCGCAAGGTTTCGCTTTGAGAAGGGGATTTTGCAGGCCGCGTGGCGCGAGCGGCGGGATGGAGATATTTTTCTGTCGATCCCAAGCGTTGGCGCGACGGAAAATCTGCTTCTGGCCTGCGCGCTTATGAACGGGACCGTTACGCTGCACGGCGCGGCGCGAGAGCCGGAAATCACCGATCTGATCGGCTTTCTCCGCGCAGCGGGCGCAGATATCCGGGGCGCAGGGTCGGGCGATATCACCATCCGCGGAGTCAAAAAGCTCCACGGCGCGACGTATACGATTCTTCCCGACCGCATTGAGACCGCGACGTATCTCTGCATGGCAGCGGGATGCGGCGGCGAGGTCGAACTGCAAAGGTGCGATGGGCGGCTGCTTGCGCCTGTGATTGAGCGATTGCGCGAAGCCGGCTGCGAAATTAGATGCGGTGGAAGCGAGCTTGCGCTCAAAAGCAGCGGGAAGCTCACCGCTGTCTCTCCCGTCACGACCGCGCCCTATCCGGGCTTTCCGACCGACGCGCAGGCGATTCTGATGGCGGCAGTTCTGCGGGCAAAGGGGGAGAGCGTGTTTCAGGAAACTGTGTTTGAACGGCGCTTTCTGCATGTGCCGGAGCTGCAAAAGCTCGGGGCGGATATTGCGCTTTCGGGAAAAACAGCGCGGGTGCGGGGCGTATCCGATCTTCATGGCGCGAAGCTGCGTGCTTCGGACCTGCGCGGCGCGGCGGCCCTGATCACGGCCGGCTTACTGGCAGAGGGCGAAAGCGAGGTTCTTGGCCTTTCGCATCTGGCGCGCGGGTATGAAAATCTGGAGCAGAATCTGAAAAATCTCGGCGCTGCCATAAAAAGTGTAGATATTCCAGCGCCTTTCGTGTATAATACGTAATAATGACCGCGTGCTTTGCAAGAACGCGCGAAAACGGTTTGCCTCTTCAGGAGATAGGAAACTATGAAACGAACGAACAAATCCCGCGCGCCTGCGCGCCGTCCATCGGCACAGCGCCGCCCGGTAAGCACCGGAACCGGCATGGGCGCAAAGCTTCTCATCATGGCGGCGGTGGTCGCGGCAGTGGTATTTGGCGTTGCGATTTTCTTCAAGGTCGGGCGCGTCGAGGTGCAGGGAAATACGATCTACTCGTCGGAGAAGATCATGGAGGCCTCCGGCCTTGAGCTTGGAGACAACCTGCTCACCGTGAGCCGCGCGCGTGTGGCCGGAAACGTCAAGGCGGCGCTTCCGTATGTCGATCAGGTGAGCGTGGGGCGCGTGCTTCCCGATACGGTGGTCATCTCCGTGAAGGAAAGCCAGCTCGTTTTCGCCGCGCAGACGGATACGAATACCGTCTGGCTCATCAGCCCCTCGGGAAAGGCGCTCGAGCGCATCGACGCGTCGATTATGGAGGAGTATCCGCAGATCATCGGCGTGACGCTCAATAACCCGACCGCCGGCCAGACCGTCACGGCCGTCAACCAGACGACGCTGGACGCGGTGATGACGCTTTTCTCCGAGCTCGACGGGACGGGGATTTTAGAGCATGTGGCGAGCGTGAACGTGGAAAAGGAATATGATATGGTCGTGCAGTATGACGACCGGTATGAAATTGACCTCGGCAGCAGCGACCGCCTTGCCTATAAGGTGCAGTATTTGCAGGCAATTTTAGAGCAGCTCAGCGACTTCCAGGCGGGCACGATCGACCTGACACTCAGCGAAGCGAACCGCGCAAAATTCCATCCGAAGGCCTGACGGCGCGATTTGAGGGCTGTCTTCGACAGAAAATCCTTCTTTTTTGCGCGATTTCTATTGACCGCAGCCGGTTTTCGAGATAGAATAGACTGGATAAAATCTTGAAGTATGCAATGAGCCGGAAAACAGCTGGTTTCTACATAGGAGGAAGACAAATGGCAGATTTAACAGAAAAGGTTGTTAAGATTAAAGTCATCGGCGTCGGCGGCGCCGGCAATAACGTTATCAACAGAATGATTGCGTCCGGCGTACAGGGCGTTGAGTTTGTCGCAATCAATACCGATAAGCAGGATCTGAACAAGTCGACCTGCAAGAACAAGATCCAGATCGGCGAAAAGCTGACCGGCGGCATGGGCGCTGGCTCCAAGCCCGAAATCGGCCAGAAGTCTGCCGAGGAATCCAAAAACGCTATCGCGCAGGTGCTGGAAGACACCGACATGGTCTTTATCACCGCGGGTATGGGCGGCGGCACCGGAACGGGCGCGGCTCCCATTATTGCGCAGTTGGCGCACGACAAGGGCATTTTGACGGTCGGCGTTGTGACGAAGCCTTTCAAGTTTGAAGGCGCGAACCGTATGCGGCAGGCCGAGGGCGGCATTGCGAACCTTTCCGATAAGGTAGACTCCCTGATTATCATCCCGAATGATCGCCTGAAATTTGTTACTGACCAGAAGATCACCTTTGCCAACGCCTTCGGTATCGCGGACGACGTTTTGAAGCAGGCTGTCAGCTCCATCTCCGAGCTGGTTGCATACTCCGAGCACGTGATCATCAACCTCGACTTTGCCGACGTTTCCGCCATCATGAAGGACGCGGGCCACGCGCACATGGGCGTTGGCACGGCTTCCGGCCGCGACAAGGCAGAGCAGGCCGCGATGGCTGCTGTCTCGAGCCCGCTGCTCGAAACGTCCATCAACGGCGCGACGGGCGTGCTCATCAACATCACGGGCTCTTCTGAGCTCGGACTCGACGATGTGGAGACCGCCGCGAACATCGTCATGGAGGCTGCGAACCCCGACGCGAACATCATCTTCGGCGCAGCGTGCGACGATGATCTCGAAGACGAGATGCGCGTGACCGTCATTGCAACCGGCTTCGACGACAAGAAGAACCAGCAGCCGCAGCAGCCCGCCACCAAGATCGGTGCGTACTCCGCGGCCAGCGAAAAGGCCAAGAGCGCAGCTGTCGAGGACATTGACGACATCGACGAAATTTTCAAGATTTTCAATAAGGACTAACATGGTGCGCCCGGAGAACCCTCCGGGCGCATGTTTGCGTTTTGGTGTGGTTGCCTGCGAGGCAAGAGAGCTTCGGCGGCTTGACAGGGAACGGACTTTTTGCTACCATAGGACTGAAATCTACGGCGGAGAGCCGTTTTCTTGTGCGTGCTGGTTAATGCTATCTAACCGGAACTTATGACTGCAAGTTAGAGAAGCTTAACTGAAAATCGGAGGTGTGAGCTGTGGTAATTCTGGAGCATGGGCAGGCGCGGACGCTTTTGTTCTTTCCGTGTACGGCGGAGCCCGTCTGGGCGTTTGCCGAGACCATCGCCCTGCTTTCAAAAACGTGGCACGTGCTTCAGGTGGTATTTGACGGCCATCAGCCGGAGTATCCGGGGGATTTTACCTCCGTGGAGCAAGCCTTGGACGAGGTCGTAAAGTATCTGAAAAACCGGGGCATTGTCCGGCTGGACGCGGCCTATGGCTGCTCGCTTGGCGGTGCGTGCCTGCCCCGCTTTCTGGCGCTTGGGGAGATCCCGGTTGCCCGCGCGGCCATTGACGGCGGGATTACCCCGTATCAACTTCCGTATTTGGTGCGAAGACTCATTTTGGCGCGTGATGCGCTGGCGTTTAAGCTTGTGGCGGGAAGCCGAAAAATTCTGGAGGCGGCCTTTCCACCGGAGCGCTTCACCCTTCCCGGACACGATCCCGTCAAGGAGTACGACGCGATGGAACGCTATCTTAAAACCTATTCCGACCGGACCATCCGCAGCATCTTCTGGTCCGGCAACAATTACGCCCTTCCGGATAAGCCGGCGGCAGATGGCGCGAACATCGCCTACTGGTACGGCGCGGACGAGAAGAAGGACCGCAAAAATAACATCCGCTTTCTAACGCGCTATTTCCCGCAAATCGAACTCCGGGAGATTCCAAACATGGCGCACGCGGAGCTGGTGATCGTCCATCCGAAGGAATTTTGCCGGTACGCGGAGGAATTTCTGACCGAACGGACAGAAGGGGAGGAACACAAATGAAAATGATTGAACGAAATAAGACTGCGGAAGCCGCGGCGCTTCTCATCCACCCGATGCTCTCTTCGGCGGAGGGGATCGAGCTGTGCGTCACGCGTTTTTGGGGAGACAGCGTCCATTGCTTTCTCCCAGATCTGTCGTCCCACGGAGCGGCGGCAGGGGAGACGTATCACAGCGCGAGCGAAGAAGCAAAGGCAATTCATGACTACCTCGTCGAGCAAAACTGCACGCATTTGCAGCTGGGCTTCGGCGCGTCGCTTGGCGGCGTGGTGCTCTTTGAGCTGCTGAAATTTGAAGACTTGAGCTTCGACCACGTCTTTTTTGAGGGCGTCAGCTTTTATGAGCGCGCGCCGCTGCTTTGCTTTGGGTTGACGCGGGTCTTTTTGTCCAAGCACCGCAAGGCTGTGAAGGACCCGGAGCTCTCACGGCGGAAGATGAGCGAAATTTACGGCGAGACCGCCGGACCGGCCATGGCGAAACGGTTCATCGCCGTAAACGAAACGAGCATCCGCAATATTATTCATGACTGCGCCTATGTCGGCCTTCCGGATTTGGCGCCGGAAATGCAGAGACGGTGTGTGTTTGCCTACGGCGAAAAGGACTCCGTTCTGAAGCAGTGCAAGAAGCTTCTTCCTGCGAAATACCCCGAAGCAAAGCTCGAGATCTGGCCGGGCTATGCCCACTGCGGCCGGATGACGGCAGACTCTGAAAACTACGCCGCCATGCTGCGGAGCATCATGACGGACGAGGCCGAATGAAGCGCGCTGCATTCGGGCAGGAGAACCGCAGTCTGGAGGGAAACGCATATGAAAGACAAAGAACTTCAATTTGACCGCACGTGCCATGTGCTGTATTCCAAGCCGTGCAAGAAGGAAATCCGCGCCAAAATCGCACTTCACTATCCGGAAGCGGAACGGGAAGCCGTCTGGGAGAAGGTGCAGCGGCACTATGTCGAGTTCCTCTCCGACTGGCGCACCGACCTCGGCGGGAAACAGAATTTCCACAACGGCGCGGGCGGCACATACGACTGCATTGCGATCCTGAGCTATTATGCAGTATGCAAGACCGTCACGTCGTTCCGCGAGATCGAGCAGATGGAGGAAAATCTGGTTCTGCCGTCCTTCCGCAGATTAAAATTTGTGGACTGCAACAAGCCGTTTTTCAAACGCCTCATGTATCAGGCGTTCACGCGGGCGAAGGCGCTCTGCGATACGTGGCACGATTACGAAATGACGGTTGCGCCATTTGAGAAGGATAAGCCCATCTACTATGAATTTACGGCCTGCCCCGCAGCGGAGTTTGCCATCAAACATGGTATGACAGACATCATGCCCGCCCTGTGCAATGTCGATTTTGCGTCCATGGAGCTGATTCATGCCCGGCTGGTGCGGACCACGACCTGCGCAAACGGCTGCAAATGTGACTATACCATCTGCGGCGATAAGGACCCGTATCTGAAAAGCCACCCCGAGTACCGCGACGAGGCGGGCTACCGGAGAAATAGATAACCCCGGAAGGAGACCCTATGCAGACGTTTCTTGGCATATTCATCCCATTTCTTGGAACAACGGCCGGCGCGGCCTGCGTGTTCTTCATGAAAAAATCGCTTGGCGATCTTGTGCAGCGCTCGTTGGCGGGCTTTGCCGCGGGCGTGATGGTGGCGGCCTCCATCTGGAGCCTTCTGATCCCGGCGATTGAGCAATCGGCGGCTATGGGAAAGCTCTCGTTCGTTCCGGCGTTTTTCGGCTTCTGGTTCGGCGTTTTGTTTTTGCTGGCGCTCGACCATCTGATTCCACACCTGCATCTCGGAAGCGAGCAGGCCGAGGGCCCAAAAAGTAAGCTCGCCCGCACGACCATGATGGTGCTGGCCGTCACGCTGCATAACATTCCGGAGGGCATGGCGGTCGGCGTGATGTATGCGGGCTTTCTCGCAGAAAACGCGCAGATCACGGCGGCAAGTGCGCTGGCCCTGTCCATCGGCATCGCGATTCAGAACTTTCCGGAGGGCGCGATTATTTCCATGCCGCTTCGCGCCGAGGGGCAGAGGAAGGGGAGAGCCTTCCTCGGGGGTGTTCTCTCCGGCGTTGTCGAGCCGATCGGCGCGGTGCTGACGATTCTTGCCGCACAGCTGGTCATTCCGGTGCTGCCGTATCTTTTGAGCTTTGCCGCGGGCGCGATGCTCTACGTGGTTGTGGAAGAACTGATCCCCGAAATGTCGCAGGGAAAGCACTCCAATCTCGCGACGGTCTTCTTTGCCGCCGGGTTCAGCGTCATGATGGTTCTGGATGTGGCTCTGGGCTGAGCTGTGTTTTTCACGCACAAAAAATGACGGGGGGATATTTCCATGAAGTATAGCGGCTTTTATTTCTGGATGTTTAAGGGCTCTATGAAGCAGGTGCTGGTGGAGAAATACGACAAGGCGTACGTACAGAGCATCATGAAACAGAGCAAGGCGGTCTACCGGCAGCTGGTAGAAGGAGCGGATGACATTGGAGACGACAATCCGATGGCCTATAACGCGCTCTTCGCGCTGGCCTTTGTCGCGCCGTATGTTGCGAGCGAAAAGAAAATCCCGCCGGAAACCGTGCAGGAGATGATGCGGCGCTCGCTGTATCACATCAAGTGGTACTTTGCGCGAACCGACCTCAACACGGACAAGGGAAAGGCGGAGAACAAAAAGAGCATTGTGAAGTACGTGAAATGGTACACGTCCGAAAAAGAAAAGCGGTATCCGACGTCATTCAAGGTGGACTTCGTCGGCCAGCCGTACGAGAGCGCGTGATATTACCGTATTACCCGCTGTCCCATCTGCGCGTACGCGGAAAAGCTGGGCGTTCGCGAGCTGATGCCCCTGTTCTGCGAGCTGGACGAGGTGATGATCACGCTCCAGCACGGCGTTTTGCACCGGCAGCAGACGATTGCGGGCGGCGGAGATTATTGCGACTATTTTATCACAGGCGACAAGGCGTAAGTCAAAATCACAGGTCATGCACAAAGTCGTTGTAGATCGTGTACTCGCCGACCTTGATATTAGGGTGTATCTGAAAACTCCCAACGCACCCGGACAGTGGACCTTTTCACGCTGCGCTGCACCATTTTTCCTTGAAATACGTCAGTATTCCTGCGAAAAAATGTCTTGCTCAGCGCAAAAATTTCTCGCTGCCGGTCACATTGGGAGTTTTCAGATACACCCTAGGACTTTCGATCACGTCCTTCAGATAAACGATCTGTTGATCGCGCGGACGAGGATATAGCCTGATTCTCATCGTGACCTGCTTTCTGTCTCCGGCTTCGCGCAGAACAGGTGAACGCCCAGTGCGGCGTTAAAGCCCGTCGCGGCAAACACGCTGAAGCGCTCGACCACGCCAAAGAAGTCTGCCGGTACAAGCTTCATGCCAAGCGCGCCTGTGAGCATCAGAAGGAGGGCAGCGCCTGCGCAGATGCCGTAGGAGCGGCAATCGCGGCTTTTTGCGCCGGCAAGTATAATGACGCTCAGCGACACGATCGACAGCAGCACCACCAGCGCGGTGACGATCAGGTGCATTACATCCTGAAACGCGCCTGCGTAGCCGCTCGTGGAGAGCGGGAACATGCGGTAGCCGAGGGCAGAAATCCACTCCATGATGGCGAACAGATAAATTCCGGCGCGCAGCAGCTTGGTTTTCTGTCCCTGAATGCCGACACAGACAACCGTTGCGCAAACGACCTCGCACGCGTTGTACCCGGCGCTGAGCTGGTTCCAGAGGGCAAGCGACGGCGCGTCGGCAGCGCTCAGATCGCTCACAGCCTGCGCCAGCGGATGATAACCGGGATATGCCAGCGGCGAGAAAATTACCGCCAGCGCGTACGAAAGAAAGCTGACGGCGCCGAGCAGTCCCAGCTTCTGCACCAAAGATTTTTTCATGGTGTTGTTCCTTTCCATACCATTGGCAGCGGACACGAAAAAGAGACAGCATACGAACGCGGAGCCTGCGGCCAGCACTGCGTCTTTTCGTCCGGCTGATGGATGATGTTAATGTAGCTAACTAACAATCGTTAGCCACATTATAGCCATTTCTTTGTAAATGTCAAGAAGAAGTGCGCCGCGTTTTTGCAGGCTTGCCCCCCGGAAGAGGAGTCTGCCGGGCAGCGCTATTTCATGCTTGTGCACCAAATAAAAAGAAGCACCGGAATTATAATTCCAGTGCTTTCTCTTATGGTGGAGCGACTTGAGTTAAATCCGAACCGAAGGCCGCCTGAATTTCCGCAAGTGTGATCGTTTCAGTTCCGTCCTTGAAGTTGTAGGTAAAGACCAGCTTATCGTCAAACACATAGATGGAATTGATGAACGTGTCGATGATCTGCTTCTGATACTGCGGGTCGTCTACGTTGCCATACTTGAAGCGGCTGATCCAACTGACTACCTGCTCTTTCGTGTAGCGCGGCCTTGCCATCTGCGCCTGCAATATGGACAGCTTCAACTCTTCCCGCTGCATTTCCAGCTTCTCCAGCCGCTCCTTTGTGGAGGCGGTGAGCACGCCCATCTGAATGGCGTTGAGCATATTGTCAATGGCTTTTTCACATTCAGTCAACTGCTGGCGCATGGCTGGGAGCGAGGTATCTTCCTTTTCCTGCAAGGCCACGATTGCTTCCGCAATGCGGCTGATTTCATCGTCCTGCAATACGCGCTGCACCGTCACAAGAACTGCCGCCCGTTCGATCCAATGCTTTCTGACAGCTTTTCGCTTGCAGCCCAGCTTTCGCTTCGCACCGCCGCATTTGTAGTAATAATGTTTGACGCCCTTTGTGCTGCTGGTGCCGCTTTCCCCGGCCATCAGCCGTTCGCAAGTTCCGCAGAACAGCTTCGTTGTCAGCAGATATTCTTCCGTCGCTTTGGCTTTGGCGGGGGCTTTTTTGTTGAACGCCATACGCCGCTGCACCCGGTCAAACAAGTCATCGTCAATGATTGCAGGGATTCCTTTGGGGATGATCACGCTCCCATACTGGTACTCTCCTATGTACTTCCTGTTTTTGAGGATCAGACTGATCCCTCCGATTTTGAATGCCTTGCCCTTTTTCGTTTTCAGCCCACGTCCGTTCAGCGAAGCCGTGATCTCGCTGATGCTCTCGCCGCTGTCATAACGAGTGAATATCTCCGTTACCAGCGGAGCGGTCAGAGGATCGACGGCAAGCACGCCGTCTGTGCCTACCACATACCCCAGCGGCGTATTTCCGCCGTTGTTTTTGCATTTGAGCGCGTTCTCTTTCTGCCCGCGCTGTATCTTCTCGGACAGCTCAGCGGAGTAATATTCGGCGTAGCCCTCCAGCATGGATTCAAGGATGATACCCTCCGGCCCGTCGGAGATATTCTCCTTGACGGATACGACCTTCACGCCGTTCTTTTTCAGAATCCGCTTGTAGTGGGCGCTGTCATAGCGGTCACGGGAAAAACGGTCGAGCTTCCATATCAGCACCACATCGAACAGCTTTTGCTCGCTGTCCTTTATCATATTTTGAAATACTGGTCGGTCTGCGGTTCTGGCGGACAACGCTCTGTCGATATAGCTGCGGAGAATGGTGATGCCGTTTCGTTCGGCATACTCCGTACACTCGCGGAGCTGGCCTTCGATGGATTCTTCTCGCTGGCTGTCCGAGGAATAGCGGGCGTAGATCACGGCTTTCATTTTGCGTCCACCTCCGATAGCATCTGCACTAGCGTTGCCTTCAATCGTTCGTTCATAGCCGAGCCGGGGTCAAAGCACATTTCCACGAACCGCGCCATTTCGGGATTGTTCAGACCGAGCTTCACGCAGTTGTTGTAGATCATGCCGTGGGGGTCGTCCGTCCTGCCGAAAATGTAGTCCAGCGACACGTCAAAGTAGTCGGCGTATTTCAGAAAAACCTCCGGGGAGGGCGTGGAATCGTCGATCTCATACCGGGCAAGGGCGGATTGGGAAACGTCAAATTCCTTTGCCAGCTTTGCCTGCGAGAGCCTGACGCTTTCGCGCAAACCTCGCAGCCGTTCACCGATGATTTTCAATGCTGCGTCACCTCCTTTTCTGTTTCAAGTATACCCGGAAACAGAGAATGTGTCAATGATATATTCACATAACGCCGCGATTCTCTGACGCGCCGCAGGCGAAGAAAGCTCCGCAGGAGCGCAGCCGATTTTGCAAAAATCGTTCAAAGGGGCTTGGGGACAAATTTCCCCAACAAGCGCAAAGTGGCTCCAAGCCACCTTGCTTGCCAAGTGTGAAGCCGGCAGGATTCGCGCGGCGGCAAGCAGCAAAGTGGGTACCGCTTTGCCCTGCTTGCCAGTTCGTTTCCGGTTCTGCAAATCTTCCTGTTTGAACTTGGCTGTGGGAGGGCATATAATGCGGTGAAGCGTCGCGGCGTTCATAGAAATGTTGCATATTTGAGCGGAGATGGGAATTGAAAAGTTCGCGCTTTGCATGGTATAATCATATTGGATAGGTTTATTCATACACCACGCCCATCACGCACAAGGAGGTGCTTTCTGTGAAACGATATTCTGTGTTAATCGCCGTTGCTGTATTTGTTTTATCATTGGCAGGCTGCACTACCGCTCCGTCGCCCGGCTCAACGGGCAAGAGCCGACCTGTTACCAACGCCGCCGATGTGCAAATCATTGGAATGATTTCTGGCGAAAAGGAATCTTCCTATCAGGTTGAAGCATTGCTACCTGCCACAGATTTATCTTCTGTCGGTCAGCCGATTGCGGAAAAGCTTTCGCAGGAATGGGATGAATTCGACAGTATGACCAAAGAACAGCAGTGTACATCAAGCAAGCTATGGGGCGTTGTCGATATTCAAACCGACACATGGGATGACTGCGAAGAAGCAATCGGCTTCACCTTGTATAATCCCCTTGAAACGCTTGACTGGCTCAATAAAACCGGATACTTTGGAATGGAGCACGTAGATTCCCAAACACCAACAGCTCACGTTCAGGCAACCGCCAACGCATCCCAGACCGCAGACAGAAAGCTCGGTGAAGTAAGTGTTATCGCCGGATACAAGGGTGGTGATGTGCGGATAACGCTGACGGAAACGGTTTCTTCAAGCACCGAACCATTTACCATAGGGAGCGTCTACACCGGGTATGCCACATACGAGCAGGACACCGTAACGACTGGCTCCGGCATTGTCGTGTTGATTATGACCGTCAACGGAACAAACAACATCGGGTATTACAATGGGGATTATTTTGATTCCACAGCCTACTGGGTAAAAGACAATGTGTTTTACGCGCTCCGTGTATTCGGAAATGAAACCGATAAGGCGGAAATTCAAGCCACCCTTGACAAACTCCTTGCTGAAATTTAGCTGCAAGAGGTGGAGTGGGGAATTGAAAAACTCGCACCTTGCATAGTACAATCATATTGGATAGTTATAAATGGTTTGCGTAAATGATTTGAACAATCATTCTGCCCGCCGACAAAGCAAAAGAAACCGACCTGATTTTGGAGGTGAACAGTATGAAGAAAAAGAAGTTATGGATTGCGCTCCTCGTAGCTTTTGTAGTGCTTGCGGCATCCGTTGTTTATTTGAACCGGGCTGTAACTTTGGTCCCGTCAAGATTTATGCGCAAAATTGTTTGCAGGCTCCGGCTGAGTGAAGTCAGCC
>OLGA01001037.1_pt1 | contig 22734 bp, 18 predicted proteins | sample 1604881 | NCBI WGS metagenome assembly OLGA01 (sample SAMEA3888896, study PRJEB22519) | human gut metagenome | biome: human gut; feature: human-associated habitat; material: faeces | place: Denmark | collected 2009 | reverse complement strand
ACAACTTCTCCGTGCCCTTTAACCAGCCCATTGCCTACGCCCAGAAGGTGGGCGAACTGACCAACATGCTGGCCAACGGCCAGATTCTGGTGCAGCGCTTCGGCGACATTCTGGACGGCAAGCGCACCTGGCAGAAGGAGCTGGCGCAGTCCAACATCCGGCCCACCCTGCCGGACGCCGTGGCAGGCGACATCACCGCCGCCATGCCCTACCGGGCCATGACCAATATCATCAACTTCATTCAGGCCATGGACTATGTGGTACCCGGCTTCGCCGCCTATGAGACCCTGCTGTACTCCCCGGAGCTGAAATTCTATTCCAACCGGGTGAAGATGGACACGGATTTCAACACCAGTTTGCAGGGGCTGCACTGTCTGGGCGACAGCTCCGGCTGGACCCGCGGACTGATGATGGCCTCCGTCATGGGCGTCCTCATGGGCCGCAAGATCGCGGAAGAGGGCTGAGCTGTATTCAGCACGGCAGATTAAAATCCCCGGACTTCTTTGATGAAGTCCGGGGATTTTTGCGGAAAGATTCAGGATTGAGGCGGAATTCAGGCATTCTTTTTTTCGGGAAGCTGCGCCAGTACGACGGCTGCCAGCATCAGGGCACACCCGAAGTATTCCTTACCGTTGAGGCGGTCTCCCAGAATGATAGCGCTGGAAATCGTGGCAAATACGGATTCCAGACTCAGCAGCAGGGAGATCACCGTGGGGTTAGAGCCTTTCTGGGCGAGGATCTGGAGGGTGTATGCCACACCGCTGGAAAAGAACCCGGCGTAGAGAATCGCGCCTGCGGCAATGCCGAAACCTTCCAGCGTGGGCTGCTCGAAAGCCAGTGACCCTGCCAGAGAAAACAGCGTTACAAAGAAAAACTGGCAGCAGGACAGCTCAATGCCGTCTACAACCGTAACGAAGTGATCCACCAGCAGGATCTGACAGGTGAATACAAAGGCGCACAGCACCACGCAGATATCACCGGAGGAGATGGTAAAGCTCTCCGTGACGCACAGGCAGTACAGACCCGCCGCAGCCAGCACCACGCTGAACCACACCGCCTTCGGCACCCGCTTTTTCAAGAAGATGCCGAAAATGGGAACCAGCACGATATACAGCGCCGTGATGAATCCGGCTTTGCCGGAGGAGGTGGTTTCCAGCCCCTTTTGCTGGAAAAAAGAGGCCAGCGCCAGCGCCGTTCCGCAGCAGAAGCCGCCGGTCAGCAGATCCTTCCGGGAACGGGTGGAGGTTGCGGGCTTTCCGCGGCTGCGGCGTACTTGCCGCAGAATCAGGCACAGTATCAGCAAAAACACGAAAGCAATGATGGATCGTGCCGCGATGAAGGCCAGCGCCGGCACATATTCTGCGCCTACGCTCTGCGCCACAAAAGTGGTACCCCAGATCAGGGCCGCCAGTACGGCAAAGGATGATTGACGGATTGAACTGCGTTCCATATGCTTGCTCCTCCCCATGAGATATGGTATGATCAGTAAAAGCGGGTATTTTCCCGGTGGGATGCTCGTGAATTTCCAATGCATATTTACGGATAATTATGAGAAAATATGCACAAGGTGCCGAATATAGCGATTATAGAGGAAATGCGGCCGGACTGCAAGAGGGGGACGGCGACTTCTCCGAAGAACGCAAAGGCGGCAGAGAAAATCAGGCGGCTTTTGTCGGTTTTTACTGATTTTCCGCCAAAATAACAGGAGGGACTGCCATGGCCAGACTGCGCCATGATTTTTTTGACGGGGACACCCTTGCCATTGCCCGGATGCTGCTGGGCAAATATCTGGTGCGGAACCGGGACGGCACGCTGCTGGCGGGCCGGATCACGGAAACCGAGGCGTATGTCGGCCGGTGCGACAAGGCCTGCCACGCCTACAATTACCGACGCACCCCACGGACGGAGACGCTGTTCATGGGGCCGGGCCATGCGTATATCTATTTGATTTACGGGATGTATCACTGCCTGAACTTTGTCACGGAGCCGGAGGGGGAACCTGCCGCCGTGCTGCTGCGGGGGCTGGAGCCTGCTGCGGGGACGGAAGTCATGCAGCGCCTGCGGTATGGGGACGCGCCCATGAACGCCTACCGAAAGAAGAACTTCCTCAACGGCCCCGGCAAGGTCTGCAAAGCGCTGGATCTTACCACAGCGCAGAACCGGCTGGACCTGGAGGGCGATACCCTGTTCCTCTGCGATTCCATGGCAGACGTCGGGCTGAAGGATCTACCCATCGAGCCGGAGCATCTCTGCTCCGGCCCCCGGATCGGCGTGGACTATGCGGAGGAAGCCAGAGACTTCCCATGGCGGTTCTGGCTGGAAAAAGACAGCAGATAAGGAGCGTTTTAAGATGTATCTATTTGATATGGACGGTACCCTCATTGATTCCAACAGCGTCTGGAAGGACGTGGACAGGGAATTCCTGGCCCGGCGGGGCCTGCCCTATACCAAAGCCTATTATGAGGGGGTGGCTCACACCATTTTTCCACTGGCTGCCAAGTTTACGAAAGAGTTCTGCCATCTGCCGGAGAGCGAGGAGGCCATTATGGCGGAGTGGATGGATCTTGCCAAAGACGCCTATGCCCATGTGACGGTGAAGCCCGGCGTCCGGGCGTTTTTGAAGCAGTGCAGGTCGGAAAACCGGCGGATGGCGCTGGTGACCTCCAGCGTGCCGGTACACTGCCGCACGGCTATGGAAAAGCTGGATCTCATGAAATACTTCGAGTCCGTTACCTTTGCACAGGAGCTGGGCATCGAGAAGAAAAACAGGGAGCTGTGGATGCACGTTGCGGAGCGCTGCGGCGTAGAGCCTCAGTCCTGCACCTTGTTTGACGACAGTCTGGCAGCCTGCAAGGGCGCGCGCAGTGCAAAAATGCGGGTAGTCGGCGGCTATGACGGCTTTTTTGCGGCGGATGAAAAAGAGATGCGCGCCTTTTGCGATGTGTACATCAAAAGCTTTGAAGAGCTTCTCTGGAAGCCAGAGTACCGAAAGGGCTGAGGAAGCCGGCTTCCTGCTTTTCCGGGGAAAATGCGGCGGAATACGAAAAATTCAGACCCGAAAAGCTGTAAACTTTCTGTGACAGCGTTGCATTTTTGCAATTTCGTGGTATGATAACCGTGATATAAAATTTTTGAAAAGGACGGATACCATGACGAAAATTGATATTGTTTCCGGCTTTTTGGGCGCCGGTAAGACCACTCTCATCAAAAAGCTGCTGGCGGAGGCCTACAAGGGCGAACAGCTGGTGCTGATTGAAAACGAGTTCGGCGAGATCAACATTGACGGCGGCTTCCTGAAGGAGTCCGGCATCCAGATCTCCGAAATGTCCGCAGGCTGCATCTGCTGCTCTCTGGTGGGCGACTTCAACAAGGCGCTGAAGGACGTGCAGAATCAGTTCCACCCTGACCGCATCCTCATTGAGCCTTCCGGCGTGGGCAAGCTCAGCGACGTGATCGTGGCGGTGGAGAACACCGTAAAGGACGTGCCGGACATGAAGCTCAACAGCTTCGTCACCGTGGCGGACGCCACCAAGGTGAAGGTCTACATGAAGAACTTCGGTGAGTTCTACAACAACCAGATCGAGGCCGCCGGCACCATCATCCTCTCCCGCACCCAGAAGATGACCCAGGAGAAACTGGAGGCTGCCGTGGCCATGCTGCGGGAAAAGAATGCCGACGCCGCCATCATCACCACCCCGTGGGATGAGCTGGACGGCAAGGCCATCCTCTCCGCCATCGAGAAGGTGTCCCTTGCGGACGAGCTGCTGGAGAAGATGCGGGCAGAGCATGAAGCCGATGAGCATGAGCATCATCACCATCATCACGACGGGGAGGAGTGCGACGATCCCAACTGCTCCTGCCACCATCACCATGACGATGATGACGACGATGACGATCACGATGAGCATGAGCATCATCACGACCATGAGGAGCATGACCATGATCATCATCACCACGACCACGACGAGGACGAGTGCGACGATCCCAACTGCTCCTGCCATCATCACCATCACCATGCCGATGAGGTGTTTATCTCCTGGGGCAAGGAGACGCCGAAGGTCTATGCCCAGACGGATATCGACCGGATCCTGACCGCGCTGGATTCCGGCGAGTACGGTGCGATCCTCCGGGCCAAGGGCATCGTGAACGGCGCGGACGGCGCATGGATCGAATTCGACTATGTGCCGGAGGAGCATGAGATCCGGGCAGGCCATCCCGACTACACCGGCCGCCTGTGCGTGATCGGTTCCAATCTGAAGGAGGATAAGCTGGCAGAGCTGTTCGGCCTGTAAGCGAAGAATCTCATGGCTGATATTCCTGTATATCTGATCGCCGGCTTTCTGGACGGCGGCAAGACCGATTTTATCAACGGTGTTTTAGAGGACGGCTTTGCCCGCGAGGATCAGACCCTGCTGATCTGTTGCGAGGAGGGCGAGCTGGAGTATGAGCAGAAGGCGCTGGACAACGTGACGGTAGTCACGGTGGACGAGGAAACTGCCCTGACCTGTTCCCAGTGCAAGGCGTGGGAAAAGGAGTACAAACCCCAACAGGTCATTATTGAGTACAACGGGATGTGGTCCATGGAGCGGCTGTACCGGGAGGTGCTGCCCGCCAACTGGGTGCTTTATCAGGTGATGACATTTGTGGACGCCAACACCTTTGATATGTACGCCAAAAACATGGGCCAGATCATGATGGAGAAAATCACCAATGCCGACCTGCTGGTGTTCAACCGCTGCACGGACGAGCTGAAAGCGTCTCTGCGGAAGCGGAATCTGCGGATGGTGAACCGCCGGGCGGACATCTATCTGGAGGATCTGGAGGGCAACAGCGAGGATTACAACAACGGCGAGGTCTGCCCCTTTGATCTGGATCAGAAGGTCATTGACATCCCGGACAACGATTATGGCGTCTGGTATGTGGACGTGATGGACTATCCCGACCGCTGGGCGGGGAAAACCGTCCACATGAAGCTGCTCATGTGCCACTCCAAGAAGTATCCCGGCACCCACTGCCCCGGCCGGTTTGCCATGGTCTGCTGTGAAAACGACGTGCAGTTCATGGGGCTGGTGGCCAAGGGCATGGACCTGAGTAAGTATAAGAACCGGGACTGGGTGGAAGTGGAAGCCCGTATGGCTCTGGAAAACCACCCCGCCTACAAGGGAAAAGGCCCGGTGATGCACATTGTGTCCATCAAGCCCTGCGAGAAGCCTGCCAACGAGGTTGTCACTTTCTGAGAACCTGCGGAGCAGCCCCTGAAAATCGCATAATACGGAAAATCCCCACCGCCTGCTTGCAGGCGGCGGGGATTCTTATGGATATGTATAGGCCGGGCGGCTATGTCGTGGCTCAGTCGGCTTCGCCGCAGTCGTCAGGAGACGTCAGCGGATGGACTTTTCCGGCGCTGCCGCGCCCCGGCAGCTGGATGCTGACGCCGGTGATGAGCTTTACCAGCCACAGGAAGAACAGGATCACAAGGATCGGAATCAGGCAGGAGGTCACCAGCATGACGGCCAGCGCTTCGATCAGATTGTTCAGCACCTGCTTGAAACGGCCCACGGTTTCTGCGGCGGCTTTGCTGATGCCGTCAGTGACTTTGGAGAGGAGACCGGACAGCCCGGTTGTCTCCTCCTGACCGCTGGCAGCGCTTTCTGCGGCCTCGGCCTCTTTCACGGTGGTTTTGGCATTTTCAATGGCGGCATTGATGGATGCGCTGTAGGTGTTTTCAATCGTGTCCGACACATAAACGCTGGCAGGAATAATCAGCATAATGGCGGCGCCGAAGCAGATCAGCTTTACAGCCAGCATTGCAAAAAGCTTCCTGCCTCGAAAAACATATGCAATGAGCAGCAGGCAGGCCAGCGGAAAGAGGAGCCGGAAGGCGGCGCCGGCTGTGATGGTCAGCAGGTATTTTTCCAGAAAGATCGCACAGAGAACGATGAGAAAGTACCCACTCAGATCTGCCAGCTTATCGGCAATCGGCGTGGCCGTGTCGCCGGGCAGCAGGGTGATGGCCGCGGAAGCGGCGGTAGAAGCCGCTGTCAGCTCCAACACGGTTTCCTGCTTTGCCTGTAGGGAGTCTATGGATCGCTGGTAGATCTCCGGCTGCGTCATAAAGGGGGCTGCCCAGCAGAAGGAAAGCACCCCAAGGAGAAGCAGCGCGGAGATCTTTGCAATATTGCTTTTGAAGAATGTTTTCAAGTGTTCCACCTCAGTTCAACTCAATTCTGTTTTGTAGATCATGGCGCAGACCCGCCTGACGGGAATGAGCCGCCCGGAACAGCTTTCCGAATGGGAAGGTGCTGGGACGCGCTGGAAAAGATCCGGGACTGAGACCATTATAGCGGAATACAGAGGATCAATCCACTGATTTTCGTGAAAAAAGAATAACGGGGATTCGGTTTATACCGAATCCCCGTGTTCCTTTTGTGCGCGGATTTGCTCCCTTACTTCCGGGGAGCGCCCTCCAGCCATTTCAGGTCGTAAGGCTCAAAGACAACCTTTTCGTAAGCGGGAACGTCCATCACCACGCCGGTCCAGTCAGAGTGGATCTCGCCGGTCTGCTTGATGAGAATATCGTACAGAATGTCGTAGGTAACGCCGTCCTTGGGATCTGTTTCCACAATGGTGGAATAGGGCAGGGTCTTGTGATAGGTCAGCTCCATGCCCTGATAGTCAAAGTGGAAGCCGCAGCGCATCCGGCAGCCGTCCAGACCGGTGTACTCCGCCACTTCCTTCAGGTCATGGAGGATCTTGTCCGGCTCATAGAGGTTTTCCGGCGTGGTGGCGGTGTAGTCAAAACGGAACTGAATGCTGGCGCCGGGGATCTTGTGGAAGCGCTCAATAAAGGGGATCAGGTTCTCCTTGGGATAATCCTTGTAGAGCACGCAGTTGATGCGGAAGGGAACCGGCAGCCGGGCAAGCAGGGAATCGTTGGACTCCACCACATAGTGTTGCATATGGCGGGAGACGTTGATGCAGGTGATCTTGTGCTTGTTCCGCTCTGCGAAAGCAAGAATGTCGTCCTCCGTCTGGTCCTGGGACACCGGCAGCGTGGTGTTGATGAATACCCGGTGGGTGGTGGGAATCTCGTCCAGCATGAGCTGTAATTTCTCAATGTCGGCGAAAGGCTCGCCGCCGGTAAACACAAAGTCGCACTTGGGGGTAATGGCATCCATCCGGCGGATGCTCTCGATGATCTTCTCCAGAGAGAAGCCAGTCATGTCTGCGTATTCGCCCTTGTTGATGCAGAAGGGGCAATGGTTCTTGCAGTCGTAGGGAACGAAGATGGTGACGGTAGCGCCGCCGTCCCGCGTTTTGTAGGGATGATTCATGATATCGATCGGCCTTTCCAATATGATGAGGGGAAAAGTCCCCACTGGGTGATAACCATATACAAGTTCTTATTTTAATGGATTTTGAACAGAAGGTCAAGGGGAAAAGCGGAAAAATGGGAGCGCACCTTTTTTCGGAAGACTGTACACGGAATGAAAAAAATGATATACTACTGCTGAATTTTTAAAAGTCTGAAAGGAGGGAGCTGTTTGCAGGAGTTTACACAGGCCATTGGATGGCTGGCGGCGCACCCGCTGGTATCTGAATGGTATACGGCCGTTGCACGGCTGCTGTTTCCCATCCTGTCGGCGCTGATCCTGATCCGGGCCATCCGCTCTTTGCTGCGCCTTCCCCATACGCCGGAGGTCTGGGCGCAGCTGAGCCTGCCCAATGGCAGCGGCATCCCCCTGACCCATTGGGAAAATATTCTCGGCCGGAGCAAATCCGCCGATGTGCTGCTGAACTACCCCAGCATCTCCCGGCAGCACGCAGCCCTGTGCCGGGGGGATGACGGAAGCTGGACGCTCTACGACCTCGGCTCCAAGGGCGGTACGGCGGTCAATGGCCGGACCGTTGCGGACAGGGCTTCGGTGAAACTGGGGGACACCATTACGCTGGGCGGCGTGCCGCTGGTGTTCCTGCCCCAGACCGTTGGGGAGCGGGAGGAACTGGAAAAGAAGCGGCAGGCGGAACGCCCCGCCGCCATGTGGCCGTCCTTTTTGTGGCTGACGGTGTTCCAGATCCTCACCGCCCTGCAGCTGACTGTAGCGGCGGGGGAGGAGGCCAGTCCCCTGATTCCCGGCTGCTTTCTGATCCTTACGGTGTTCATGTGGCTCTATGCAGCCATCCTGCGGCTGGGCCGCTGCGTGGGATTTGAGCTGGAAACCATCGCGTTTTACCTGTCCACGCTCTCCCTTGCGGTGACGGCCTCCAGCGTGCCGGGAAGCCTCCCCAAGCAGCTGCTGGCGATCATCCTCGGCGTGGGACTGTTCCTGACGCTGGGGCTGTTTCTGCGGGATCTGGAACGGGTGAAGAAGCTGCGGTGGCTCATGGCCGCCGGTGCCATTGGCCTGCTGGGCATCACGCTGGTGCTGGGCAAGGCCAAATTCGGTGCGACCAACTGGATCACGTTGGGCGGCCTGTCCTTCCAGCCCTCGGAGATCGCCAAGATCTGCTACATTTTTGCCGGTTCCGCCACGCTGGAACGGCTGTTCCGCCGCCGGAACCTGACGCTGTTCATTGTCCTGACCGGCGTGTGCATCGGCCTGCTGGGGCTGATGAGCGACTTCGGCACGGCGGCGATCTTCTTTGTCACCTTTCTGGTCATTGCCTATCTTCGTTCCGGGGATGCGGCGACCCTTGCCCTGATCTGCGGCGGCGCGGTGTTCGGCGCGGGGATCATTGTGAAGTTCAAGCCCTATATTCTCAGCCGCTTTGCGGCGTGGGGCCACGCGTGGGAGGCGGCCTCCGGTTCCGGCTACCAGCAGACCCGCACCATGTCGGCGGCGGCTTCCGGCGGCCTGTTCGGTATGGGCGCCGGGAATGGCTGGCTGGAAAACATTCCAGCCGGCGATACGGATCTGGTGTTCGGGATGCTGAGCGAGGAGTGGGGGCTGGTCATTGCCCTGCTGGCGGTGGCGTGTATTCTCACGCTGGCGTGGTTCGCCGTCCGGGCTTCCCGTGCGGGCCGGTCCAGCTTTTACACCATTGCCGCCTGCGCGGCTGGCTCCCTGCTGGTGTTTCAGACCTGCCTGAATGTGTTCGGCTCCGTGGATATTCTGCCCCTGACCGGCGTGACCTTCCCGTTTGTGTCCAACGGCGGCTCCGCCATGATCTCCGCATGGGGGCTGCTTGCCTACCTGAAGACCATGGACACCCGCGAGGATGCCAGCTTTGCCATTGGCCGGATGCCGCAGCGGAAGCTGAAAGAGGAAACGGCCCGGCGGACGGCGGCGGTGGATGATCCCTTTGGAAAGGAGCCTGACGATGCGTAAAATTGAAAAACGGGCTGTGGTGTGTCTGGCGCTGGCCATCCTGCTGGCGGCGGGGATGCTGGTATTCGTCATCAAATACTTCGCCGAGGGCGGCAAGTGGGCTTCCTCCGCCTTCAACCGCCATCTGTACGATTCCAACGGCGTGCTTATCTCCGGCACGGTGCTGGATCGGGATGGGGACGTGCTGTCCTCCGTGGAGAACGGCCACCGCACCTATTACGACGGTGCGGAAGTCCGCAAGGCGACCCTCCATGCGGTGGGGGATCTGTACGGCAAGATCGGCACCGGCGTTCTGAACGCCTTTGCCGACAAGCTGACGGGATATAACCTGCTCAGCGGCGCGTTCGGCGCGGCGCAGGGCAGCGACCTGTATCTGACCCTTGACGCCCGGTATAACTACGAGGCGTATGAGGCGCTGAACGGCCATGCCGGAACGGTGGCGGTGTACAACTATAAAACCGGCGAGATCCTGTGCATGGTGTCGTCTCCCAGCTATGATCCCATGAATGTCCCGGCGGATCTGGAGGAGAACGACCGCTATCAGGGCGCTTACCTGAACCGCTTCCTGTCCTCGACCTTTGTGCCGGGGTCGGTGTTCAAGACTGTGACCCTGACGGCGGCGCTGGAAAACCTGCCGGACGCGGAAAGCCGGACATGGAACTGCACCGGCAGCGTCCAGATTGGGGACGAAACCATCACCTGCTCCGGCGTTCACGGGGAGCAGACGCTGAAGGAGGCTTTCGCCCACTCCTGCAACGTGGCGTTTGCACAGATCGCGGAGGAGCTGGGGGCGGACACCCTGAAGAAATACACGGAAAAGGCGGGGCTGACCAGCGCCTGTTCCGTAGACGGCCTGCCCACCGCCAAAGGCTCCTTTGACTGGGAGGGGATCACGGACGGCCAGCTGGGCTGGGCGGGCATCGGCCAGTATCACGATCTGGTGAACCCCTGCGGGCTGCTGCTGTGGATGGGCGCCATCGCAGGCGGCGGTAAGGCGGCGGAGCCGTATCTTATAGAGAGAACCGTCTCGTCTCTGGGGATCCCGTCCCTGCCCCATATCACCCGGCATACAAAGCAGCTTATTGACAGCAAAACGGCGGCAGCTGTCACGGAATACATGGCCAACAACGTGACGGAGACCTATGGCACCAAGCGCTTTCCCAACATGGAGCTGTGCGCCAAATCCGGCACGGCGGAGGTAGAGGAGGGGCAGACGCCCCACGCCTGGTTTGCAGGCTTCCTGCAAAACGAAGACGCGCCCTATGCCTTTGTGGTGCTGGTGGAAAACGGCGGCGGCGGCAGCTCTGTGGCCGGAACCGTGGCCGGCAAGGTGCTGGACACCATCATAAACGGATACTGAAGAAAAAAGAGGATCAGACTATGAAGAAAGATATCTGGCTGAAGCCGGGGAAACAGATCAACAACGGCGCTATTGTGGGCGGAATCGGCTTTGTGCTGTATATGGCCTTTTCCGCACTGGGATGGAGCGGCATTGCCCTGATTGTGGCCATCGGTTTTGGATTGGAATCCCTGTACACCTTTCTTTCCACGCTGGAGTGGCGGGAGAAGGACAAGGAGTCCGTCAGCTACAGCATCATGTGGGGGACGGCGGCGCTGGCGCTGCTGATGCTGGTTCCGGCCGTCATGACCATCAAGCAGGCACTGGGACTGTAAGGCTGGCGGCCTGCCGCAAGGGAGACATTCCCATCCCCGCACGCGCAAGGCCAAAATAAACAAGCCCCCGGCAGATTTTCTGCCGGGGGCTTGTTTCAGCGTGTCGAAAAGCCTTTTCGACAGTCTCGCTTTCCTTATTTCAGCTTGGATCTGATCTTGGCCTTGATTTCCGGGGAGAGGAGCTTTCCTGCGGCGCGCACCGGCAGGCTGGGGAGCTTGAGGAAACGCCTGCGTACCTCTTCAAACGGCTCCACGGCATAGCTTGCAAAGAAAGCGGTTCGATCCGCCGCCGGAGTGATTGGGCCTGCCAGACGCGGATTTCCGGCGATGGCGCGCTCCACCGGGAAGGGCTGACACTCCAGCTTCAGCTGGTCAAACAGGTAGCTGCCGTGAGGAGTGTTTACCAGCAGCAGGCTGATGCCTGCGTGCTGCTGTTCCGGAAATTCGTCCGGCTTCAAGCCCCACAGGTCGCCCAGCGTAAAGTCGCCGGGGCGGTTCAGGTTCGTGTACTGGCAGCGGCAGCAGCTCTGACGCAGGAACAGCGCGCGTCCGAAAGCCCGCCCGTAGCCGGTGGAAAACAACGGCGCGGAATCTACGGTGCCATCCTCATAAACAGCGGTAAAGTGGCTGTTTTTCCAGCCCTCCACCTTGTTGCGGAACCGCACGGCTGCCAGCTGTTTTTTCTTGTCCTGTTCAATGGCGCGGGCCTCATGCTCCCACACGCCGGGAGAGGGAACGCCGTGACACACCAGATCGCAGGTGGTCAGATTTTCCGGGCGGCAGCCCAGAAAACGGTACAGGCCGTCTACCTGACAGGGCGTCCCGGAAAACAGCACCGGGCGGCTTTTCAAAAGCTCACGGATCTCTCTGAATACGCCGCGCAGATCGCTCTGCACATATTTGGCCCCCCGCAGCTGCCACAGATCCTCCTTACGGAAGCAGGGAATGTGCCGCAGATGCTGATGGGCGTCCATGGCGGCGCCGTATACCACGCCGCCTCCCTCCAGCACATATTCCGCAATGGCGGTAAACGCGCCGCCGGAGGTGGAGTCTTTTCGGATGGCGTCGTCCCGGTTCCAGGCGGCAAAGGCAGCGGGCAGATGCGCCGCCGGCTTCTGCTCCTGCAAAATGGGGCAGATCCGGGTGCAGCGTCCGCAGTGGACGCATTGCTCCAGATCCACGTTTGGAAAATCAAAGCCGGTCTTGTCCCGCACCATGGCAATGGCGTTGTGGGGACAGCCTGCGGCGCAGGCGGTACAGCCGGTGCAGCGGCTCCGCTCTGCCAGCTTCGGCGCAAAGCTCTGCTGCGCCCCGCCGACGTTCTCCGTGCAGGGTTGATTTTCCAGCGCAACCTGCAAATAGCGCAGAGAGTCCTGCCGGGCGGTGGCCAGCGCCGCTTCTGCGGCATCCCAGTTGACGGACGACAGCAGCTCCGCCGTGTCCCCCTTGCCGATGACCCGGTCGGCAAGGCCGAGACGGCTGAGAATACTCACCGTGCGGGAACGCTCCGGCGCAGACAGCTCCGCCGGGGAAACCGTGGTGAAGAAGGGACGGTGGAACTGAACGGAAAACACCGTTCCGTGGAAGGAATTGGTCACCACATAGCTGGCGTTTCGGAACAGATCCAGAAACTCTGCCGGGCCGGCATCCAGAATCTGCCGGGCTTTGGGATGAACTTTCTGCCGGATGCCGCACAGCTGTACCACCGGCAGGCCAGTCTCCTGATGCAGCTGCGCGATATAGGGCGTCAGCGCGCCGGGGCGGCTGATGCAGTAGCAGAGGATATACCCGCCGGTGGGATAGTCCGCCGGGTGGTTGGACATGGAGGCCCACTGGTCCGCAGCGAGCAGCAGGGTGGGATCCAGCACCACCGGCACATCCCTGCCGGTCGCCTCGCGGACAATCTCGCGGCCCTGCGTTTCCCGGACGGAAAGGTGGGAGAAGCCGTCCAGATAGCCTTTCAGCTCCGCCTGCATCCCGTCGGGGACAGCCGGGATCCCAAAGGACGGCGCGTAGGCAATGCGCCGTTTCCGGGAAAAGGTTCCGAAAAACACCGGGTCGAACCGGCCGTCCGGGAAGATCTTCGGATTCCAGATCTGGTCGCTGCCGGACAGGATCAGATCATAGGGCAGTTCCGCGTGCGCCAGCGCGTCAAAACTATCATAGTGATGCGCGGAGATACAGAGATGATCCCGGCTGAACTGTTCAAACCGGCGGTAGCGCTCTGCCAGAGCCTTGTAGTGGAGGGCGGTGTGGGCGTCGTGGGCGGCGGAACCAAGGCCGGTAGGCCGTTTGAACAGGGCGTTATCCTGATTAACGAAATAGTCCACGATCTCGCAGTCCCAGCCGAAGCGTTCCACGGCCCGTTCCGTGGCTGCCGCCTGAAACAGAGCGCCATAATGATGAATATGGTAAAATGTGATAAGTCCCGCTTTCAACGAAACAACTCCCTTTCCGTTACTTCAGATCCATGACCACATTTTCCGGGGTCAGCAGATCGTCCTCGGCGATCCAGGCTTCTACCGGAACGACTTCAAATTCCGTTTCCGTCCGGCGGATGACCACCCGCTCCAGCCCGGCGTTGATGACCATGCGGCGGCACATGAGGCAGGACGTGGCGTCGTTCAGCAGTTCGCCGGTGGCGGCGTTGCGGCCCACCAGATAGATGGTGCCGCCCACCATATCCCGCCGGGAGGCGGAGATGATGGCGTTGGCTTCGGCGTGGACGCTGCGGCACAGCTCATACCGTTCGCCCCGCGGTACGTTCATGGCTTCGCGGGAGCAGTAGCCCATGTCCACACAGTTGGCCCGGCCGCGGGGGGCGCCGTTGTAGCCGGTGGAGATGATCTCATCGTTCTTAACGATGATCGCGCCATAAATCCGCCGCAGGCAGGTAGCTCGCTCCAAAACCGTCTCGGCAATGTCCAGATAGTAGTTTTCCTTGCTGATGCGTTCCATAGGCAGCCCTCCTGTATTCGCCTGATTTTTTAACATCACATTCTATCATACCTGCTGCCGGATGACAAGGGGCAGACGCGTTCTTCCCATGACCTTCCAATTTGTTCCGACTGCGGCCTGCGTCCGTTTTTTGCCGCAGACGACTTTTTAAGATACTTCGTTGCAGTGGGAGCGCCAAAGAGCGGGAGCATCCATTGGATGCTCCCGCTCTGCTTTTTCCTGTAAGGGCAGGGGGCGAAAACACTCAGGGCTTCAGCCCGGCGACCCACTTGCCGTATTTTTCAATATTCGCGGCGGCGTCCGCGGAATCGGTGCCTTTCGTCAGAATATAGACCTTGATTTTCGGCTCTGTGCCGGAGGGACGCACCAGAATGACGGTGCCATCCGCCAGCTCATAGCGCAGCACGTTGGAGCCGGACAGCTCCATGGTGGTTTTTGCACCGGTGGCGCAGTCGATCACGCTGCCGTCGGTGTAGTCTTTCCGTACGACCACCTTGACGCCGCTGATCTCCGCCGGGGGATTTCCCCGGAGATCCTTCATCAGCTTGGCCATATCCCGCAGGCCGTCCAGACCGGGCATTACCAGATTGTGGGTCTTTTCGGCGTACCAGCCATACTTTTCGTACAGGGCGTTCAGGGCATCAAACAGCGTCATGCCCTGAGCGGCGTACCATGCGGCCATCTCCGTGAGGAGCATGGAGGCGGTAACGGCGTCCTTGTCCCGTACATAGTCACCCAGCATATAGCCGTAGGACTCCTCGTAGGAGAAGATGACCTTGCCTTCGCCGGATGCCTCCAGCGCATTCTTCTTTTCCGCCATGAACTTGAAGCCGGTGAAGGTATCGTAGCATTTGACCCCGTTGGACTCCGCTACCTTGCGGGCCATTTCCGTGGTGACGATCGTCTTGAGAGCCACGGGATTGGCAGGCAGTCTGCCGGAGCGCTTCATGGCGCCGATCAGGTAATCCAGCAGCAGCACGCCGGTCTGGTTGCCGGTGACAGGCTGGAATTCGCCTGCGTGATTCCGAACCATGATGCCCACCCGGTCACTGTCCGGGTCGGTGCCGAGGATGAAATCTACGTCGTTCTGCTTCGCCAGATCAATAGCCAGATAGAAGCCCTCCGGGTTTTCCGGGTTGGGGGAGACCACTGTGGGGAAACTGCCGTCGATGACCATCTGCTCCGGCACGCAGATCAGGTGCTTGATGCCCAGAGTTTTCAGCGCCTCCGGTACCAGCTTGTAGCCGCAGCCGTGGAAGGGCGTGTAGACCATTTTGAAGGTGTCCGCCACCTTGGCCACGGTCTCCTTATCGTTGATCATGGCGGTGACATGGGCCATGAACTTCCGATCGGTTTCGTCGCCCATGGTTTCGATGAGGCCGGCCTTCACCACTTCGTCAAAGTCCATCCGCTGCACGCCGTCAAAAATGTCGATCTGCTCCAGCCGTTTGGCAATGGCGTCGGCGTGGTGAGGGGGCAGCTGAGCACCGTCGGACCAGTAGACCTTGTAGCCGTTATATTCCTTGGGGTTATGGCTGGCGGTGACGTTGATGCCTGCCTGACAGCCGTATTCCCGAACGGCGAAGCTCAGCTCCGGGGTGGGGCGCAGGGACTCGAAAATGCGGACATGGATGCCGTTGGCGGCGCAGACCTCAGCGGCGGCGCGGGCAAACTCCATGGAGTGGTTCCGGCAGTCCATGCAGATGGCAACGCCTCTGCGCTTGCCCTCCGCACCCTCGGCGGCAATGACGTCGGCAAAGCCCTGGGTCGCCCAGCGGATGACATGGATGTTCATATTGTGAAGGCCCGTGTACATGGTTCCCCGCAGACCGGCGGTGCCGAACTCCAGAGGGCCGAAGAACCGGCTTTCGATTTCCTTGGGATCGTTCCTGATGGCCTCCAGCTCGGCGTGTTCCGCAGGGGAGAGGGCGGGGCTGTGAAGCCACTTTTCGTATTCCTGCATGAAATCCATCTGTGAGTACCTCCTGTTATGATATGGTTATTTGTGATATTTGCTTCCGGCGTTGATCTGATAGGCGCGGTAGATCTGTTCCAGCAGCATGACCCGCAGCAGGTGGTGGGGAAAGGTCATGGGGGACATGGACAGCCGCAGGGCGGCCTGCCGCTTCAGGGAGGCGTGCATCCCGTAGGAGCTGCCGATGAGAAAGACGATGTGGCTGGCCCCCTGAGCGGCGCTGTCGGCAAGATACCGGGCCAGCTCCTCGCTGGAACGCTCTTTGCCCTCCACGCACATGGCGATCAGCAGGCAGCTGGTAGGCAGCTTGGCCCGCACGGCGTCGGCTTCCTTGGAAAGCGCCGCCTCGATCTGGGCGGGAGAGGGATCTTCCGGCAGCCGCTCCTCCGGCAGCTCGCAGATTTCCAGCTTGCAGAAGCGGCTGAGCCGCTTGGCGTATTCCGCGGCGGCGTCCAGATAGAATTTTTCCTTTAACTTACCGGTGCAGAGAATGGTCACTTTTTGCATACAGCCCTCCTGATAACGGTGTGGCACGGGCCGACAGTGTCTCTGGGAGCGACGGTCAGCACCGGGGACAGCCCGGCGGCGGATAAAGCCGCCGACACGGCGTTCAGTGCCATGGCGGGGGTGTTGTTATCCTTACTCAGATGCGCCAGCACGATCTCCCCGGCGCCCTGCTCTGCCAGCGTCACGGCGAAGGCCGCGGCGTCCTCGTTGCACAGATGTCCCTCTGTTCCCAGAATCCGCTGTTTCAGATAGTAGGGATAAGGGCCGGAGCGGAGGGTCTCCACGTCGTGATTGGCCTCCAGAATGGCCAGATCCACGCCGGGCAGCAGGTCAGCCGCTTCCTCGGTGACGTATCCCGTGTCGGTCAGGAAGCCCACGCTGCCGCCGCCGGTATCCAGCCGCCAGCCGCAGGAGCCGGGGGCGTCGTGGGAGGTGATAACCGGCGTGATGCCGACCTCCCCTATCTGTACGGGGGCTTCCAGCTCCATGAGCCGACCGTCGATTCCCTCAAACCGGCAGCAAAGCTCCCGGCAGGTGCGGGGTGTGGCCAGAATGGGACAGTCCGTCTTTTTCAGCAGGGTACGCAGCCCGGAGATGTGATCGGAATGGATGTGGGTGATGAGAATGGCGGAAAGCAATTCCGGGGACAGTCCCAGCGCGTTCAGCGCCGTGGTGATCCGGCGGCAGGAGATCCCGGCGTCCAGCAGCAGGTGGGTACCGCCGCAGGAGAGGACAGCGGCATTCCCGGAGGAGCCGCTGGCAAGAGTATGTACGGTGGTCAAGAAAAATACCTCACAATGAAACGGAACGTCCGCCAGGAACCGGGCCGGTCAAGGCCGGCACACTCCCTGACGGACGTGAAATTCAGCTGATCTGCGCGGTGGTGAGAGCATCCTCATCCGGCTCTTCCACGGCTTGAATGTCGGCGCCCAGCGCCCGGAGCTTTCCAATGATGTCCTCATAGCCCCGCTCAATATACTGGACATTGGTGATCTCGCTCTCGCCCTGCGCTGCCAGAGCCGCAATCACCAGAGCCGCGCCTGCCCGCAGGTCATAGGCCTGAATGGGTGCGCCGGTGAGCTTTTCCACGCCCTCCACCACGGCGGTCTTGTCGTCCACCTGAATGTGAGCGCCCATGCGCTTCAGCTCGTCCACATAGCGGTACCGGCTGCTCCAGACGCCCTCGGTCACAAGGCTGGTTCCCTGCGCCAGAGAGAGGACTGTGGTCATCTGAGGCTGCATATCCGTGGGGAAGCCGGGATAGGGCAGCGTCTTGACATTGGCTTTTTTCAGCCGGCCGGTACGGCGCACCAGCAGGGTGTCCTCGTTTTCCTCCACATCCACGCCGCACTCCTGAAGCTTGGCAGTGATGCAGTCCATATGCTTGGGGATAATGTTTTTGACCAGAACCTGACCGCCGGTGGCGGCCACGGCGGCCATATAAGTGCCTGCCTCGATCTGGTCGGGGATGATGGCATAGGAGCCGCCGCTGAGCCGCTCCACGCCCCGAATCTTGATGGTGTCCGTACCGGCGCCCCGGATGTCGGCGCCCATGGAGTTCAGGAAGTTGGCCAGATCCACGATGTGCGGTTCCTTAGCAGCATTTTCAATAATGGTGTCGCCCTGCGCCAGAACGGCGGCCATCATGATATTCATGGTTGCGCCTACAGATACCACGTCCAGATAGATGTTGGCCCCGGTCAGACGTCCCCCGGCGACTGCGGCGTTGATGTAGCCGCCCTCGGTGGTGACGCCGGCCCCCAGCGCGGAAAATCCCTTGACGTGCTGGTCAATGGGGCGGACGCCGCCGAAGTTGCAGCCGCCGGGCATGGCCACCTCCGCCTTGCCGAAGCGGCCCAGCAGAGCGCCGATGAGGTAATAGGAGGCCCGCAGCTTCCGGCTGAGTTCATAGGAGGTACGGGTAGTATGGATATGGCGGCTGTCGATCTCCACCGTATGGCGGTTGATGGAGCGGATGGAAGCGCCCAGCTGCTCCAAAATCTTCAAAATCGCGGTAACGTCGGAGATCTGGGGAATATTTTCGATACGGCAAACGCCGTCTACCAGAATGGCGGCGGGAATGATGGCGACAGCGGCATTTTTAGCGCCGCTGATCTCTACCTCGCCGAAAAGGGGCTTGCCGCCGTTTACGATATATTTTGTCAAAATTATGACCTCATTTCAAGGTAATCTTTTGCAGGGGACGGTGCGCTCAGCAGGGGTAGTTTGCCCCCGGCGCGGCCCTTCATGCAGGGGCGCGGTCTCCATGTGTAAAAAAGCAGAATACTCCACTTTGATAATCTTTTTCGTAGTATACCATAACAGTGTGGAAAAATCAAATAATTCCTTGCAGGAAGAAATGTTTTTCCTGCGGAAGAAAAGGAACGGTGGGAATTCAGGCGCGCCGGACGGTTCCGGACACGCAGTTTACATAAAAGGACGCCGTGTCCGTGGTGATACGCCAGGAGGGTACCAGCGCCATGGGCGCGGCGGCGGTGCTTTGCAGTTCATAGCAAAGGCTGATCTCCGTAATGGCGGATACCACCGAGCTGGACTCATGGCGCATCTGCTGAAAGGCGGTCAGGGCGGCGAAAGCGGAAAGCAGGGGCTGCTCATCTGCCGTGGCCGTGCCGGTATCCGGGAGCAGGGAGCCGCTGACGGCTGTGACTGTGCCGTGATCCAGCGTGAACGCGACGGCGCCGTTAAACACCGGCACGTCACCCCACAGGCGCAGGGCAGTAACCGTGCCACTGCCGGTTTCGTCCAGAGTGAACACCGGTTCCGTGTAGGAGAATTTTTTGCAGAAGTCCCGGCACAGGGATTCCGCGTCCCCGCTGGAGAGGGCGCCGGCAATGTCGAAGCTGCCGGTATCGCGAAAGACGGCGGCGCCGTGGCTACCGCTGTAGGTGTAAATGCCGCCGCCCTGTGCGGTTCGCTCGGAAATGCTGCCGAGCCAGAACACGGCGACCCGCTTTTCAAGAGACTCCTCCCGGATCATGGTATAGGCGGACAGCTCCGTATCAGACGGGATCAGAGCGGGATCCAGCGTCATCCCGTCCGCGGCAAAAAGTGCCACCAGCTCCTGCTGCTGGGCGCGGCGGGCGGTATGCTCCTTCGTCCCGCGAATTCCCAAGGACACCAGCAGAAAGGCATTCAGCAGGACTAAAATCAGAATAATGATGTTTTTCAGCCGGTAGCGTTCCACGGTGTCTCAACTCCTTTCCGGGGATCGTCAATCCGCCAGCCAGACGGCGGAGATGGGATAGGCTCCCGTATCGGCATAGCCGATGGAAAGCTCGGTGCCGCCGTCCTTTCCGGCAATGGCCATAGCCTGCCGCAGCGGCAGCAGGGCGGCGGCGGCCTCGGATGTATACTGCCGGGGGGTCAGGACCAGGGAAGAAACGGCCCGGCCGGAAAGCGTGACCTCTGCGGCGGGAGAGCCGTCGGCAAAGCGGATGGGGACCCCGCCCAGCTGATAGCCGAAGGTCAGGGTCGCTTCGCTGCCGTTCTGCGTCAGGGACAGCAGGTACAGCCGGGCTTCCCCCTCCGGCGTCAGCGCATCCAGCAGGGACTGAACGCCGGTCACAGCTTCCCGGACAGTCGGCTCCGTCCCGGATGCGTCTATGGACAGCGCGGCTTCGCCGCCGCTGGTATAGGAGAACGCGCCGCTGGCGCTGATGCGGATGACCCGGTCACCCTCTACAACGACTTCCGCGCCGCTGGCGTCCTGATACCGGGAATTGGTGTGGGGATTGAAGCCCAGTGCGGATAAGAGGGTCTCCGTGGGGACGGAGGCGGCGCTCAGCGTCAGCTGGGGCAGTTCCGGCAGAGGATCGGGGAACAGGGAAAGGGGAGACAGGCGCTGGCCGTAGCCGCTGCTGTCCTCAAAGGCAAAGGTGGAAACGCCCAGCTCAAAGTGATCCAGCACTTCGGTGAGCGTAGAGGTCTGTACGGCGGTGGCGTATTGATAATAATGGCTTCCGCCGTCCCACAGCAGGAGAATGACCTGCCCTTTTTCCTCCACTGCGGCCAGCGCGCGGATGGAGAGACTGCTGTCTGTGCTGAGTCCCATCAGATCCGCCAGATAGGCCGCCGGCAGGGAGGAGAGAAAATCGCAGTAGACCGAAGTTTTTCCCAAAGCCTCCAGAAAGGCGGCCTGTGTGGAATCGGTGCGGTTTCTGGCAGAGCCAAGCACCTCCCGCAGCAGGGTCTTAATGGGAATAAACCGATCCTCCCCTGTGGTAAGCGTGACGCTGGCGTAGCGGCCGTATTCACCGGTGATGGCCGCCCGCACCGGAGCGGACAGGGTGTCCGACAGGATCACATCATCCGTGGCGCTGCTGGCGGGGGCGGTGATCCTTTGCCAGTAATTGCTCACGGAAGCGGCGCCCAGCTGGAAAAACTGGGTTCTGGAAAAGAGAAACAGAGCGGAAACGGCCAGAAGGGTGATGGCGATATTCTGAATAAAATCCCGGTGACGCATGGCCGCCTCCTTTCCTGAAAAATCAGCGTGAATTTACGGCGCTTCCTCCGGCGCTGCCGCGTCGGGCTGGGCGATGGGCAGCTCCAGCCGTACCGTGGTTCCCGGCCCCTCATGGGGAGCCAGAGAAATGGTACCGTGGTGCCGCTGGACGATCTCCTTGGCGATGGAAAGCCCCAGGCCGGTGCCGCCGGATTCTCTGGAGCGGGCCTTGTCCACCCGGTAGAAGCGGTCGAAGATCCGATCCCGATCCTTTTCCGGGATGCCGATGCCGTCGTCGCAGACCTCCATCCACACGGAGTCGGCTCCGCTGCCGGCGGTGACGCGGATGTGGCCGCCGTCCGGGGTATATTTGACGGCGTTGCCCAGAATGTTCATCATCACCTGCTCCAGCCGGCTGCGGTCGCCGGTGATCAGGGGCAGCGTGTCCTCCGGCGCATAGGTCAGCTCATGACCCCGCTGCCGGGCGTTGAGCTGGTTGGAGCGCACCACGCTTTCGATGGCATCCCCGAAGGGGAAGCGGGTGAACACCATGTCGGCCCGCCCGCTGTCCAGACGGCTGAGGGTCAGCAGATCCTGCACGATGTGGGTCATGCGGTCTGTTTCCGTGATGATGATGTCCAGAAAGCTGTTCTCCATGTCGCGGGGAAGCTCGTCCCCGGCGTCCCGGATGGTTTCCGCATAGCTGCGGACGTTGGTAAGGGGCGTCCGCAGCTCGTGAGACACATTGGCGACGAACTCCTTGCGCCGTTCCTCGTTCCGGTGCTGCTCCGTTACGTCGTGGAGCAGGATCAGCACGCCGCCCTGGGCCTTGTCGGAGAAGGGGGTGAGGTAGAGGGCCAGTGTCCGGTCTCCCGCCACCAGCTCATCCTCGATGTAGTTGGGCTTCTGAAGCGCCAGCACGTTCTGGAACGGATGCAGGTCCCCCAGCAGCTCCTCATAGGTGCAGTTGGGGTCGATGGAACGCTGCAAAAGCTCCGTGGCAGCGGGATTGCAATGGATGAGGTGTCCCTCCCGGTCGAAGGCCACCACGCCGTCGGTCATGTGGAGGAACAGGGTATCCAGTTTGTTGCGCTCGTTTTCCACGGCGGCCAGCGTGGATTGCAGGACGCCGGCCATTTCGTTGAACGTGCCGGTGAGAATGCCGATCTCATCCGTGGATTCCACCGGCAGCTCGCTGTCAAAGTCTCCGGCGGCCACCCGCTCCGCGCCGACGGTCAGCTTTTCAATGGGGCCGACCATGGTTTTGGACAGCAGGAAGCTCAGCAGCACGGAGATCAGCAAGCCGATGATCAGGGCCTGCATGATGATCTGGAACAGCTGGTTGTTCAGCTCGGAAACGGTGTCCTTGTTGTCCAGAATGTAAATGATGAACGCGTTGTCGCCGCCGAAGATGGGGACGGCCACATCCATGTAGCCTGCGGCAATGTCGCTCTCATCTCCCACGGCGGCGCTGTCCTGCCGGGCCACGGCATTCCGGGCGGTCAGCAGGTTGGCGGACTGCTCTCTGGGCAGAGTAGAGCCTTCGGCGCTGCCTGCCAGATAGGTTCCGGCGGTGCCGTCCAGCACATAGTAATTTCGGGTGCGGTAGTCGATGCCCAGCATACCGGCATTGACCTCCAGAATTTCCTGAATCCGTTCCGCCCCGTCCGGCTGCGCGGCGGCAGAGCGGAGATCCGTTACAAATTCCAGACGGTCGGCGCCGAAAGCGCTGCTCATCTGCTGGTAGAAGCTGTCAATATAGAAGCTGGTGACGCTGGTGGTCAGAAATGCGCCTACCACAGCCATCAGGGATGTGATGAGAAGCAGGA
>OLGA01001027.1_pt1 | contig 22820 bp, 14 predicted proteins | sample 1604881 | NCBI WGS metagenome assembly OLGA01 (sample SAMEA3888896, study PRJEB22519) | human gut metagenome | biome: human gut; feature: human-associated habitat; material: faeces | place: Denmark | collected 2009 | reverse complement strand
GCCTGCCGCGCCGCAACACCCATGGCGGCAGCGACCTGCGCAGTGTGCGCGCCGCCGCCGAAAAGCGCGGCGGAACTATGACGCTGCACTGGGAAAACGAGTGGTTTACGCTGCGGGTGCTGCTGCCGCAGAAAAGCTGAATGGATGGCTGGGGGTCTAGGATAAGGCACCCGGCCATTTTTGGTGTTTGGGCGGGGTGCACAAAACAGGGTCGAGATGCTTTGTGTGAGATGCACAACAAAAAATGAAATGTTTTTGAAACTTTTGCAAAACATGCAACGGAAACAACAGTTTGTGTAAAAAATGAGCCGAAAGAAAATTGTTTTGGTACAATATCATCAATAAAAGCGGAAATCCCGTCAGCCGCCATCCGGAGGGCGGCACAATAAAAGGAGGAAAACAATGAACACCCTGCTTCTTACCCTGGCAAATATGGGCGTCAACCTGGACGACGTTGCCGATGTGGTCAATAACTGCATCCCGCAGCTCATCTTCTTTGGCGTTGTGGTTGCCGCCGCCATTATCGTACTGATCGCTATGGCGGTCAACAAGAAACTGGCCAAGCCCACCAAATTCATGGTGCGCGCCCAGTCCGGCCTGGCCGTGCTGGTGGCTTTCGGCATCATGCTCAACCTGGTTGCCTTTGGCCCCATGAGCACCATGCTCGATCTGGTCACCGGCAACGGCACTATCACCGAGGAATCCAGTGACGAGGCCAACGCCCTGTGCACCGAGATTGCCGAGGAAGGTATCGTCCTGCTGCAGAACGATGACAACGAACTGCCCCTCGCTTCCGGCAGCAACCTGAACGTCTTTGGCTGGGCTTCTGTCGGCCCTGTCTACGGCGGCACCGGCGCTGGCGCGATCTCTGCCGACCGTCCCACCGTCAGCCTGCTGGATGGCCTGCACAACGCCGGCATCAACACCAACACCGAGCTGAGCGATTTCTACACCGCTTACTGCGCCGAGCGCCCAGCGCTGGGTTACAGCAACCATAACTGGACCCTGCCCGAACCCACCGCCGCCAGCTACACCCAAGAGCTGATCGACAACGCCAAGTCTTTCTCTGACACTGCGATGGTCGTCATCAGCCGCGTTGGCGGTGAGTTTGCTGACCTGCCCACCGATATGAGCACCGTCAACTACACCGACAACTCCACCGAGTACAAGGACTTCGAGGACGGCCAGCATTACCTCTCCCTGAGCAAGACTGAGCGCGACATGATCGACCTCGTCTGCTCCAACTTCGACAACGTTGTGCTGGTTTACAACGCTGCCAACACCCTCGAGCTGGGCTTCGTCGATGAGCACCCCCAGATCAAGAGCGTTATCTGGTGCCCCGGCACCGGCCAGACCGGCTTCAACGCCCTGGGCGAGATTGTTGCCGGTGAGGTCAACCCCTCCGGCCACTCTGCCGACACTTTCGTCTACGACCTGACCGCTGCACCGTACTTCAACAACATCGGCGACTTTACTTACACCAATGCGGATTCCGTTGGTTACACCGCTGCCAGCCTGTTTGGCGGTGATGCAACGCTGGTTCCCCCGCACTTCGTCAACTATGTTGAGGGCATCTACGTCGGCTACAAGTTCTACGAGACTGCCGCCGCCGAGGGCCTGATCGACTATGACAAGACCGTGCAGTATCCCTTCGGCCACGGCCTGTCCTACACCACCTTTACCCAGAAAATCGACTCCATGACCGAGGCTGACGGCACCATCACCCTGGATGTCACCGTCACCAACACCGGCAGTGTGGCCGGTAAGGACGCCGTGCAGGTCTACTTCAACCCGCCGTACACCGATGGCGGCATTGAGAAAGCTTCCGCCAACCTCGTCACCTTCGGCAAGACCGACTCCATTGAGCCGGGCGCTTCCCAGACCTTGACCCTGACTTTCAACACCGAGGACATGGCCAGCTTTGACAGCAAGGACAAGGGCTGCTATGTGCTGGAAGAGGGCGACTATATCATCAGCATCAACGAGGATTCCCACACGGTGCTGGATTCCAAGACCTACAACGTCGCTTCCACCATCGTCTATGACGAGTCCAACCCCCGCAGCACCGACGCCGAAGCTGCTACCACCAAGTTCGACTTCGCTGACGACAAGCTCGTCACCCTATCCCGCGCTGATCACTTCGCCAACTATGCCGAGGCGGTTGCTGCTCCCTCTGACTACACCATGTCTGAGGAAAGCATGAACACCCTGTACAACGACCACAACTGGACCCCCGAGGACCACAACGACCCCAACGACGAGATGCCCGTTACCGGTGCCAACAACGGCCTGAAGCTGGCTGACCTGCGCGGTGCTGACTACGACGACGAGCGTTGGGATACCCTGCTCGACCAGATGACCGTCACCGAGATGGACGACCTGATCGCCCTGGGCGGCTACCAGACCAAGGCCGAGGCCAGCGTTGACAAGTACGCGACCATCGACTGCGACGGCCCCGCTGCCATCAATAACAACTTTACCGGCGTTTCTTCCATTGGCTTCCCGTCCGAGATTATCATCGCTTCCACCTTCAACACCGACCTGGCCCGCCGCTACGGCGAGAGCATCGGCCGCATGGCCAGCGAGATGAACGTCACCGGCTGGTACGCCCCCGCCATGAACGGCCACCGTTCCGCCTTTGACGGCCGTAACTTCGAATATTACTCTGAGGACAGCGTCCTCGCCGGTTACATCGGTGCCAGCTCCATTGCCGGTGCCCAGAGCTACGGCGTCTACGCTTACATGAAGCACTTTGCCCTGAACGACCAGCAGATCAACCAGAGCGAGATGCTCTGCACCTGGGCTGACGAGCAGGCTATCCGCGAGATCTACCTGCGTCCCTTCGAGATCAGCGCCAAGGTGGGCGGCTGCAAGGCCGTCATGTCCAGCTGGAACTATATTGGCAACCAGTGGACCGGTGCCTGCAATGCACTGCTGAACGGCGTGCTGCGCGGCGAGTGGGGCTTCCGCGGTATGGTCATTACCGACGGCTTCCACTTCACTGACTACATGGATTCAGATATTGCCATCCGCAACGGTTGCGACCTGATGCTGAAGAACTACGACGTTGCCACCAACCACCTGACCGATACCACCAGTGCTACCGGCGTTAAGGCTATGCGTCAGGCTTGCAAGAACATCATGTACACCGTGGTCAACTCCCGCGTTTACGACCCCGCCAACACTGTTTCCACCCCCATCTGGCGTACCGCTATGATCGTGGTCGACGTGCTGCTGGCTGTACTACTGGTCGTGCTGGAAGTTCTCACCTTCAAAAGCTACAAGAAGAAAAAGGCACAGTAAAGTGTAATTTGTAAGCTGTGCAGCTGCCCTGCGGTCCATCGCCGCCGACTTTGCGCGGTTGTGCGGTGGGCCGCAAGGCTGTTTTTAAGAAAAGGAACCACCTTATGCAAAAGAAACAACTGCAAGCTTTGACGCTTGAACAAAAATGTGCGCTGCTTTCGGGCGCGGGTACCTTTACCACCCGTGCGTATCAAAAGGCGGGCGTACCTGCCATCACTCTGTCGGACGGCCCGAACGGCGTGCGCAAGCAGGCGGGCGCGGCGGACCACCTGGGGCTGAACCCCAGTGTTCCGGCCACCTGCTTCCCCACGGCGGCCACTGTGGCGTGCAGCTGGGACCCTGCCCTGGGCGAACAAATCGGCCAGGCAATGGGCGAAGAAGCCGCCGCACAGGAAGTTGCCGTGCTGCTGGGGCCAGGCCTGAATACCAAGCGCAGCCCCCTCTGCGGCCGCAACTTTGAGTATTTCTCCGAGGATCCGTATCTTTCCGGCAAAATGGCCGCGAGCTATGTGCGGGGCATCCAGTCCAACGGTATTTCGGCCTGCCCCAAGCACTTTGCCGTCAACAGCCAGGAGCTGCGCCGCATGGCGTCGGATTCCGTGGTGGATGAACGCACCCTGCGGGAGCTGTACCTGACCGGGTTCGAGATCGTGGTCAAGGAAGCAAAGCCCAAGACCATCATGAGCAGCTATAACCTCATCAACGGCACTTATGCCAACGAGAACCGCCACCTGTTAATGGACATCCTGCGCGGGGAGTGGGGCTTTGACGGCGCTGTGGTAACGGACTGGGGCGGCAGCAATGACCATGCCCTGGGCGTGCAGAACGGCTCCACGCTGGAAATGCCCGCCCCCGGCGGGGACGCGGTGCGCGAGCTGATGCAGGCTGTGCAGAGCGGCAAAATTACCGAAGCGGATGTGGACGCCCGGCTGGACGAGCTGCTGACGCTGGTGTTTGATACCCATGCCGCCGTGCAGTCCCACAGCCGCACCTTTGATGCGGATGCCCACCACGCGCTGGCCCGCCGCGCCGCAGCCGAAAGCATTGTGCTGCTGAAAAACGAGAACGACCTGCTGCCGCTGGAAGAGGGCACCGAGGTTGCCGTGATCGGCGACTTTGCCCAGACGCCGCGGTACCAGGGCGCTGGCTCCAGCGCGGTCAACTCCATCAAGGTGGATACCTTTTTGGACTGCCTGAAAGAGAGCGGCCTGGCCAGCGTGGGCTTTGCCCCCGGCTTTGACCGCCAGGGCAAACCGGATGCCGCCAAACAGGCCGAGGCTGTAGCCCTGGCCCAAAAGGCCGAAGTGGTGCTGCTCTGCCTGGGGCTGGATGAAATCAAGGAAAGTGAGGGTCTGGACCGCGGCGATATGCGCCTTGCGGACAACCAGATCGAACTGTTAAAGGCCGTGCAGCAGGCCAACCCCAACACCGTTGTGGTGCTCAGCGCAGGGGCTTCGCTGGAAACCCCGTGGCTCAAACACTGCCGTACCCTGGTGTATGGTGCGCTGGGCGGCCAGGCGGGGGCGGGCGCCATGCTGGATGTGCTGACCGGCAAAGTGAACCCCAGCGGCAAGCTGGCCGAAACCTGGGTCAACGCCTATGCGGATACCCCCGCCAGGGATAACTTTGCCGGGCCGGGCCGCATGGTGCAGTACCGCGAGGGGCTGTATGTCGGCTACCGCTATTACCAGACCGCCGGTGTGCCGGTGGCATTCCCCTTTGGCTATGGGTTAAGCTACACCAGCTTTGCCTACAGTAATTTGCAGGCCGCGTCCAATGGCGTGACCCTGACCGTAACCAACACCGGCAAGCGCGCCGGAGCAGAGATCGTGCAGCTGTATGTGGCAAAACCCGGGGCAGAAGTGTTCCGCCCCGCACAGGAGCTGAAAGGCTTTGCCAAGGTGCAGCTGCAGCCCGGCGAAAGCAAGACCGTGACCATCCCGCTGGACGACAAGGCATTCCGCTACTGGAACACCAAGACCGATAGCTGGGAAGTGGAAGGCGGCAGCTATGAGCTGCGGGTCGGCGCGTCCAGTGCGGACATCCGGCTGACCGCCGTGGTGGAAGTGGCCGGTACCGGCGCACCCAACCCCTATGCGGGCAAGCATCTGCCGCACTATACCAGCGGCAAGGTGCAGAGCGTGCCGGATGACGAATGGGCCACCCTGCTGGGCCGCCCGGTGCAGCAGGGAAAAGTTAAAATTGACCGCAACATGACCCTGGGCGAGCTGAACCACAGCCGCAGCCCGCTGGGCTGGCTGATCTGGCTGGTGCTTACCGCACTGCTGAATGCCAGCTACAAGCGCGGCAAGCCGGACCTGAATGTGCTGTTCCAGTACAACATGCCGCTGCGTGCCCTGGCCAAAATGACCAGCGGTGCCATCAGCATGGGCATGGTGGATGGCATTGTGATGGAATTACAGGGATTCTGGATCATCGGCCTTGTGCGGGTGATCATAGAAGCCGTGAAAAACCTGGTACTGAACGCACAGCTGGAACAGCGCCTGCGCAACAGCTGAGGAAAGAGAGGGGCTATTTATGCAGCTATGGAATAATTTTGCGGCAAAACACCCCGCCGCAGCCAAGTGGGTGCGCGAAGGCGGACTGTTTGTGATCGTATCCAACCTGGTTACGGTGTTCAAATACCTGCTGCTGCAATTTTTGCCGGCGGCGTTCAGCAGCCTGCCGGTGGTGGATTTTGGCTGGCCGGGCATCCCGGTCACGCTGTTTGGCGAAACCTTCCAGTGGAACATCCTGGGGTATGATTCCGCGCATGGCGGTCTGCCGTACTTTTGTGCCTACATGGTTGCCATGGTAGTGGGAGAATGCATAAACTTTCCCATCCAGCGCAACTTTGTGTTCCGCAGCAAGGGCAACCTGGCCAAGCAGATCGCCTGGTATGTGGTGGCGTTCTGCTTGATCACCTGCATCGTCAACTCCATCAACTGCGTGTGGGTGGCGGTTGCGGGCCTGCTGGTGCCGGATTTCATCTACAACATTGGCACCACCGTGCTCAATGGCGGCATTTCCATGGTGATCTTCTTCTTTGTGAACAAGATCATCTTCCCAGAGGGCGCACAGGAAAAATAAAACCCGGCAGGATCACTGGTGCTTTTCCCGGTACTCGAATAGGGCGGCGGCACGGTACAGGAAAAAGTCCTTTGGATGGTATAAAAATGTGATTGCCAGCAACGGCGAAGATCTGAACGGATAAAGAAGAATGCTGCCTTTCCCTGATGTGGAGAAAGACAGCATTTTTATTGCGTTTTTCGGAAAGAGGTGAGCAGCGGCCCCTACAAATGGGTAACGGCTGGCCATAAAATGGCGCTATTACATGGTGTGCTTTGTGAGAAAGCGCTGTAATGTGATGATATAAAACGGATGGGTGCATGGTGTGCGCCCCTACGGAATTACAACAAAACACCCCCGCCCGTGCGGTAAATGAACTGCATAGGGCGGGGGCACCGTTATTTTACAAAGAAAACGCGCAGAGCGGAGATTTTAGGCAATACCGCACAATTCTAAGTGCCGCAGCCGCCGGAGCGGTGCTTAAGCCGTCAGGCGGGAATTGTGCGGTGTTGCCTTTACTGTTCCACGGCACCGGTGGGCAGCTGGGGAACAGCGGTCAGGATGCGCATGAACTCTTCGCCGGTGATGGTTTCTTTCTCGTACAGGTACTTGGCGATCTCGTCCAGCTTGCCGCGGTTTTCAATCAGCATCTGTTTGGCTTTTTCATGCTGCTGCTTGACGACTTCCACGACCTTATCGTCCACTGTGGCGGCTGTGCGCTCACTGCAGGCCAGGCTGGCATCGCCGCCCAGGTAGGCGTTGTTCACGGTTTCCAGGGCAACCATGTCAAAGTCGTCGGTCATGCCGTAGCGGGTAATCATGGCGCGGGCCATCTTGGTGGCCTGCTCGATATCGTTGGATGCGCCGGTGGTGATGGAGTTGAACACCACTTCTTCGGCGGCACGGCCACCGGTCATGGTGGCAATTTTGGCCAGAATCTCTTCCTTGGTCATCAGGGTGTGGTCGCCGTCCTCTACCTGCATGGTGAAACCCAGCGCGCCGGAAGTGCGCGGCACAATGGTGATTTTCTGCACGGGGGCGGAATGGCTCTGCAGGGCGGCAACCATGGCATGGCCGACTTCGTGGTAGGCCACGATGCACTTTTCTTTGTCGCTCAGGATCTTATTCTTTTTCTGGGCACCGGCCAGGATGGTATCCACGGCTTCCTGCAGGTCGTACTGGGTAACGGCCATGCGGTGGTGGCGCACAGCGCCCAGGGCGGCTTCGTTGATGATATTGGCCAGCTCGGCACCGGAAGCACCGGGAGTCATGCGGGCAACCACGGCAAAGTCACAGTCGGGGCCGATTTTGACCTTTTGAGCGTGCAGGCGCAGGATGCTTTCGCGGCCTTTCAGGTCGGGCAGCTCCACGGGCACACGACGGTCAAAACGGCCGGGGCGGGTCAAAGCGGGGTCAAGGGATTCAGGACGGTTGGTGGCGGCCAGAATGATAACACCCTTGGCGGCGTCAAACCCGTCCATTTCGGTCAGCAGCTGGTTCAGGGTCTGCTCGCGTTCATCGTTGCCGCCCATACCGGAAGCACCGTCACGCTTTTTGCCGATGGTATCGATCTCATCAATAAAGATAATGCAGGGGGCTTTTTCGTTGGCCTGTTTGAAGAGGTCACGCACCTTGGAAGCGCCCATGCCGACGAACATCTCGACAAATTCAGAACCCGCAATGGAGAAGAAGGGAACACCGGCTTCGCCGGCAACAGCGCGGGCCAGCAGGGTTTTACCGGTGCCCGGGGGGCCGACAAGCAGAACGCCCTTGGGCATTTTGGCACCGATATCCTCGTAACGCTTGGGGTTATGCAGGAAGTCAACGATTTCCTGCAGGCTCTCTTTGGCTTCGTCCTCACCGGCAACATCGGCAAATTTGATGGACTTGCCATCCTCAACGACATACTGTTTGGCACCGGATTTGCCGCCGCCAAAAATCATGCTGTTGGCGCCGCCGGTCATTTCACCGACCCGCTTGCGCATCATGCGGTTGAACCAGACGATCAGGATGATCATGGGCAGCAGCGAGATGACCCAGCCCAGCAGGGTATCCACCCAGGTGGTCTGGTTGTACACCTTGCCAAAGGAAACGCCGGCGCTTTCCAACCGGTTGACCAGCTGCAGGTCCTGCGCAATGGAGTTGGTGCAGTAGGTGGTATCGTTTTTGTCCACAAAATAGATCTGCTGATCCTGAATTTCAACGGTGCTCAGCTCGCCGCCTTCGAGCATGTTCAGGAAGGTGCCGTAATCGACCTGTTTGACCTGGCCTTTCATCATGGCGGGGAAGGCCCAGAAATTGAGCAGCAGCAACACCACAAGGATCACGGCATATACAATGCCGGTCGTCTTTTTGGGGTCGCGCGGCTGTTGGGTTTCGTGCATAACAATTCCTCCAGTTGGGGGCGGTAATAGGGGCCCCCGATAGGTTCTATCATGAAGAATAAAAATGAACTGCGGATGAACAAGGCATGAAATAGCTGGAAATTCCGGTAAACTTTGCGTGAACAAGGGCAGTTTGTGGGCAAAAACAGGAATGCAGACCGCGTAACGACAGGGAAAAGTGAAAAGAATCCGAACGGTTTTCCACAAACAGAGGGGCTTCTTGTGGAAAACAAAAACGCGCGGCGGGGAGATAGGATGTTGATGACAGTATACCATGGTTGCAGCTTAGTATGCGGGACGATGCAGACATCGTCCTCTACAGATCGTTTACAGGTTTGCGGTGGATGGAGTTACGTTTCTCCGCGGCGCGATGAGGGCATCGCGCCCTACAAATCTTTATAACAAAAGCGGGGCGCTGCCAATCAGCAGTGCCCCGCTTAATTTTGTGTTATGCAGTTTTATCGCCCCAGGCGCACCGGCTCCGGAGGCTCCTGGCCGGGGCGCAGGTCCATCCACCAATAGGCAAGGTCCAGCCATTGGCCGAATTTGTACCCAGTGCGGGGTTCCACGCCGATTTTTTTGAAGCCGAGCGCCTTATGGAACGCGCAGCTCTCTTTGTTCTGGCCGGTCACAAGGGCAACGGCGTTGCAGTAGCCGCGCTGGCGCACGCCGTCCAGCAGGGCTTTGTACAGCCGTCCGCCAACCCCCTGGCCCACACAGTCGTGGGCACAGTAAACGGTTAGCTCCACATCCCACGCATAAGCTGTGCGGCTGTGCCAAGGGTGGGCGCAGGCAAAGCCGCACAGCTTGCCCGCTGCATTGACGGCAACCAGGAACGGCGCACGCTGCTGCGCATAGGCGATATTTTCGCGCTGGAATTCCTCGGTACACAGGTCATACTGGAAAGTGGCCGTGGAGTGGGTGACATACCAGTTGTACAGCTCCGCCACGGCGGCGGCGTCCTCCGGTGCGGCATCCCGCAGGGTGATGGTGTTTTCAGCGGTCCACTGGGCGGCAAGGGCTTCCTTTTCGGGTTTTGGCAGCTTTTTCAGGGCGGCTTCCCGCTTCAGGGCGGCACTTTTATCGGTGCAGCGCTCGGCATAGGTCAGCTTAACGGCACCTTTGGCGTGGGTATACTTGGCACCGGCCTTGCCGCCCTTGTGGGCGCGCAGGCGGCGGGCAAGGTCATTGGTCCAGCCGGAATACAGGCTGCCATCCGCGCAGCGCACCATGTAGACCCAGGCGGAAGCCGGGTCTGGCTGGCAGTCCGCCGCGGTGCTGGGGCGGGGACCAAACTGCTCTAGAGTTTCGGCGCTCACTGTGCGCTCACCGGCCTTCCGGCGGCGCGCAGGGCACGGCGGCATGCCTCAATGGCATCCTCTTTGGTTTCCGCGGTGACAAGGAAACGGCTGGGGTGGCAGAACTTGAGAGCCAGGCCACTCTTTTCGCGCAGGATCTCCTCCGGCTGGCCGCCCCATGCGGGCGGGAACGGCACCTTGCTGCGGCGGGTCTTGTAATCGGTCACGCACTGGGCGCTGTAGCCGCCGCGCTGGCTGGGGTAGACAACAAACAGGGCATCGGTTTTGTACAGGCCGTTTTTCCAGGGCATGTAGTCCGGCAGGACCACAATGCCGTCCTTTGAGTTCTTGTAGGCGTTCTGGACGGTCTCGTCCGCGCGGTTCACGGCGTTGGCTGCGGCAATCTCGTTTTCCAGCACCTGCTTGGCAAAGGGCACGGCGCGCCAGAAGCAGGCATCGGAATCTTCGCCGGAATCCCACACGGGGTTAAAGCTGCCGATGGCATCGGCCAGGGAGTTCTGTTCGCCGGTGTTATCGTTCAAGTCCAGGGGCTGAACAAAATTTTCATCCAGCAGGCGGGCCTGGTGGGCACCCACCAGCTGGGCACCCAACACGCGCCACAGCAGGCCAAAGGCCGCATAGGGCACGCCGTTGGGGCGGCTTTCGCGCGGTTCCTGGTGGTGGTCAAACATACCGCAGCCCACATCGTACACAATGCCGTCAAAACCATCCGGCACAACAAAACCGCGGGTTACTTTGATATCCGGCCGCACAATCATCAGCAGCGCTGTGGCAAACACATCGTCTGCATGGAACTTGCCGCCGTGAGTAAAACCTTTTGCAGGAATTTTCATAGAATAGCCTCCGTCTATGGGGTAAAATGATGATTAACTAATATTATAACATGAAAGCGTAGGTTGGTAAATGCAAAATCTGCGCGGGCGGGCCGGATTTGGAACAAGTGGCAGCATTTGGCCGAAAAACGGTGATTCACAACCGGCATAAAATATGATATACTAACCTAATATGCCCTTTTGCGGGCATACCGGACATTCGGTGTGTTGACGCGGAATGTTGACCGCAACTTAATGAACAAACAAAGCGAAGGAACTGGATACCCATGCAAAACATCAAAGAAACATTAAAAAGCAAGCGCTTCTGGCTTGGCACGGTGCTGCCATTTGCGCTGGCTGTGGCGGCGGCCTTTGTGGCGCGCTACCAGTTAGAAATTTCTGACGGCGTAACTGCCAACTACATGGCGGGGCAGTGGCCGGTATACGCACCGCTCAATGCGCTGACGGCGTTCTGCCTGACGCTGGTGGTGTTTGCTCTGTGCGGCAGCTGGGGCATTGCAACCGGCGTTTCCGGCCTGATTTTTACTGTGCTGGCGCTGGTCAACTATTACACGCGGGACCTGCATGGTTCCGCCCTGATGCCGCAGGACATCCTGAACCTGGGCACCGCGGCAGAGGTGATGGGCAGTTATACCCTGCACATTACCCAGACAGTTATTACCATTGCGCTGCTGTACATCCCGGTGCTGGTGGCTGCCGTTGTGCAGGTCAAACTGGCCGGCAAGCATAAGCGCAGCTGGAAACAGCGCGGCGCCCATGCGCTGGCCTGCGCCTGCGGCATTTTTGCGGTGTTGTATCTGGGGTATTTCAGCCCCAACCCCATCAAGCCCGCCACCACTTACGGCTGGGCCTGGCAGGAAACCTATTATAAGTACGGCTACCTGGCGGGTAGCCTTGAAGCCGCCAGCCTGATGGTGGACCCCATCCTGCAGCCGGACGGCTACAGCGAGGACGCCGCCACCGAGGCCGCTGCAATGGCGCAGGACTATCAGGCCAGCCCTGAAACGGCAAACGAGCAGGACTACCCCGATGTGTTCCTGATCCTGTCCGAAAGCTTTTATGACTTTGACCTGGTAACGGACCTGCAGGCCGACCAGGAGATCATGCAGGTGACCAAAAACCTGCCCAACTCCATTTACGGCCACACCATCAGCCCGCATGTGGGCGGCGGCACCAACTCCAGCGAGTACGAGATGCTTTCCTCCAACTCGCTGATGCTGATGCCCTCCATCACACCGTTCAACTGGTTGAACCTGCACAAGGCAAACAGCCTGGTCAGCAACCTGAAAGATCTGGGGTATGCCACGCTGGCAGCCCACCCCTATACCAACTCCAACTACCGCCGCGATTCTGCCTGGCTGACGCTGGGCTTTGACGAGACCCACTTCCAGGATGATTTTCCGACCAAGGAAACCTATGGCAGCCGCCCCTACCAGACCGACAGCGCCACCTACCGCGACCTGGAAGGTTTGTATGAAGCAATGCCGGAGGACCAGCCGCGGTTTGTGTTCCTGGTTTCCATCCAAAGCCACGGCGATTACGATATGAACCCCCCGGAGAAGGATATCGTGCATGCCGCAACCGATTACGGCGAGTATGATTCCATCATGGATGAATACCTGAGCAACATCTATATGACCGACCGTGCCTTTGGCGAACTGACCGAATACCTGACCGAGCAGTACGAAAAGACCGGCCGCAAGGTGATTGTTGCCATGGCAGGCGACCACGCCCCCAGCTTTGTGGATCATGTGGCCGACCATACCTTTACCGATGAGAACAATTTGCAGATTTTGGAGCGCAGCACGCCCTACCTGATCTGGGCAAACTACCCGCTGGAAAACGCAGGCCAGACCAGCGCCACCGACGAGTACAACCGCATGGATATGTGCATGCTGGCTCCCACCCTGGTGGAAAATGCCGGGCTGCCGCTGACCCCGTATTACCAGTACCTGCTGGCACTCAAGCAGGTGGCCCCGGTGGTGACAGCCGCCAATGACTATATGGACGCGGACGGCGTGACCCACACCTACGGCGAGAATGCAGAGCTGGATGCCTGGGTGCATGGGTACTTCTATTTGGAGTATAACAACATCGGTGCCAAAGCAACCAGTCAGCAGAATTTGTTCCAGGTGGAAAAGTAAGAAGCTGATAAGCAGACGTCAGCCAGGATTCCTCTGATTTAAAAACAAAAAATGGCAAGAAAAAATCTCCCCGCTGCAATGTGCTGATGCACAAAATGCAGCGGGGAGATTTTCGATTTCGGATACACTCCGGGCCGTTACACGGCGGCGGGCGCTTTCAGCACAAAGGTCTGTACGCCCCAGATCACCAGAACAACAATGCCGAGCGCGATGCGGTAAACGCCGAACGCGGTGAAGGTGTGGCGCTTGACGTAATCCATCAGGAAGCGGATGGCGATGATGGAAACGATAAAGGCAACCGCACAGCCAACGATCAGCACAACGGTCTGATCCAGCGTGAAGCTGTTGCCCTTGCCAAAGAACTTGACCAGCTTGAGCAAACTGGCACCGGCCATGACCGGGATGGCAAGGAAGAAGGTGAACTGGCTGGCAGCCGGGCGGGACATGCCGCACAGCATGCCGCCCAGAATGGTGGAGCCGCTGCGGGAGGTGCCGGGAATCAGGGAGAGCACCTGCCAGCAGCCAACCTTGAACGCCTGCGGGTAAGTAATGCGGGAAAGCTTGGTGGTGGTGGGCACCCGCGGGCGGCGCTCGATCAGGATAAAGGCAACGCCGTACACAATCAGCATCAGGGCAACCACCACGCTGTTATACAGGTGGGCGTCCATCCAGTCGTCCAGCAGAATGCCCAGCACGGCGGCGGGCACGCAGGCTGCAATAATTTTGAACCACAGCCGGACCACGGGCCAGCGCAGGTGGGCGGCAAAGCCGGTATCGCGGCCATTATCCTTGCAGAACGGCCACAGCTTGTGGAAATACAGCACCACAACAGCCAGGATAGCACCCAGCTGGATGACAACGCGGAACATTTCCATAAAATCTTCCGTATAGCCAAACTTCAGCACCTGCTCGGCAAGGATCATATGCCCGGTGCTGGAAATCGGCAGCCATTCGGTGATGCCTTCAATCACACCGTAAATGACGGATTTCAGAATTGAAAGAAACAGGTCCATCTTTTTTCCTCCCCTTGGCGGGATCACTCCCGGCCAGCAATACAAATATATAGTAGCACATTTTACGTGATATTGCACCCTGCCGCTGTATAATTTACACTTTTGCTCCAAAACAACAGGCAAAAGCGGTTGCCGTTTTGGCAAAATGCTCCTATAATAGAAGTGTGGCTTTTGCCGTATCAGTGGGAAAAGTTAGAATGTGTATAGAGAATAGAGGATATTACAAAATGTATAAAACTGTAGTGTTTGACCTGGATGGTACGCTGCTGAACACCCTGACTGACCTGGCGGATGCCGGCAACCGGCTGTGCCGGAAATATGGCTGGCCCACCCATGAGCGCCAGGCGTACCGCTATTTTGTGGGCAACGGTATCCCGAAACTGGTGGAGCGCCTGGCCCCGGCAGACCAGCGCACCCCGGCGGTGCTGGAAGCGGCCCTGGCGGATTTTAAGCGGGATTATGGCCAGCACCTGCGGGACACCACCGCACCGTACCCCGGCATCCCCGAAATGCTGGCAAAGCTGAAAGCGAACGGCGTGCAGCTGGCGGTGTTTTCCAACAAGGCGGATGCGCTGGCAAAAGAGGTCGTCAAGGATTATTTCGGCACGCAGTATTTTACGATCGTGCGCGGCCAGATGACCGGCGTGGCCCCCAAGCCCGCCGCCGAGGGCACGAACGCCCTGCTGCAGGCCCTGCATGCCGACCCGGCCAGCACCCTGTATGTGGGGGACAGCAACGTGGATGTGGAAACCGCCCACAATGCGAACCTGCCCTGCTGCGGGGCGGTGTGGGGATTCCGCACGCGGGAGGAACTGAATGCGGCCGGGGCGGAATACCTGGCAGAAAACAGCGATGAACTGTATGACGTTATCATGAAATAACTGCAAAATTGCGGTGGGAGGAACTGTAAAATGATTGCGCAGCGCTATAAAGATATGCTTAGCGGCAAGTCCGTTATTCGCCAAATCTCCGAGTGGAGCACGGCTCGCGGGACTGAGATCGGCTATGAAAATGTGTTTGATTATTCGCTGGGCAACCCTTCGGTGCCCTGCCCGGAGCACTTTACCAAAACCTGCATCGATCTGCTGCAGACCAAGGAGCCGGTGACGCTGCATGGCTACAGCCCCACGCTGACCATCCCCGCCGTGCGCAAGGCGGTGGCCGAAAGCCTGAACAGCCGCTTTGGCATGGACTACGGTATGGAGCATATCTTTATGGCAACGGGTGCTGCCGGTGCGCTGGCCCACGCCATGCGCTGCGTGGCGGTGCCGGGGCAGGATATTATCACCTTTGCGCCGTTCTTCCCGGAATACAAGCCGTATGTGGAGGGCGCGGGCCTGAATCTGAAGGTCGTTCCGCCCCGCACGAAGGATTTCCAGATTGACTTTGACGCATTTGACGCGATGCTGGATGAGAACACCGCCGCCGTGCTGATCAACACCCCCAACAATCCCTCCGGCGCAGCCTACAGCGCCGAGACGCTGACCGGCCTGGCCGACCGCCTGCGCGCCGCCAGCGCCAAGTATGGGCACCGAATCTTTTTGATCTCGGATGAGCCGTACCGCGAAATCATGTTCGGCGGGCAGCCCATCCAGTACGCCGCCAAGTTCTATGACGATACGTTGACCTGCTATTCGTTCAGCAAGAGCCTGAGCCTGCCGGGCGAGCGCATCGGCTATGTGGCTGCGAACCCGCGCTGCGAGGACGCCGAGTATATTGTGCCCATGTGCGGCCAGATCAGCCGCGGAACCGGCCACAACTGCCCGGCATCACTGATCCAGCTGGCCGTGGCCGAATGCCTGGACGAAACCAGCGACTTGGGTGTGTACGAAACCAACATGGAGCTGATTTACGCCGAGCTGAAAAAGCTGGGCTTTACCGTGGTCAAACCCTCCGGCACTTTCTATATCTTCCCCAAAGCGCTGGAGGAGGACGCCAATGCGTTCTGCAAAAAGGCCATGAAGTATGACCTGGCGTTGGTTCCCGGCGACAGCTTTGGCTGCCCCGGCTACTTCCGCATGGCGTACTGCATTGATACCGAGAAGGTCCGCCGCAGCTTTGCCGCATTGGAAAAATTTGTGGCGGAAGAATACGGGAAATGAATTCCGTTCGGGTCGCGCCCGCCCGCAGTGGGAAGCAAAGCCCGAAACATACGATTTTGACACCATAAACGGGAGGTCTGCACAATGCCGCAACAAAAACGTCCGGCGCAGGGACCCAAGCGCCGCCCTGCACCCGCTGCCAGGAGCAGCAATATGCAGCGCCGCCGCGCTGTTTCACGCAAACAGAACCGCCGCGTGCATGCCCTGATCACCTTGATTTTCTGCATTGCCGTGTTTATTTTGGTGTGCGCAGGCTGCTTTTTGCTGGTAAAAACCGATGGCACCATTACCAACAAGCCCAACCAGAGCCAGGGGGATTCCAGCTCCACCGCGCCCGACGGTGCAGACAGCACCACGGATGGCGACAGCCAGCAGGAACAGTCCACCATGACCGAGGAAGAACAGCGCATTGCCGATGCCACCGCAACGGCGTCCGCAAACTGCACCAAGGATGCCCCGCAGGTGGTGGACCCGGCGCTTTGGGATGAGCGCGGCAAAGCCTTGATGGAACAGCTGGCTGCCGATGAATTTTACCAGAGCGAAGGGCTGAAATACAGTGCCAAAGATGGCTGCCCCTATATGATCGCGGTCAACCGCGCGGCTTCTACCGTGACGGTACTGGCGCTGGACGATGAGGGGAACTACACCAAGCCGTATATGGCCATGGTGTGCTCCGGCGGCGCGGATACCCCGCTGGGATTCTTTGCAACGCCGGTCAATTATGACTGGCGGCTGCTGGCCGGGCCGAGCTATGGCCAGTACGCTACCCGCATCTGGGATTCCTATCTGTTCCACACTGTGCCGTATTACAGCCAGCACAAGGACGATATCGAGTACGACCAGTTCAACCAGCTGGGCACCCAGGCCAGCCTGGGCTGTATCCGGCTGCTGGTCTGTGATGTAAAGTGGATCTATGATAACTGCCCCATCGGCACCCGCGTGGTGATCTATGATAACGCCGATGACCCCGGCCCCATGGGAAAGCCCGGCACCATTTACACCGACCCGGCGGACGAGAGCAAGCGCGGCTGGGACCCCACCGACCCGGATTCCGCCAACCCGTGGGATGCAGCATTCCGCAGCGGTACAGCTATCCGCAGCGAGGCAGCCTGGAACGAATGGAACGACGCCCAGAACGATGGCCGCTGGAACGGCTCCATCAACCCCTCTGACCTGCAGGGCTGGAGCACCGATTCCAGCGTTGAGGGCACCCGCGGATAACACACCATAGGGGTTAGGGCAATACCGCATAATTCTAAGTTAAGTGCCGATACGGCGAGCGAGGTGTGGCAGCTGCCAAGCCAAAAGCGCCGATAATACTGGATGCTGCAAAGGTGAGCGCCGCCAGTGGCGGAAACAGCGAACCGAAGCAGGGGCAGCGGTCGCAGAGTGCGAGGGGCTTTTGCCCCCGAAGCACGATGCGGGTACCGCAACCCGACATTATCGAGCATTTTGGCAACGCAGATGCCGTGCCGCAGCTGCCGGAGCGGTGCTTAAGCCGCAAGGCGGGAATTGTGCGGTGTTGCCTTAGGTTTTACCAGGTTTTCACCAAGAAGCACTTGTTCTGCCCGGCAAATTGGGATATAATAAAAGGGTTACAAACAGCTTTACCTGCCATGGAGGGCAATGAATGATGAAACTGGCAAAACGTGCAGCTGCACTTGTGCTGGCAGCGGTTCTGGCGCTCAGCCTGACCGCCTGCAGCCCCAAGGAAGTAGCAAGCAATCTGATTTTGAAAACGGCAGACCTGCTGGGCCTGCGTGAAGAAGGTTCCGATGACGATGAGGCGGACGAAATTGTGGCGCAGCCCGGCGGTGAGGTGAACTTCCCGGATGGGCTGCAGGATACCTCGGTTCACTGGAACCAACAGGTGCAGGATGGGACGCTGTATGTTGCGTTTAACAGCATCCAGAACCGCAACACCGAGTATTTTGTGGCGGGTTCCGATACCGTGCAGGTAACGGGCTATGGCACCACCGAATCCACCGGTATTCTGGAGTTCAAGGTGGCGCTGTGGGAACTTTCGGAGGATAAGGCAACCACTTCCTATGTGGCGGGCACCACGGTGTATTTCCCGACCGGCGGGGAGTGCAGCACCTATACCATCTCCGGCTTGACCCCCGGCAGGCTGTACAAGGCCAATGTCAGCTATGACTCTGGTATGTTCTACATTACCGGCGGCGTGAAAATTGAGGGCATTGGCAGCGACGACCTGGTTGCCCCGGATGCAGAATAACCAAAAATGAAGCGTGCCCCGGCGCAGCGGTCAACGCAGACCGACGCCGGGGCATTTTGCGGATATGACTGAAACAAAAAAAGGAATCAAAAGATGAACTTTGATAAAAAACAGCTGCGCAACACCCTGCTGCTTCTGCTGGGGGCGCTGATCTGGGGCACAGCCTTTGTGGCGCAAAGTGTGGGCAGCGGCTATGTGGGGCCGTATACCTTTTTGGCGGCCCGCAGCTGGCTGGCCTGCGCGTTTTTGATCGTGCTGGTTTTGCTGCGCCGCGGCAAGGCCCGCAAAGCGGATCCCGGTGTTCCGTTCTGGATCAACGGCCGGATGCTGCTGCGGGGCGGTGCGTTCTGCGGCATTGCGCTGTTTGCGGCTTCGGCGGCACAGCAGATCGGCATTGGCACCACCAGCACGGCCAAGGCGGGCTTTTTGACGGCGCTGTATGTGGTGCTGGTACCGCTGCTGGGGGTGTTCTTTGGGCGGCGGCCGGGGGTCAAACTGGGAATCTGCGCCTGCATCAGCCTGGCGGGGCTTTACCTGCTGTGCCTGGCGGGGCACGATACCCTGACCCTGACCGGCGGCGAATGGATGCTGCTGCTCTGCTCGCTGCTGTTTGCGTTCCAGATTATGCTGGTGGATCATTACAGCCCCAGGCTGGACGGTGTGCAGCTGAGCTTTGCGGAATTTTTTGCAACGGCGGTCCTTTCCACTATTTTTATGTTTGTGTTTGAAACGCCGACCTTTGCCCAGATCCAGGGGGCGGCGGTATCTATTGCTTACTGCGGCATTTTGTCCAGCGGTGTGGCCTACACGCTGCAAATTGTGGGCCAGAAAGAACTTGACCCCACCATTGCCAGCATGGCCATGTGCATGGAAAGCGTGTTCAGCGCCCTGGCCGGCTGGCTGATTTTGGGCCAGACCCTTTCCGGCGTAGAACTGGCAGGGTGCGCTTTGATGTTTGCGGCAATTATTGGGGCGCAGATACCGGAGAAAGTTAGGAATTAGGAGTTAGCAAAACGCGCACAGCGCCGATAAATATCGGGCGCTGTGCGCGTTTTTTGTATGATGACGAGGAAGAAAATGTATTGAAGGGGAAGAAAGGTAAAATTTTGCCGCGAACAGAAAAAGAGATTTGTAGGGGACGATGCTTGCATCGTCCCGTGGGGCGGGCCGTAACGTGGGCAGGTGGTACAATTTTATGATGTCTCTCTGCGGCGGGATGAGGGCATCCCGCCCTACAGATATGATGTATGGTACACTCTGTAATAAAGATGGCGGGCGCACAATGTGCGCCCCCTATGGTCTCTATAAACGAAAAGGTTAATACATAGAATGCAGAACTCTGCGGTCCACCGAAATTATTCTTTATTATTTATTATTATTTATTCTTTTTTCATTCAAACAAAAACGCGCCCTCCCTTGCGGGAAGGCGCGTTTGATTTAATCGTGCCGGATGGCCTCCAGGGCGCTGATGCGAACGGCGCGGCTGGCGGGAACGATGCCGGAAAGCAGGCCCACCACCACGGCAAAGCCGATGGCAGCCAGCACCAGCCAGATAGGAATGATGGACATAACGGTTCCGCTGCCGGAATCAGACATGTACATTCCACCGCCGTAATACATCGAATCGCTGCTGCCCATCAGGGAGCTGAGGTCGATGGTGGCGTTGATGCCTAGCTTCATCAGCAGGGTGTTCAGGCCGTATACGATCATCGTCATGTTGTTCATGCCAAAGCTGATGATGTAGCTTAAAATCGTACCGGCTACGCCGCCGATAAAGCCGATCATACCGCTTTCAATCAGGAACATCCGCCGGATGTTGCCAATCTCGCAGCCCAGAACTTTCATCACGCCGATCTCACGGGTGCGCTCGTAAATGGCCATCGTCATGGTGTTGGCGATGTTCAGCGCGGCAACAAACAGGCTGATGGCCGCCAGACCCGCCAGGCGCAGCTGGCGCTGTGCGGTCTGCTGCTGCATCTGCTTGCGGTAATCCACCATGGAGCTGATCTGGTAGCCTTCCTCTTTTAAGGTATCGCAGATTTTATCCACATTCTTGATGTCATCGACCTTAATGTACACTTCGTTATAGGTCACTTTTTTGGGGTTAAAATCCGTTTTGGCCAGCTTGCTGTAGGCTTCGCTCAGCATCAGAAGGTCGTTCAGGCGGAAAGTAATGCCGTATTGCAGCATGTAATCCTCGGATTCTTCCGAGACAACGCCAACGATTTTGAGCTTGTAGCTCTGGGTCTTGGGGCTCTCGGTGTCACCATTGGTCAGGGTCAGGGTAAAGGTATCCTTGGTAGCATCCACAAAGGGCGGCAGCTGGTTGCCGTTGGCATCGGTTTCGCCGCTCCAGCGCTGGCGTTTGGAGCTGTTTTGGCTGCGGCGGGTATCCTCAAACTGATACAAAAACTCCTTGCCCACCACAACGGGGATCACATCCTTGCCGTAATTCACGCCGCTTTTGGGCCAGTCGCCGCTTTCCAGCTTGTTGTCCAGCAGGGGCATGGTGTCCGGGTCCAGGCCGAGAACGCTCCATACATAACTAGCGCGGTAGCGGTTGTTTTTGCCTGCTTCTACATACAGGTTCAGGTCCGGCTGGTAATAGGGGGTGACAGCCGTAACGTGGTCGATCTTGCGGAACCGCTGGACGGCTTCGTTATCCAGCTTGACCTCCTGCCCAGTGATGTTCTGGCTGCCGTAGTTGTATACCTCAATCTTGGTTAGGCCGCCCATATTTTTGAGCATTTCGTCGTTGTTATGGCTTTCCGCAATGCCCATGGAGATCATAACGATAACCGCACAGATGCCCACAACGACGCCCACAACGGTCAGTGCCGTGCGGCCCTTGCGGCGGGACAGGTTGGTGACAGCCAGCCCGATCTGGTCAGATATCTTCATCGTTGCCTTCCTCCAGCTTGGCAAGTGCGGCGGCCTTCTTCTTTTTGCGTACCACCACAACGATCACAACTACCACCACGATCACAGCAGCGCCGATTGCCAGATAGGCCCACAGGGGCAGGCCGGTCTGCTGGGGCTGCATGTCATCCATGTTAGAGTCCATATCGCCAGAATTGCCGTAGTCCATGGCCGGCTGAACAGAGAAGGAAAAATCTTTGCTGACGGTTTTCAGGGTGCCGTTGGCGTCCTCATAGGTCAGGGTGATGGTACCGTTGCAGGTGCCTTCCTGGGTGGGGGTCATGTCAAAATCCACGCTGTTGGAGGAACCGGCGTTCAGGTTGCCAATGTACTGCACAGTGGTGTCGGCACCCAGATTATCGCCGGAAAGGGTGGCTTCCAGGTTGGAAAGGGCGTCGCGGCCCTTGTTGACAAAGTTCAGGGTGACGGAAGCGGAATCGCCCAGCGTAATGCTGTCGCTGAGCTCCAGCTGGCCCAGCTCAAAGCGGTCCGGCTGAGATACCGGAACCGAGATGGTGGTGGACATACCGGTAACGGCCTTGTTGGTGTCCGCGCCGGTACCCACACTGTTCACGGTAATGTTGGCCACGCCGCCAGTAAAGCCGGCGCTGGGGGTCAGACTGAAGCTGACATCGCGGGTGGACTTGGGGGCCATGGTGCCCAGGTAGCTGCTCAGGCTGCCGCTGGTCATGGTGATGCCGTCCGGCAGGGTCAGCGAGATGACCACATCGTTCAGGTTCTCCTGGCCGCCGGTGGCGTACAGGGTCAGGGTCAGGGTAAAGGGCGTCCCGGCCACAACCGCTTCATTGCCGTAGCTGGAAGCGCGGATCATCAGGTTGGGGGTATCGGGGTCTTCGTCCACGCACTGGCCCAGGGTAACGCTGAGCTGCTGCATCGCCATGGTGGAATTCAGGTAACTCAGGTTGATGGGCACGCTGTTGCCGCCGCCGTTGTAGATCACATCGCGGAACAGCAGTACATAGCTGTAGTAACCGGCACCGTTGGCGTCGGTTTCCTCGTACAGCTGGCCAACTTCGGCGTTGCCGGTAAAAGTGAACGCGGAGGAGTTGATGCGGGCAGAGATCTGGTCCGCGGGAATGAAGTTGTTGTAAGCACCGTAATCCGCCACGCGCAGAATCAGATTAAACCGGCTGTCTCGGTCAATGGTGGTGATCTCGCCGCCTGCGGCATCGGTCACGGTCTGAGCAATGATGTAGGCCGAGCCGCTGTTGTTGGGGGCACTCTGGCCGTTGTCCGTCGGGGCGGGGGTCACGGTAGGCTCGGCGGTTGCTGTCGGTACAGGGGAAGAGGTTACGCCTTCGGCGGCAAGGGCGGGCATGGCAGCCACGCTGCCGAAGAGCATGACGGCCGCCAGCAGGGCGGCAAAACGGGAAGCTTTTTTCACTCCGGGGTCCTCCTTAAATTGATTCCATCTTTTTCTATGGGCAACACCGCACAATTCCCGCCTTACGGCTTAAGCACCGCTCCGACGGCTGCG
>OLGA01001012.1_pt1 | contig 23016 bp, 27 predicted proteins | sample 1604881 | NCBI WGS metagenome assembly OLGA01 (sample SAMEA3888896, study PRJEB22519) | human gut metagenome | biome: human gut; feature: human-associated habitat; material: faeces | place: Denmark | collected 2009 | reverse complement strand
CCTGTGACCCTCCGCACGTCAAGCGGATGCTCATACCAGCTGAGCTAATCGTCCGAATTTTTCAAGGCAAGGGGTATTATACAAAAGATAATACCCCTTGTCAACTGTTTTTTGCGTTATTTTTCGGAAAAATCTGCGTCGATCAGCCCGGCTTGGCCGAGGGCTTGGCGTAGATGATGCTGTCCCACTCGAGATTGTCCTGCTCGTAGGTTTCGGGATCGTACAGGTTCTGCGTGAGATATGCCGCCTGATACGCCGGGACGTAGATCGTCACATAGTCCTGCAGACCGCCGCACTCGGCGACGATCACCGCGTGGACGGTGATGTTCGGCGAGGCGCCGACAACGGTCACGACGCCGCGGTCGTCCACGGTGAGGATCTTCTCGTTGCTGCTGCTCCACGTCACGGGCAGGTCGTCCGAGCTCGGGAAGACGTTCAGATCGAGATCGATCGTGATCTCACCGGCGTTCGTCAGTGTGAGAGAGTGTTCCTTGACATTTTTGTTGAGGAACGCGATCGCCATCGACTCAATGACCGGGGTGGGGCTGGCTTCGGGCGTTGGGATGGGCGAGGGGCTGGGTGTCGGCAGGTCGGCCGCGCTGTAGACGATCTGGCTGCCGGGGTTATTCGTCACGGACGGGCGGTTGCCGGAGTTGGAGCCGGAGTCCTTCCCTCCGCCGGCGATGAGCACGACGACGGCGAGGATCACGGCGACGAGAAGAATGCCGCCGAAGATGAGCTGCCAGCGGATATCGGCGCCGGCGCGGCGGGAAGCGGCGGTGTTCGGCGTGGCGGATGCGGTCGTATGCGGTACGCGGTTCGGCTGATTCTGCCGGGGCGTGCCGCAGTTCGGGCAGCGGTTGCGCAGTCCGGAGTATTTCTGGCCGCAGCGGCGGCAGGTGGTTTCCGGAATGAAGCCCATTAGGATGACCTCCTTTGTATAATAAAACTGCATACTTTCGGAATTTATACTATTCCATAATAGTGTGTGTATTTTACTATACGAATCCGCCTCTGTCAAGTTTTCCCACTGTTTTGAGGGGTTTCAGAGTGCAAGCGTGCCGCTCTCGTCCTCAAGAAGGATCAAAATCTCCTCCTGCGCGCCGGTCATCGCGTTCACATAGAGAAGATAATGCCGCCCGTCCTCCGTTTCGCAGATGAGCTCGCGGCAGTAGATCTCCTCCGCGCCGGACGTCGGGATGACGGCGAGTTTTTCGCTTTGGACCGTCAGCCCCTCCCCTGCCATGGCGCGGGCGTCCTCCTCCGACACCGCCGGTTCGGGCAGATCCCGCTCGGCGTGGGAGGTGAGATAGGCCTCGGCGTCAAAGCGCAGCATCTCGCCGGTATCCATGGCGACGGCGAGCTTTACCATGTCCGGATAGCACATCACGCCGTTCTGCTCGGCGCAGTACGTCACGGTGAGCACGTGGTCCTTGAGAATATGATAGCTCTCCTTCATGCCCCGGCAGCCGTGCGCGGCGAGAAATTCCGCGGCCTTTTCAAGCGCGGCGTCCACGGTGATGGCCGAGCGCACCGGCGCGCGCTGTGAGAGGGCGCGCACGACGTATCCGCCCTTCCGGCTGACGCTCACGGTATAGTCCCCGCCGGTGAAGCGGTAGACGGGAATCTTGCCCTCGCTCTCTCCGGCGGCGGAGACGAGATTGCTCCGCATACCGAGAAACCCCGCCGCGACGAGCGCTGCGGCGTCCTGCGTCACCTCGCGCGCGTCTTTTATCATGTGCGGCTCGCGCTCGGCAACGGAAGCGGAAAACGGCCCGTCGTACACGAGCGTCGGCATTTCCGGAAACTCCTGCTCCATGCCGAGAAAGCTGTCGCCAAGGGTGGGGAGCGCGTCGTCCATCGCCGCGGCGGCGCGGGTGCTCACGAGGCCCCCGGCGACGTCGGAGCGCAGCTGCGCCAGATTGCCGGAGAGAAGCGCGGCCGTGTCGCCGAGCGCGCGCAGATTTTCGCGCGCTTCCTCGCTCACATCGTCGCCGCCGCTGCTCTCGCGCAGGAGCCAGAGCGCGTAGTCGCCGGTCCTGGCGAAAAAGGACGCCGTATTCTCCAGCTCCATGAGCGGGACGGAGAGCGACGAGAGTGCCGCGCTCGCCGTCTGCGCGCGGGAATAGACCTCCGCGCAGAGCGAGGCAGTGATGGCGGGGCTCACGGCGTACTGTGATTTTTCGAGCGCCGCGGAAAGGCCGTCTGCCGCGGCGCACAGCTCGGAAAAGGCGTATTCCCCGCGGTGGCGCTCCTCCCGCTCGGCGGTCACGGCGCGGCGGTAGAAAATGACGCTCGCCGCGCCGAGCGCGACGGTCGCGGCGGCGAGGAAGGAGATAATTCGTATGGTCGTTCGTTTCTTCATAATAATACAGCACCTCTTTTCGCTTAGTATGGCGAAAAGAGGTGCTGTTTTGCCGAATTTCTTCGACCTTATTTTGTCATTTTTCCAGCTTTTCGATGCCCTTGTCGATGCGCGCGAGCGTTTCGGCCCGACCGAGGATGTGGCAGATCTCCACGGCGCCGCCGGGCGTCACGGCCTCGCCGGAAACGGCGATGCGCACCGGCCACATGACGAGAGCATTTTTGCAGCCGAATTCCGCCGCCGCGCCGATCAGACAGTCGTGCACGGCCTCCTCCGTCCAGTCGGTGATGGCCGCGAGACGCGGGCGCATTTTCCTGAGCATGTCGAGCGCGACGGTCTCGTCGCACTTGGACTTCTTGTGGACGTAGAGCGCGGTGTCGTACTCGGGCAGCGTATCGAAGAAGCCGAGCTTTTCGGGAATGTCCGAGAGCTTTTCGGTGCGCTGCTGCAAAATGGCGGCGATGAGGGCGGGATCGTAGCTTTCGGTCTTGACGGCCTTGCGGATCCACGGCTCGGCGGCGCGTGCAAACGCCTCGGGGGACATGGCCTTGATGTACTCGCTGTTGAAGTACGTGAGCTTTTCGATATCGAAAATGGCCGGGGACTTCGAGATGCGGGACATATCGAACGCCTCCGCGAGCTCGTTGATCGAAAAGATCTCCCGCTCGCCGCCGGGCGCCCAGCCGAGAAGCGCGACGTAGTTCACGATCGCCTCCGTGAGGAAGCCCTGCGCGACAAGATCCTCGTACGAGGGGTCGCCGTGGCGCTTGGACATTTTGTTGTGCGCGTCGCGCATGACGGGCGAGCAGTGAACGTAGCTCGGCACGTCCCAGCCGAGACCCTCGTACAGAAGGTTGTACTTCGGCGCGCTGGAGAGATACTCGCTGCCGCGCACGACGTGGGTGATGCCCATGAGATGATCGTCAATGACGTTTGCGAAGTTGTAGGTCGGGAGCCCGTCGCGCTTGATGAGCACCTGGTCGTCGAGATCGGCATTCGGCGCGGTGATGTCGCCGAAGATCTCGTCGTGGAACGTCGTTTCGCCCTCGTGGGGGATCTTCTGGCGGATGACCCACGGCATACCGGCGTCAAGACGGCGCTGCACCTCTTCCGCGGAAAGATCGCGGCAGGGATCGTCCTTGCGGGTGAAGTCGCCGGAGTCCTCCTCGGATTCGGTCTTGTCGCAGAAGCAGTAATAGGCGTGGCCGCGCTCCACGAGGCGCTTGGCGTAGGGAAGATAGGTGTCGCGCCGCTCGGTCTGCACATACGGGCCGACCGGACCGCCGACGTCGGGGCCTTCGTCGTGGTCAAGACCGCAGTCGCGCAGCGTTTTATAAATGACCTCGACCGCGCCCTCTACCTGGCGGGACTGGTCGGTGTCCTCAATGCGGAGCAGGAACTTGCCGTGCGCGTGGCGGGCGATGCACCAGGTGTAGAGCGCCGTGCGCAGATTGCCCACGTGCATATACCCCGTGGGGCTCGGCGCGAAGCGGGTGCGTACCTCGCCGCGCGGGATGCGCTCTTCCATTTTCTCAAACCATGTATTGTCCATACGGATAAACCTCCCAAAGGTCTTTTGTCATTTTCCCATCTTATTGGATAGGCTCTGTATTGTCAAGCCAAAACCGGCGTGTTATAATGCCATAATTAAAAAGTACGGAAACCATAGTTCCGCATCTTTAAAATGCTTATGAAAGGAAAGAATCATCATGGAAGAAGCTGCCCGCAAAAAAATCATATTCTCCGGCATCCAGCCCTCCGGCGATCTTACGCTCGGCTCGTATATGGGGGCGATCAAAAACTGGGTGGCGCTCTCCGATGAATATGAATGCTACTACTGCATCGTAGACATGCACGCCATCACCGTCCGGCAGGTGCCGGCCGATCTGCGCCGCCGCGCGCTTTCGCAGCTCGCGCAGTACATTGCCTGCGGTCTTGACCCGAAGAAGAACACTCTGTTCATCCAGAGCCACGTCCCCGCGCACGCGCAGCTCGGCTGGGTGCTTGACTGCTACACCATGTTCGGCGAGCTCTCCCGCATGACGCAGTTCAAGGATAAGTCTTCCAAAAATGCGGATAATATCAACGCCGGTCTCTTCACCTACCCCGCGCTCATGGCCGCGGACATCCTGCTCTACCAGACCGACCTTGTCCCCGTCGGCGGCGACCAGAAGCAGCATGTGGAGATCTGCCGCGATATCGCCATGCGCTTCAATAACATTTACGGCGACGTGTTCACCATCCCCGAGCCCTATATCCCGCCCACGGGCGCGCGTATCATGAGTCTCACGAGCCCGGAGAACAAAATGTCCAAGTCGGACAAGGACCCCGGCGGGTGCATCTATATCATGCAGTCCCCGGACGACATTATGCGCTGCTTCAAGCGCGCCGTGACGGACTCCGAGACCGGCCACTGCGTGTATGCCTGCCCCGAAAAGCTGGGCGTAACGAACCTTATGCAGATCTACAGCGTCTGTACGGGTAAGACGATGGACGAGATCGAGGCCGAATTTGACGGCATGGGCTACGGCGCGTTCAAGCCCGCCGTGGGCGAGGCCGTGGTGGAAACGCTGCGCCCCATCCGCGAGGAGGCCGAACGGCTGATGAAGGACAAGGCGTATCTCGAAGATATCCTGCGCGACGGCGCGGAGCGGGCGGCCTGTGCCGCCAACCGCACGCTGCGCAAGGTCTATAAGAAAATCGGCTTCGTCCAAATCTAAGAAAATCAAACAAACCCCACTCCGTTGAGGGGTTTGTTTGAGGGGATAGCGGCTCGCCGCAGCGCACTCGCTCCGCTCGCACGTTTGCGAGCCGATAGGTATTTTCTCCGACGCACATGTCGCCGGAGAAAATGATCTCAATTCTTTGCGCCTGCGGGCGCAAACTCTGCGAGGCTTTTGAACAGGCCGGCAGAGGTCGTTCCTAAATTTTTTACTGACGAAAGGCGGAAGGGAATGCTTCCTGCTCTGGCTCTTCGGCTGCGGGTGCGTGTGCTGCTCGCGCTGCTCGCCGCGGCGGCGGTGTGTCTGCTTGCCACGCCCGCCGTGCGAAAATTTGCCTGCAAGATCGGTGCGATGGACATCCCGGGCGAGTCCCGGCGCGTCCACGATCATCCGATCCCCCGGCTCGGCGGGCTGGCGCTGTTTACCGGCTTTCTCGCCGGAGTGCTGCCGTTCACGGGCATCGACGAGCCGGTGCAGGGTATATTGCTCGGCAGCGTCATCATTGTCGTGACCGGCGCGGTGGACGATCTCGTTTCGCTCCGCCCATGGGTCAAGCTCGTTTTGCAGATCATCGCCGCGATCGTCGCCATCCGGCACGGCGTTGTGATCCGCATTCTCACGAACCCCGGCGACGCCTCCGCCGAGGCGATCGCGCTCGGCGCGCTGAGCGTGCCGGTGACGCTTCTCTGGATCGTCGGCATGACGAACGCCTTAAATCTCATCGACGGGCTCGACGGGCTCGCCGCGGGCGTGTGCGGCATCGGGTGCGCCTCGATGCTCGCCGTGTCGCTCTTTCTCCCGCAGGCGACGGAGATCTCCGTGCTCGTCGCCGCGCTCGGCGGCGCGTGTCTCGGGTTTCTCCCGTTCAACATCAATCCCGCCAAGATTTTTATGGGCGACTCCGGCTCGCTGCTTTTGGGCTACGTTCTCTCCACGGCGTCGGTGCTCGGCCTTTTTAAAATGTACACGCTTGTCGCGTTCGCGGTGCCGGTGCTCACGCTCGCGCTGCCGCTTACGGACACCGTGTTCGCCGTTGTCCGGCGCGTGAGCCGCGGCGAAAGCCCGTTCCACGCCGACCGCGGCCACATCCACCACCGGCTGCTCGCGCTGGGACTCACGCAGAAGCAGGCGGTCGCCGTGCTCTATGCCGCCAGCGGCATTCTCGGCGCGGCGGCGGTGCTGCTCGCGGCGAACGCCGCGATGCGCTTCTGGCTGCTGCTCGGTGCGGTGGCGCTCGCGCTCGGCATATGGCTGTATGTTTTCGCGGGCCATCATTTCCCGTCCGCCCCTTCGGCGAAGGCGCCGGAGAAGGACAAAAAAGAGGACGGCAGCACGAAACCGTGAGCCGTCCCTACAGATCAAAATAGTACGCGCCAAGCGCGATGAGCAATTCCCAATCGCCGCTCTCCCGGTAGAGCAGCCACAAGATCGCCAGCACCAGAAGGTCCTCGGTCTCCAGCCGCTTTGGGTCGAGCCGCTCGAAGATGCCGTCCAGCCCGCTGCGAAGAGACAGCAGCGGCGAGGGCGGCGTTTTTTCGTTCTCCGGCGGCGGTGGGGGACGCTCCGGCGCGCTCTCGCGCGGCAGCGGCGAGCCGCTCTGCGCCTTTTCCGGCGGCAAAGGCTCTTCCACGCGCGTGCGCTCGCCGGTGCTGCCGTTATAGCGGTTATAGGCCATCGCCCCGCCCCCATTCCGAAAAGGCCGCCCCCGCGATGCGCGCCGCGCCCGCAATGCGCAGCGCCCGGGAGAGACGGCGCGCCCGTTCCGCGCTCAGATACGGCGCGAGCGCGTCGGCCAATTGTTTTTTCCCGTTTCCGCTCTGTCCCGACGTGAGGCGGGACAAAAGCCCCGGCAGACTCCCCGCGAGACTGCCGAGCAGCCCGCCGCCCGCCGCTTCCGGCGCAGAAGGCGCTGCGGCGCTCTCTGTGGGAAGCTCTCCCATGAGCTTCTGCGCCATGGCCGCGATGCGGCTCATCTCCTCGGGATTGGAGAGCACGGCGTTGAGCCGGTCTTCCAGCTCGCTCATTTTCCGTTTTCGAAGCGCGAGAGCTTTTCGGCCAGGGCTTTGCCCTCGTTCGTCGAGAGGATCTGCGTGAGGAGCGCTTTGAGCTGCGCGGCGTCGCCGCTGCGCACCGCCCGCTCCGCCGCGGCGGGATCGATCGCCGCGCCGAGCTTTTTCGCCTCGGGCGAGTTGGCCATGTCGCGGATCGCGCCGCCCTGCCGCCCGGAGAGCAGCTCCGCGCCCAGCTTTTCCATATCCATCATCCGTTCCACCCCCTGTAAGGAGTATATGCAGCGGGGAGAAAGAGAGTGCTTTATGCGTATTGCCGTTTTTTCCGACTCCCACGGCGTGAAGGAGCCGATGCTCGCCGCCATTGAGGAGCAAAAGCCCGATATGGTACTCCATCTCGGCGACTATGTGCGCGACGCGGAGGCGATCGCGGCGTATTTCCCGTCGCTCGACCTGCGGTATGTGCGCGGCAACTGTGACGCCTATTCCCGCAGCGACGCGGAGGAGAACCTTCTCTTCAACGCCGACGGCGTGCGCATTTTTATGACCCACGGCCATCGGTACAACGTAAAGCTCGGGTACGAGAGCCTTGCGAACGCCGCGCACTTTTCGGGCGCGCAGCTCGCGCTCTTCGGCCACACGCACGAGGCGGACTTCCTCCGCATGGGCGATGTAACGCTTTTTAACCCCGGCTCGGCGGGCATGGGCCGGCAGACCTACGGCATGATCACCGTGAAAGGAACGGAGTTCAAATGCGAGATTCTCTCCCTGTAAACGCCGGCCGCCGGTACTTCGCCGCGGCGGACGTTCTCCGCATTCTTTGCATCTTCACCGTAGCGTGGTTCCACATCTGGCAGCAGTCGTGGCTCGATCCGTCGTTCCGGATCGCCGGACACTATTTCGATCTTCAGCGCATCGTGCGGCGCGGGTACATGCTCGTGGATCTCACGCTGATGCTCACCGGCTTTCTGCTCTACCGTCCGCTCGTCCGCGCGGGCGGACGGATCGCGGACGTAAAGGGGTTTTATTACCGGCGGCTCTGCCGGATATTGCCGTGCTATCTGCTCGCGGTGCTCGTTGCGGCGGCGTTTGCGCTCGCGCGCGGCCGCGCCGTCGGGAGCGCTCCGCTCTGGCGCGATCTTCTCACGCATCTCACGTTCACGCACACGTTCTCGATGGACACGTATTACTGGACGAGCCTCAACGCCGCGCTCTGGACCGTTGCGGTGGAGATGCAGTTTTATCTTCTCTTCCCGCTGCTCGCCTGCGCGTTCGGAAAGCGTCCGGCGCTCACATTCTCGCTTATGACGCTCGCGGCGCTCGTGAGCCGCGCTCTCGTTGCGCTGCGCGCGCACGAGCTGTCGCTCTGGCTGAATCAGCTTCCCTGTATGCTCGATCTCTATGCCCTCGGCATGCTCGCGGCGCATCTTCTTGAAAAGCGCGCGGACGCGACGCGCCGGTGGGTGTTTTTCCCGCTCGCGCTTCTCGCGCTCTTCGGCGCGTTCGCCGTCCTCTGGCGGCAGACCGCGGCGGGGGACGCGGAGATCAAAATGGCGCAGCTTCTCTGGCGGCTGCCGCTCGGCGTGTGCGGCGCGGCGTTTCTCTATTTTTCCGGCCGCGCGCCGGAGCGTCTGGACCGTGTTTTCGGAAACCGCGCCGTCCGGTTTTTGAGCGCCATATCCTATAACTTTTATATCTGGCACCAGTTTCTCGCCGTGAAGCTCAAGGAGTTTCACATCCCGGCGTATGTTTCCGAGTTCCCGCAGATGAGCGAGGGGCGCGCCTGGCAGACGAAATACACGCTGCTCTGCTTTGCCGCCGCGTTCCTGCTCTCCGCGGCGCTCACATATCTTGTGGAAAAGCCCGCCGGACGCGCGCTGCTGCGCCTTCGGGCGCGGAGGGAAAAGGTATGAGCTTTCGTTATCTGGACATGGAGCATTATGAGCGCATCGAGCATTTCCGGTACTTTCTCTCGATGCCGTACCCCTATGCCGGCGTGACGGTCGATATTGATGTAACGGATATCGTATCCTTCTGCAAGGCGCGCGGGTATTCGTTTTATCTCACGTTTCTCCACGCCGCGGCGAAGGCCGCCGACCGCGTGCCGGAGCTGCGGCGGCGCATCCATGACGGCGTCATCATCGAATACGATACCTGTCCGACGTCGCACACGGAGCTTTGCGCGGACGGGACATACTGCTACTGCACGCTGCACCACGATAAGCCCTTTGCGGAATACATCGCCTATGCCGAGACCGAGCGGCAGCGCCGCCGTCTGGACGGCTCGCTGCGCGAGGATGCGAACGTGGAGAGCATGTATTTTATCTCCACGCTCCCGTGGCTGCATTACAGCGCGCTCATCCAGCCCGTGGCGGGCGGCGAGGAATCCAACCCGCGTATCACCTGGGGCGCGTTTGCGCCAGACGCCGAGGGCCGCCTGCAGATGCCGGTGACGCTGCTCGTCCACCACGCGCTCGCCGACGGCAGCCATATCGCAAAGTTTTACGACGCGCTGCGCGCCGATCTCGCCGTCCTCACCGGGGACGCGCCCTGATACATAGTATTATTTATACGCCGGAGGCGGAGAGACGATCTCTCCGGCTCCGGCTTTTCTCTGTCGAAAGCAAAAAGGGGCTTTACAAACGCGCCGTTTTCGGGTACAAAAGTCTACAGCAGGATTAGAGTTTTTTGCCATACGGAGGGACGAAAATGGACCACGAAAAACGAGCGCATCTGCTGTCTATCGGCGAAATGGCGGAGGCGAACCGCGTTTCGATCGCCACGCTCAGACTCTACGACCGGATGGGACTTTTGCAGCCGAGCTACCGGGACGAGGAGACGAATTACCGCTACTACGACATCCGCCAGACCTCGCGGCTCGATATCATCCGGTACATGCGGAATCTCAACATGAGCCTCACCGATATCCAGACGCTGCTCGAGAAAGAGGACATCATGCTCATCGAGCAGAAGCTCATTGAGAAAAACAACCAGATCCACCAGCAGATGCGCGATCTCAAGGCGATGCACGAGGCCGTGGAGCGGACGATCCAGTCCATCGAGCGCTACCGGAAGTCGCCGGTCAGCGGGACGATCTCGCTGGAATTCATCGATCAGCGTCACATTCTGTACATTCCGTGCGCCGAAAACTTCTACGAGCAGGGCATCGTCGCCTACGAAAAGGCCGTCCTCGCGCTGCGCCGGGAGCTGATGGGGCGCAATCTTCCGCAGCTTTTGTCGTACAGTCTCGGAACGAGCGTAAAACAGGACGATTTCGCGCGCGGCGCGCTCATCGCGGACAAGATCTTCATCTTCGGCGACAAGCACCTGCGCGATTACGGTGACAGCATCGAGGTCATCGAAAGCGGCATGTTCGCCTGCGCCTATCTCGACGACTTCGACGAGGAGGCCGAGGGCGCGGAGCGCCTTCTTGCATACTGCCGCGCCAATCACTATATTTTGAACGGCGACTATATCTGCGAGGAGATGACGGAGCTGAATCTTTTCGATAATAAGAAGCGCAACATGTTCCTGCGTCTGCAGGTCCCCGTGATCTTCACAAAAAATTAATTAACAAAACTCTTGACTCTCTACCTGCAACATACTGTATACTCCATTATAGTATTTTATAGCACAGAAAGGAGCTATTATAATGGATAAAATTAAAGTTGTGCAGTATGGTTGCGGAAAGATGAGCAAGTACACCCTTCGCTATGCGTATGAGCATGGCGCGCAGATCGTCGGCGGCATCGGCCACGGCGCGTCCGTCGGCCAGGACATCGGCGACTGGGCGGAGCTCGGCGTCAAGACGGGCGTCATCATTTCCGATAACGCGGAGAAGGTCCTCGACGAGTGCGACGCCGACGTCGCCATCATCACGACCCGCAGCTTCATCGGCGACATTTACGAAGCCATCGAGCAGTGCGTTACCCGCGGCATCAACGTCATCACAACCTGCGAGAGGACTACGACGATTTGGAAGACCTACATGAAGACGGAGATTATAAAGATCTCAACGAGGCATAGAATGAATAGGAGAAAGGGTGGTAAACGCCCTTCCTCCTATTTTATCTATTTTCGTTGGGCAGCACGATTTTTGCTGTGGAAAGCGGCCTTGACCACACTCGCAGCGGCCATGCTGCGATCTGAGATCGCTCAGGGCGTCCCTGTCCAGCAGTGTGATCGCGCTGCGCCATGTCCTGCTCCCGCCCGCTCAGCGAGGATCAGAAGGAAAGCTGCTCCAGCCTATTTCCTATATCAGTGGCAGTTGTGATGACCGCAGCCATGGTCGCCGCAGTTGTGGTCGCCTTCGCCGTGCTCGTGGTCGTGGTGGTCGCAGTGGACGTTAGGATCATAGCCGAGGTTTCCGACCAGCAGCGCCGCGACCGCCGCGTCCGCCTCACCGCTGACGCCGCCGTAGAGCTTGATGCCCGCCTCTGCCAGCGCGGCCTGCGCGCCGCCGCCGATGCCGCCGCAGATCAGAGTGTCCACGCCGCGCTGCATCAGAAAGCCCGCCAGTGCGCCATGGCCGCTGCCGTTGGTATCGACCACCTCTGTGCGGACGACCTTGCCGTCCGATACGTCGTAGAGCTTGAACTGCGCCGTGTGGCCAAAGTGCTGGAAGATCATGCCGTTTTCATAGGTAACTGCGATTTTCATGGTAACTTCTCCTTTATATTTGTGTTCGCATTTGCTGCAAGCGGGGATACAGCCCTGCCGCTCCTGTCCACCGCAGATGCGGCAGTTTCCGCCGCCGATGCGCAGAGGCTTCCCGTGGACGAGGCAGGCGGCGAGCTTGCGCCGCGCGCTCTCGTAGATCTCCTGCACGGTCGAGCGGGAAATGTCCATCTGCGCGGCGCACTGCTCGTGCGTCCGCTGCTGTAGGTCAACGAGGCGAATGACCTCGTATTCGTCCAGCGTCAGCAGGATCGGCTCGCCGCATACGGGACTGTCGGGCGAGAAGGCTTTGACCTGCGGCTCGGCGCAGATCCTGCGGCTGCGTGCTGGTCTCGGCATGGCTGCACCTCCTTTGTTTTCGGTATATACCGATTATAATACTTCGCGCCGGATTGTCAAGCCGCGCTTTCCCATACATTCCGCCTGCGCCGCAAAAAATACTGTAAGCCTCTTGACAAACGGCTCTGTTTCCGTATAATAATATTGAACAATGTTCATATTGAGAGGGAAACGCATGAATACGGTCGTAACATCTAAAGATGAGATCCTGAGGGCCAGCCGGGAACTGATCCGGCAGCGGGGCTGGTCCGCGGTGAGCATCCGCTCCGTTGCGGCGGCGTGCGGCGTATCGGTCGGCTCAATCTACAACTATTTTAGCTCCAAGTCGGACCTGATCGGCGCGACGGTAGAAAGCGTCTGGTGCGAGATCTTCCACCGCCCGGAGGATGACGCCGTTTTTCACGATGTACAGGCCTGTATCACGTGGATCTATGCGCGCATGGCCTACGGCTATGAGCGCTATCCGGGCTTTTTCACCCTCCATTCTCTCGGCTTTATGCGGGAGGAGAAGGACGACGGAAAGCGGCGGATGCAGCAGACCTGGCAGCACATTTTTGAAGGCCTCTGCACGGTTTTGAAGCAGGATGAGAACATCCGAAAGGATGCTTTCAACGAACGCTTCACGGCGGAAAAATTTGCCGGCGTACTCTTTTCTCAGATGCTCTCGGCGTTGCTGCGGCAGGACTATGACCCCTCTGCCGTGCTGGAGATCGTGCGCAGAACGCTTTATTAAAATAAAATTCCCACCGCGCCGTGGGAATTTTATATCCCACAAAATGAACCATGTTCACCAAAAGGAGGTAACTTACATTGGTAAAGAGAAATACGCTGCTGCTCCTTGCGTGCCTTGTGTGGAGCGCAGCAGGCTTCAACATTCTTCACATCGGACTCTCGGCCTATCCCGCCTACCGCGCGCTTGTCAACTATCTGCTGTCGGCAGTGGTCTTTGCCGCCTTCCAGAAATTCATTTTCGGCAGACTCGTCAAAAAACACACTGCGCGCATCCGCGCCTACGAGGAGGAGCGCCACTTCTTCCTCAGGTTTTTTGACCTCAAGTCCTTTGCGATCATGGCGGTGATGATGAGCGGCGGCATTGCGCTGCGGTCAAGCGGGCTCGCGCCCGAGCGCTTCATCGCATTTTTCTACACCGGTCTCGGCGCTTCGCTTCTGCTGGCGGGGCTGCTGTTTGGCTGCAACTTCGGCAAGGCGGTCTCCGTCGCTGCCAAAAGCAACGAATCATTCAGGAAAAGAGGAAAAAACTATGCAGGCAATCGTTGAAACACTTTTTGATGCTGTTTATCTCATCTCGGTCATCACCATCGGTATTCTGATGATACGCGCAAGCCGCGGAAATTCACAGTTCAGGCTCTTTGGCCTGATGGCGGTCGTGCTTGGCGCGGGCGACTCCTTTCATCTTGTTCCCCGCGCGATAGCGCTGTGTACCACGGGCCTTGAGAGCTACACCGTCCCCCTCGGCATGGGCAAATGGATCACCTCCATTACGATGACGGTCCTAGGGATGAGCAAAATCCCGATTTGCTCATAAGACTATACAATAAATAGTGCCATCCAACTTGCTTGAAACCTATATATTGTGACTCAACTTTGCAAAACTCGCGTTTTGCTCAACCCTAATGACGGTCTCTTATGTGCTGCTCTATTATGTGTGGCGCAAGCGCTATGAGATCAAGGGCAGGGCGGGCCTGATCGCCGCCGTGTACGGTCTTGCCGCCGCGCGCGTCATTCTCTGCATGATGCCGCAGAATCAGTGGATGAGCGCAAGTGCGCCGCTCTCGTGGGGCATCTACCGCAACATCCCCTTCGCCCTCATGGGCCTTCTCATCATCGTGCTCTTTTACCGCAGCGCTAAGGAGCGCGGCGACAGCGCCTTCCGCTGGATGTGGCTGACCATCGTGCTGAGATTCGGCTTCTATATCCCCGTGGTGCTGTGGGCGGATACGATCCGCATGACGCACGAGCAGCTCGCCCAGCACATCAGCTCGGCGCGGGAGGCTGTGGCGCGAATGCTCAAGCAGTTCTCGGAGGACGGACTTGTGGAGCTCAAGCGCGGCACCGTCACCCTGCGGGCACCGGAGGGCCTGAAGCGGCTGCTTTGAAAAAGCTCCGACGCTGAAAAAGCGTCGGAGCTTTCGCGTCAATGTGACTTTGTCACAGAACGGCGCAATATACTCTTCTATGATAAGCTCACAAAAAGGAAAGAGGTGCCTGAAATGAAAATCAAGCTCAATCCCGATCAGGAGGTCGTCAACACCATCTGCGAGGGACTCAAGCGCACGGGCGGGTACTGTCCCTGCCGCTTAGAGCGCACAGAGGCAACCAAGTGCATGTGTCAGGAGTTCAAGGAGCAGATCGCCGACCCTGATTTCGAGGGCTACTGTCACTGTATGCTCTACTACAAATCCCTGCAGGACTGAGGGAAAGCACCATGCCATCAAAGCACTTGGCCCCTCGGATGCGATGCGGCTTGCCCGACGGGGCTGTGACGCAGAGCGTCTGCAAGCCAAAAAGCAAAGAACAACAAAATAGAAAAAGAAACGAAAGAAGACTTTTCCATGGCTGAACTGAACATCACCGCCGCGAATTTTGAAAATGAGGTACTCCATTCCGACAAGCCGGTTTTGCTGGACTTTTACGCCAACTGGTGCGGACCGTGCAAGATGCTCTCTCCCGTGCTCCGCAAGCTTGCGGAGGAGAATGCCGATGCTCTCAAGGTCGGTAAGATCAATGTGGACGAGCAGCGGGAGCTTGCCATGCGCTTTCAGGTCTCCGGCATCCCTATGCTGGTGATCTTCAAGGACGGAAAGGTCGTCGCAAAATCGGTGGGCTACCGCCCAAAATCGGAGATCGCCGCCATGCTGGAGAGCGCAAAATAAAGCGTCGCCCGCGAGAGGCGAGGGCGATCGCCGAAGCAGCTGAAAAAATGCCCAATCATCCGTGAGGATGATTGGGCATTTTGACCGCTTGTGATGAGCTTTGACTGTGCCGGTAAACGCTCCTGCTTGTTAGTGATACAGGAAGTTGGGCAGAGCCAAGGAAATGCCGGGCACCAAAACGATGATGAGCAGAGCCACCAGACTGATCAGGAAGAACGGCAAAACGCCCTTATAGATCTCGCCCATCTTGGCTTCAGCGATGGGCTGCGCCACAAACAGGTTGAGGCCGAAGGGGGGAGAGAACATACCAATGCAGACGGTGGTGATCATGATGACACCGAGGTGGATCAGGTTGATGTCCAGCGCTTTAACGGTGGAGAGCACGATGGGCAGGATGATCATGAAGGCGGAAACGCCGTCGATGAACATACCGGCAACCAGCATGTAGCCGCAAAGGATGAACAGGAAACCGGTGGCGCCGATATCGAGCGTGGCCATCCAGCGGGAGAACATCTGCGGCAGGCCGCCAACGGTCAGCAGCCACGCGAATGCGGCGGCGGCAGCCATGAGGATCATCGTTTGCGCCGTCGTCTTAATGGAGGCGACAAGCGTGTTGCGGAACACCTTCAGATCCATCTCCTTGTAGATAAACACGCTGACGAGCAGCGCATACACGCAGGAGAGGCCGGACGCCTCGGTGGGCGTGCAGATTCCGGAGTAGATACCGCCGATGATGATGATGGGAACACCCAAAGCCCAAAGCGCATTCAGGGTAGCGCGGCCCTTTGCGCCCCAAGATGCCTTCGGCTCCTTCGGGATCTTGTGATACTTGGCAAAGAGGTAGATGTAGATTAAGAACACGATACCGTATACCAAGCCGGCGGTCAGGCCCGCCATGAACAGCTCGCCGACGGAGGCGCTGGTCATGGTGCAGTACATGATGGCGGTGATGCTGGGCGGAATGAGCAGCGCGACCGAGCCGCTGGAGGCGATCAGACCGAGAGAGAAGCCCTTGGGGTAATTCTTTTCCCGCAGACCCGGATAAAGAAGACCGCCGATCGCAACGACCGTGGACGGAGAGGAGCCGGACACGGCGCCGAAGAACATGCTGGCGACCTCCGTCGTGAATGCAAGGCCGCCGGTGGTATCGCCGACCATGGATGCGGCCCAATCCACGATGCGCCGCCCGATGCCTCCATTTTTCATAATATTGGCAGCGAGAATGAAGAAGGGAACGGACAGCAGAGAGAATTTATCGATGCCGCCGAACATCTTCATGGCAACAACGGTCAACTCGTTGTTGGTGAAGAGAAGGATCGCCGCCGCGGTGGGAAGGCAGAGTGCAACAAAAATAGGAGCGCCGAGGAAGAGGAGCAGGAACAGGCCTGCGATCAGAAAAATATTCATTTCCATAAGTACGATCTCCCTTCTCTCAGCTCAAGTCGAGCAGATTGATCTCTGCCGGATCTTCCTTGACATCGGCGAGATCCTTGTGATCGACGCGGATGTAGAAGATCGCCTTCAGAGCATACTGAATGGTAGAGATGGCGGCACCGAGAGGCAGGACCGAATAGATCATCCAAAGGGGAGCCTTCATCACCGCGCTCTTCTGCATGTTTTTGTATGCCATCATAACATACTTGCCGCAGGCGTAGGTAAAAAGAGCGCAGAAAACACAGGCGAGGATCATGCAGATGATCTTCAGGAGCTTTCTCACCTTGGTGTTGGAGAGCTGATAGACGATATCGACGCCGACGTGCAGATCATCCTCGGCGCAGACAGCCATGCCGAGGAAGGTAATCCAAATGCTGCAGTAGCGCATGAACTCCTCCGCCCAGTCCAAAGCGGGCCAAGCAGGAACACGGCGAAAGACAACATTTAGCGAAAGAACGACAAGCGCCGCACAGAACAAGGTGCCTGCGATGATCAGCTCCGCGTTCCGCAGCCCCTTGATTGCTTTCTTAAGCATAATATTATACCAACTTTCTGAAAGGGATAGCGGAGCAATTTGCATTGCTCCGCTATCCGAAGATTCAAAGCTTACTGGTTAGCAGGATCAGCCAGGAATTCACGGACGCGGTTGAGCAGATCAACGCCGATCTCCTTGCCGAAGATCTCGTAGACGGGCTCGGAGGCCTCCTGGAACGCCTGACGCTCCTCGGGAGTCAGCTCATAGATGGTGATGTCGCTGGAGGAGATGGTATCGAAATACTCCTTGTTGTACTCCTGAAGACGGTCATAGCAGAACTGCTGGTTCTCCATAACGACCTCCTCGATCAGAGCCTGCGTCTTGGCGTCGAGGCTCTCCCACCACTGCTTGGAGCAGGTCATGATGTACTCGAGATAGGAGTGGCCGGAGACGACCATGTACTTCTGGACCTCATAGAGCTTCATGTTGGCGATGGAGAGGAAGGGATTCTCCTGACCGTCAACGGTCTTGTTCTGGAGCGCGTTGTAGAGCTCCATGATGTCGATCGCGGTGGTGGTAGCACCCCAGCTCTTATACATCTCCATGATGATAGGAGCTTCCTGCGTGCGGATGCGGAGGCCCTTGAAATCCTCGGGCTTGTGGATCTCGTAGTTGTTCGTGAAGTTTCTCGAGCCGGAGGAGTAGAAGGCGAGACCGTGGATGCCGATGTCCTCCAGACCGGCCATCATTTCGGTGGCCAGCTCGCTCTTGAAGAGCTTCATCGTGGACTCCTGCGTGGGGAAGAGGAAGGGCATGTCCATGATGTTCAGGGTGGGATAGAATCCACCGTACTTGGAGGTGGGCAGAAGCACCATCTCGACCGTGTTCATCTGCTGAGCCTCGATCATCTCGGAAGCGGAGCCGAACTGCTGGTTGGGATAGACCTCAACCGTGATCTTGCCGCCGGACTTCTCCTCCAGAGCGGCCTTGATCTTCTCGGCAGCCTCGTGGTGAGGAGTGGTCAGAGGGGCATCGTGCGCCAGACGGATGGTCATGACGGGATACTCGGACTCGGTGTTCTGATTCTGCTGGTCGTCGGGGGTGGGGGTGGGGTCCTTCTTGCCGCAGGCTGCAAGCGCGAGCAGCATGGACACGGCAAGGACAAGCGCGAGGAACTTTTTCATGTGTACTCTCCTTATGTTTTATGTTCTATTAAATGGTTCGGTATTCGCCGGATCAAATAACAGCGTGGGTTGGGGAATCACTTTCCGTACTTCTTGATGATCTCCTCGGAGAAGAAGGCCATGTGATCGCGGGTCTCCTCGAGGGTGTTGTCGGCGAAGATGAGCGCAGAGAAGGTCTGAACACCGGCTTCAATGTAGCGCTCGACCTGCTCGCAGACCTCCTCGACGGAGCCGACCAAATTGCGGTTCAGGTAGTCGGTGGGGTCCTTGCCCTTCATGGTGGACTTACCCAGCGAGCAGCTGTGACGGTAGATCTGGGAGCGCTCGTAGCGGGCGACGGCCTCCTCGTGGGTCTTGGCAATGGAAACGGAGATCTGGGGCGCCACATCGATGTCCTTGATGCTACGGCCGACCGCCGCGCACTCCTCGGTGATGGCATCCACACCGCTTTTGACCTCTGCGGGAGTCAGCAGAGCGGGCAGCCAGCCGGTGCCCCACTTGGCGACGCGCTTATAGCCCTTGACGGAGTTGCCGCCGAAGTAGAAGGCGAAGGGCTCCTGCACGGGGTGAGGGAAGCTCTGCGCGTGCTGGATATCGTAATACTTACCGGTGTAGGTCACATTATCCTGCGTGAACAGCTGATGCATGATCTCGATGGACTCATCCAGCATCTCGCCGCGGACCATACCCTCGGCGTTCGCGCCGAACTCTGCCTCGAATTCCTCGCGGTAAGCACCCAAGCCGACGCCGAGCATCACGCGGCCGCCGGAGAGCTGATCGAGCGTGGCGATCTCCTTGGCCATCACCAGGGGATTGCGGAAGGGGATGACCAGCAGCGCCGTAGCGAGCTTCAGGGTCGTGGTCCGCTCGGCGATCGCCGCCAGCTCCAGCAGGGGAGCGTAGTAACGGGGAGGCTTGTTGTCAAACTCCTCGCGCACATAATTTTGGGTGGTGATGTGGTCGTTGCCCCAAACAGAGTGGAAGCCGAGCTTTTCTGCGTAGACGGAAAGATCGACAACGTCCCGCGCGGAAGAGTAGGGGATGGGATACATCAAGCCCTCAGTACCGGTTGCAATACCAAGTCCGAAATTTGCCTTCATGTGAAAAATCCTCCTCACAATATTTTTCTGTTGCTGCGGTCTGCAAATGCATCAGACCACATACTTCTCATAGGGAGTCTCAGAGAGGTAGCGGTCGCGGCGGTCGACGATCGTGGTGACGACGTTCTTGCCGGGGCCAAGCTCCTTGGCGATGCGCAGCGCAACCGCCACGTTTGCGCCGGAGGACATACCGCAGAAGATACCCTCCTCCTGACACAGACGGTTGGCCATCGCTCTGGCCTCCTCGTCGCTGACGCAGTAGATGCGGTCGGGATAACCGGCATCCAAAAGGGTCTTTACGATGGGGGCCTCAGTCACCCACTTCGTCAGGCCGATCGCCTCGGCGATCTTCGTCTTGTCGTCGGAAACGGTGAACTCGCCGTACTTGGCCATGTCGCCCTCAAAGTCAAAATACTTTTCACTGCCGGCAGGCTCAACGCCGAAGATCACGCCGGGGCGGACATCGTGGTTGGCGAGGCCCTTGATCATGCCGAACAGGGACGCGCCGGAGCTTGCGGAGCAGCCGATGGCATCGACCTGACCGTCCAGCTGCTCATAGATCTCTTCACCGAGAGACACCTGACCGGCGGCGTTGTAGGGGTTGTAGATCTGATCGAGCCAAACGGAGTTCTCGATCGTGTCCTCCTCCACCTGACAGTCCATCTTTGCGGACAGAACGTGCAGCAGGTCGGGAGAGGTCTTGGACAGCTCGGTGATCTGCTCCTCCGTCATGTAAACGCTGGGCTCGCTGGAGATCTTGACCGTGGGGCCGAACGCCTGCGTGATCTGCAGACGGGCATTCTTGGGATCCTCCATCTGATAGCGGTACAGATAGATGTGGGCGTCGTAGCCCTTGGCGGCGCAAACCATGGAAACAGCGGGAGCCGTGTTGCCCGCGGAGGCCTCGATAACGGTTCCGCCCGGCTTGAGCTGCTTGTGGTTCCATGTGTCGCCGCGCTCGGCAGCCTCGATCATGGAAAGCGCCATACGATCCTTATAGCTTCCGCTGGGATTCAGATGCTCGAGCTTTACGAAAACGTTTGCGCCGACATCCTTACCGACACGGTTCAACTTCAAAAGAGGAGTGTGGCCGATTGCTTCTGTGATGTTATTGATGTAGTTCATGCTGATTTCCTCCCTGCTTGCTGTAGCAGTAATTGTCCGCCTGCACAAGGGCAGGCAGCAAATACCTATACTATATACTATATTTGCTCGGCGGATTTGTCAATGCTCTTTTTTGACAAATTTTTTAACGAATCTTTCGATTCTTATAAGGCTCAGATCTCCTGCATTTTCCGAATGGCCTCACGAATGGAGCGGGTCCGTTCGATCGAGCCCTTGCCCTCTACGATGCGCTTGGAAAAGCGCTCCAGCCACGGCGCCATATCCTCAAGAGACGCGTACTGCCCGCGGTCACGGAGCATCTCTAAAAGCTCATCGCGGTCGAAATCCTGATAGCGATCCTCGTAGATCAGGTATTTTTGCTGATAGCGGCGGGTCGGCGCCCGATTCAGCTGTGCCTCGGCGGCATAGCCAATGCAAAGAGACAGCACGGGCACGACGCCGGGGGGGCAGCCGAGCACCTCGGCGCGGTCCTCATAATGCTCCATGATGTCGCCGAGATAAACCGAGCTGAGGCCAAGTCCCTCCGCGGCGATGACGGCATTCTGTGCGGCGATAACGGCATCGACCAGCGCCAGCTGGTATTCGCCCTCCTCGGGCCTGCGTCCGCTCTCTGTCATGCCGTCGAAGATCTTATTCCAACGGCGATAATCCGCGCAGAAAACGAGGACCATGGGCGCCTTCTGCATGGCCGGCTGGCGGGAGAGCTTGGCGCGGACCTCGCGGTCATTTACGGAAATGACGGAATACATCATCATGTTTTCCGTCGTAGGAGCAGCCATGATCGCCTGATAAATCTGCTCTCTTTTTTCGGCCTCAACATCTCTTTCGATGAAGTCACGAACGGATTTCCTGCGCATAAGCGTGTCTAAAACGCTGGGGTTTTCGTTATACATGTAAATCATTCCTCTCTTTTAAACTGGCTTGGATCGCTTTGGATACAGAGGGATAAAGACACAGCGCAAAGGCGCTGTTCAGTCCCGCTTTGATAAGGTTAAAGGGTATAATATATATCATAGATGCGGAGACTGCGGAGGCAGTCATGCCGTATTGAAGGTGAAGAATAACGTAGTTTGCGGGAATCATTACCAGAGTTGCGGCAATCGCTCCCACTACGGGGAAAATAAACATATCCTTTCGCTCGGGTTGCTTTATGTGATAGAGCAGATAGGAAGTGGTCCCTGCAAATACACAGGTAGCCAGCAGGTCGCTGAAGTGGCCATACAAGCTGCCGCCATGCACCAGCATATATAAAACGCACTTCACAAGCGCACATTCCAGCGCGCCGGCGGGCCCCAGCAAAAACCCGCATAACAAGATGATGCCGCCGCTGGGTTCATATTTCAGATAGCTTGCCCCGGGGATCACGGAAATTCCAAAGCACAGCATGAGCATCATGGCGATGGCGGCAAGCAGTGCAATGAATATCCTGCGCCTTAACGGGGTGATCGGCAGCGTTTTCATATTCTATTCCTCCTTATTCGTTGCGCCCGCAGGACTCAGCAAAAACCTGCAAAAAAATTTTTGCTGCCGCTGAGTTTATAAAAGAAGTAATGCCTCATCGTATCACCGAGCAGATATCGCGGCTCGCATAAAAAGAGCAGACAATACAACAGATGACCCGATGAGGTGGTCGGCAGCTTTTTATATCCTCCTATCCTCTTTTCTTTGCTGCGGCATGCGCAATTGCCGCAGCCTCTATCTTTTACCATATCGGAAGAAAAAAGTCAATAAAGGTCAGATGTCGGTCACGCTACCGGTCACGCTACCGGTCACGCTAAAATAGAGCCCGGCCTGTTTTCCCCAAAATAAAAAGCGGCAGAGGTCAGATATACTGACCTCTGCCTCAGTCTGTCGAAAAAGTCCGGCTGGAGCTGGGCTTTTTCTGATAGATATGGTAGAATGGACAAGGGTGATAAACGGTGTCGCTTCGCAACGCAATGGGGCCATAATATCCCACCAAATGAAGCCTTCCATCAACGTTGAGATACAATCAACTGTACCATAAGGTGGCAACAATTCGGATATTTTAAGCGCCAGAATATAGAAAAACTCTACTAGCCAGGCAATAAAAACAGTCACTCAGTTCGGCTACAATAATTACAGAGCTACAGCAAGCTATCGCTTACCGCTGATTTCCCGTTGAAAAGCAACTGAGAGAGGCGTCTCCTGTGGAATTAAGACTCACGGAGCAGGAGGCTCTGACGCTGTATCGAATCATTCTGCGGTGGGATGAATTAGGCAGCTTGACCACAGAGGATGACGAGGAATGTCAGCTGCTATGGGATCTATCCTGTACGATGGAAAAAGAACTGGAGCCGGTGAAGGATGCCGTGAGACGCAGACTGCCTTGACCGCGTAAGCGCCAACCGGTTCGAAGCCTTTGATGTGACGCTGTTTTCTTTGACGCTGACGGCTCTTGAACTGTCGGAAAGACGCCGGTATCGCGGGATGATATTGACAAAAGGGGAAATGATGCTACAATATCTGCGAATGGTTCGCAGATTGGAGGGCTGCTGATGTCAGGTTATAATACAAAGCAGCGAAGAGCCCTGCTTACTTTTTTGGGGGAGCATCCAGACGAGCTGTTGACTGCACGCCAGATGGCGGACGCACTGGCAGAGAAACAAATCAGCCTCAGCGCCGTGTATCGAAACCTTGCACAGTTGGAGGCGGAAGAAAAGGTGCGCCGCA
>OLGA01001004.1_pt1 | contig 23083 bp, 18 predicted proteins | sample 1604881 | NCBI WGS metagenome assembly OLGA01 (sample SAMEA3888896, study PRJEB22519) | human gut metagenome | biome: human gut; feature: human-associated habitat; material: faeces | place: Denmark | collected 2009 | reverse complement strand
ATACCTATCTCGTATGGACCGAACGAGGACGAAAGTTCATCCATGACCTTGCTCAGCGATACTGGGAACTGTGTGAAGTTTATAGTTAATAGTTTATAGCCCCTGGTGTGTTCTTACATCAGGGGCTTTTTGCCTTCGGGGGACCAGCGATGGAATCGCTGGGGACGGGGACGAACGGGGGTAGGCCTTTTTTTACCTTTTTACCTTTTTACTTTTTTACCTTTAAAAGCCCCTTCAGATCGGCGATGATGGCCTGGGTGTAGGCTCTTATCTGAGATTCTGACAGATCGCTGATATGCTCGGGAGCGAGGGCGGCGATGTGCTGGCGGGTCTCCATCTCTATCATCGTGGCGATAGGGAGGAGCTTGTGGGCTGTCTTGCCGATGGCTTCTATTGATAACTCGCCTTCTGTTGCCTGCTGGAGGTTCTGGAGATGGGATGACAACTCTTGCTTGACGGTGCTGAGTATCTCGGCTTCTGCCTCCGGATCGCCTTCTGCAAAGGTCAGAAGGGGTGCAAAGCGGGAATTCTTATTGGTTTTCTCTGCCATATCTTCTGCTGCTGATGCAGTATCCCTTGTTTTCTCTGCTATATCCTCTGTTTCTGATGCTGCATCCTCCAAACCGAGGATTTCTTTCAGCTTCTCTGTACTGAACGGCTTGAAGAGGCAATCGTCGAAACCGGCTTCTTTCAACTCTCTGATGATGCTGGCATCGTGGGCGGTCATCGCTACTACCTTCATGTGGCTGTGGTTGATGTGCTGAATCATCCTGATGCCGTTCATCTCGGGCATTTCGATATCCATCATCATCAGCGCAGGATGCTCGTTGTGGAGCACGGTGAGCGCCTCGGCTACATGCAGACAGGCAAAGACTTGCCAACTGTCGCCTACCAGCTTCTTCAGCATCTCCTGAAGCAGACGGAGCTGCAACGGGTCGTCATCGAGCAGCAGTATCTTGTGGTTTTCGAAATGGGGCTTGGCAGGGGCGAGGGGCTTCTGCTCTTCTGCCTCTTCTGCTGCAGGAGCGGTTCCTAAGGCAAGCGGAATGGTGACGGTGAAGGTGCTGCCCTTGTCCTTGACGGATTCCAGACGCAGGGTGCCCTGGAGCAGATTGACCAGCTCCTGGGTGATGTTCAGTCCGAGACCGGTGCCCTCGATGCCCTGGGCACTCTTCAGACGGGTGAACGCCTGGAACACCTTCTGGCGCTCTTCGGTGGTCATGCCCTTGCCGGTATCCCTTACCGAGAAGGTGAGGAGGTGCTGGGGACTGATGGCTGCCTGGATGGTGACGCTACCCCGGTCGGTATACTTGATGGCATTGCTAACCAGGTTGTTGAGTATCTGACGGATACGGAAGGCATCGGCACGGTAGTAGGTCTGCGGACTGCTGATGCCATCGAGCTCCAGATGCAGTTCCAATCCCTTCTCCTGGCTCAGAATCTGCATCTCTCCGGCACACTGGCGGAACATGTCGGCAGGCGAGAAATCTACAGGGTTCAGCTTCATCAGTCCGTTTTCCAACTGGTGATAATCGAGCAGGGCGGCAACGAGCCGGGAGAGATGGGTGGCAGAACCCTTGATGCTGTTGAGACAGGAGATGCCCTGCGGGTTGTCGACATAATCCTTCATCAGGTCGATGAAGCCCGAGATGCTGGCAGCCGGAGCCTTGATGTCGTGGGTGATGGTGAGGAGCAGGCGTTCGCGCTGGTTCATGATGCGCCTGATTTCCTCGTTAGCCTCTTCGAGATTCTCGCGGTAGATGCGTTCCTTCTGCGTATCGCGGTAGATGTAATAGACGAGGATGACGGCGGCTGTGATGGCTACGATGGCAAGCAGACCTATCTGCCAGAGCAGATTCTGGCGCGCCTGCATCGCCTGGTTGATAGCCTGCTGCATCGCCTGACGTTCGCGCTGGTGGATATCGTTGAGCTGCTGGGAGGAGCGCAGGGCGAGGCGGGCATTGGTTATCTGCAGGTCTCTCACCTCGCGGTTGATGGCATCATGGTTATCGTGCGTAGACTGCTTCTCCTTGCGGTCAATCTGTTCCAGGATATCGGCTACGTTTCCGGCTAAGTTGACCGGGGTAGAGAGGGTATCGGTGACAGCCTGGTTGCTGTCGCGTCTGATGCTGAGCGTTTCGGCATGTTCCTTCTTGAAGGCATCGGCAAGGCGGCGGAAGAAGCCCTTGCGGGTTTTCATCACCTCTACGGTGGTGTTCTTTGCCACATGGGTCTTGGGTGCCTTGGAATGCACGACAACGGAATCTTCGCCACTGTTGAGGCTGTTCATCTTCTCGTGCAGATAGTTGTGGGATGACTTGCCCTGCATGGCACGGGTAAGCTGCTGCAGATTGGTCTGTTCCTCCTTGAGCAGGCTGGACATGGTGCTGTCGGCTGCCTGTCGCTTTTCGATATAGTCGCGGGTTGCCTGGTTGATAGCGAGCACGGTTGTGGTGTTGCGATATACCAGCCCTATCGCCAGAATCAGTACGATGGCGACGATGATGTAACCCAGGGCTACCTTGAAAGGAACGTTTGTTTGCTGCATCTTCTTATCTTTTAATGTTTTGAGTTTTTTTGCTATTTGCGTGCAAAGTTAATCAAAAATGCGATATAAACCAACGAAAACAGGAGATAAATGCCAAAATCTGGTCATCTATCTCCTGTTTCATTGAAAGCGACGCGTAATTACTATTTTCTGAAGGTGGATTTACTTTGCTACGGTTGAATCCACTGTTGCTGCTGGTGCCTCAACAGGTGTTGCTGTTGTGTCGGCTGGAGCTACTGTGTCTACTGGTTCTGAACCTGCAACGCTTACCATTCTGTTACCTGCAAATACATTGCTAACTGATACCATTGCTACTGCTGCGATAACTGCAAATACTAACTTTTTCATAATTCTTTTGTTTTTTAATTGTGAATATTATTGTTTATTAATTCTCTTGCTGAAACTCATTTGCGAGTTCGCTAAATAATATCACAATAGGCGTGCCAAAAATCGATGAATTTGTTAAGTGTCTGATAATCAGAGGAGATGATGTTTTGTGCCAGAAATGGGGTGTGGGGAAAGTGGGGAAAAGGTGTAGAAAAATTCCCCAATATAGTGTGGAATATATTGGGGAATCGGGGTGTGGCATGTTTACTCCATGCCGTATTTCTTCATTTTGTTGTAGAGAGTCTTGCGGTCGATGGCAAGCAGTTGGGCAGCCTTGCTCTTGTTGCCGTGGGTGGCTCTCAGGGCAGCGGCGATGCTTTCCTGTTCCGACTGTTCGCTGTGCAGCTGCATATTGATTGGTCGGGCTGTGGAGGTCTGTGCCATCGTCTTCTCCAGTTCCTGGGCACCGATATACTTGCCACGGGTGAGCAGGGTGGCGCGCTTCATCACATTGTTCAGTTCGCGCAGGTTGCCCGGCCAGTCGTATGAGGCAATGATTTCGGAGGCTTTGGCATCCATTCCGAGCACATTCTTGCCCAGTTCCTGGTTGGCGTGCTTGATAAAGAGGTTGGCAAAGAGGAAGATATCGGCACCTCTGTCCTTGAGGGCAGGCATGTAGATGGTAAACTCGTTGATGCGGTGATAGAGGTCCTCTCTGAACTTGCCTTCGGCTACCGCCTGCGCCAGATTCTCGTTGGTGGCACAGATGAGTCGGATATCCACATCAATCTCCTGCGTGCTGCCCAGCGGACGGATTTTCCTCTCCTGCAAGGCTCTGAGAAGCTGTACCTGTACTTCGTAGTTGAGGTTTCCCATTTCATCGAGGAAAACCGTTCCGCCGTTAGCTATCTCGAAGGCACCCTTCTTATCCTGTTCGGCTCCGGTAAAGGCACCCTTCTTATATCCGAAGAATTCAGATGCTGCCACCTCCTTAGGAATAGCGCCGCAGTCGATGGCATAGAAAGGCTTGTCCTTGCGCAGACTCTGTTCGTGGATGCTGCGCGCCACATATTCCTTTCCGGTGCCGCTGGCTCCGAGAATGAGCACTGACATCGGGGTTGGGGCAACGAGCGAAACGAACTCGTAGAGCTGTTTGGAAGCCTCGCTTTCACCTTTTATATATCTAGGCACCTCCGCGCCCTGCTGCTCTTCTTGGGGCGCATCCTGCATGGCGGCAGATTCCGCACGCTGAGGGGCTGAAACCGCAGAAGCAGCCGACTGGATAGCCTCATGGATTTTCTCTAAGAGGATTTCGGGATGGAAGGGTTTAGCCACGTAATCGGTAGCACCCGATTTCATGGCACATACAGCATTCTGAACCTCTGCATAGCTAGTCATTACGATAAAAGGCAGGTGGGCATCGGTCTTTCTGATATGCTGGAGCAATACCAGTCCGTCGTGGTCGGGCAGGCGCAGGTCGGAAAGAACCAGATGGAATGCATCGCCGGCTCCCATCGCTTTGATGGCAGCGCCTACAGATGTTACCCTTTCTACATCGAATCCTTTCTTTTTGAGCCAAGTCTGTATCATTGTTCCGAATGCCAAATCGTCTTCTACAATCAATATCCTCTTCATAATGTTCTGTTTTATCCTCTTCTATAATATCGTTATATATAACTTTGTGCAAAGGTACGGAAAAGTTGTATGGAAAGCTATTTAATTCACATTATTTAGCAATAAAACCGACTAAAATTCTACAAACCCTGTTCTATTATCTTATTTTTAGTGAAAAGAACAATTGTTTTCGGATAAAAGCATGCTAGTTGCTTTATTTTTTGTATCTTTGCATCCATGTTAAAACAAGATTTAGAGTCATGAATCCGATAGTACAAACCATCATATTGTCAGCTTCGGCGGTGCGCATGTTGCCGCATATCGCTCTGTATCTGCTCCATAAGAAGGAGATAGATGCCGACCTGCTGAAGGTGCAGGACAGGAAGCCTACGGTGCTCAACCTGATTAAGGCATGCACCCGCGAAAGGAGTTTCCGCAATCTGTTTTATTACCGCATGGGCGAATACCGTTCGGTTTTCATCAGCTGGCTGTTGCCTCCCGAGCGTACGATGACCATCTGGTGTCCGCATATCGGGAAGGGTGCGCATCTGGAGCACAGCTATGCCACCTATCTCAACGCAGAAAGCATAGGTGATGACTTCTACTGTCTGCAGATGGTGACGCTGGGCAACGGCAAGGGCGGCAGACCTACCATCGGAAATGACGTGAAGATTTATACCGGTGCCACGGTATTCGGCGGCATCCATATCGGCAACCACGTGACGATAGGCGCCGGTGCCGTGGTATTCCAGGATATTCCCGACGGGGCTACCGTGGTAGGGAATCCGGGGAGAATCATTCAGAAATAATCAATTTAAAGATAGAGAATATGAACTATGCATTGATCATAGCCGGAGGTTCTGGCAATAGAATGGGACAGGACATCCCAAAGCAGTTTATGCATGTAGACAACTGTCCTATCATCATCCATACGATGATGGCTTTTCAGAAGCATCCTGATATTCAGGGTATTGCTGTGGTATGTCTGGCAGGTTGGGAAACGGTACTGCAGTCGTATGCCAACCAGTTCTGCATTACCAAGCTGAAATGGATATTCCCTGGCGGAAGCAATGGTCAGGAGTCGATCCACAATGGTATCTATGGCTTGAAAGAGGCGGGATGCGGTGATGACGATCTGGTGCTGGTGCATGATGCCGTGCGCCCACTCTTGTCGCAAGACATCATCTCATCCAATATCGCCATCTGCCAGAAGTATGGCTATGCCATTACGGGTATCAAATGTAGAGAGGCTATCCTGGAGAGCGAAGATGGTTTCACGACCAACACCAGTATTCCACGCGACAAACTGATCCGTACCCAGACACCCCAGACCTTCCGTTTGGGCAATCTGATAGCAGCCCACGAAGAGGCTAAGGAGAAGGGCATCGCCAATTCGGTGGCATCCTGTACCCTGATGGCAGAACTGGGAGGCAGACAGATGCATATCGTGCCTGGTTCAGAGAAGAACATCAAGATAACCACCGTTGAGGATCTGGAGATACTGAAGGCACTGATGAAGGTTCAGCCTGAGGCTTGGTTAAAATAAACATGTTATGATAGGAAATTCACCATATAAGGAAGATATTGCGCGCCTTTTCCGGGAAGGTTTGGAATTGGAGCGTCTGCATGGCAAGACCATTCTTGTGGCTGGTGCTACAGGATTGGTAGGAGGCTGTGTGGTTGATGTGCTGATGCAGAATCCTGCCCGTTGCTACAAGGTGATAGCAGCCGGAAGGAACAAGGAACGTGCCCGACAGAAGTTTGCTGCCTATTGGGAGGATGAATCTTTCTTCTTTGCAGAGATAGACGTTACCCAGCCTGTCATCAAGAGCATGGACAGGATGATAGGGGAACCAGTCTATAATGAGTTGGCTGAGGGCGCTGATTACATCATCGATGCAGCCAGCAATGCGAGTCCTAACTTCTTTAAGCAGAACCCTGTAGAGGTGATGAAGGCGAACATCAACGGCGTATCCAACCTGCTGGAATATGGATTGAGTCACCGCATGCAGCGCATGGTTTATATCTCTTCGGGTGAAATCTATGGCGAGGGCGATGGCTCTGAATTTACCGAGAAGAGCAGCGGCTATGTGGATTGTGCATCGGTGCGTGCCTGCTATCCATCTTCCAAACGTGCTGCCGAAACGCTCTGCATGGCATACGGAGCAGAGTATGATGCCGATGTGGTGATAGCCAGACTGAGTCATACCTACGGTCCGGGCTTTACGGAGAGTGACAATAGGGTGTATGCCCAGTTTATCCGCAATGTTCTGAAGGGTGAGGATATCGTCCTGAAGAGTAAGGGTGAGGCTTTCCGTTCCTGGCTTTATGTAATAGATGCCGCCCATGCCATCTTGCGCCTCCTGCTGGATGGCGAGAGGGCAAATGCCTATAATGTGGCTCATTCAGAATCGAATATCTCCATCCGCCAACTGGCAGAGCTGATAGCCCGGAAAGCGGATAGAAAGGTGGTGTTTGATATTCCTGAGGCGGATGCGCAGCAGGGCAATACCACGCCTATCACCAAGGCAACCTTCAGTACGGATAAACTCAAGGCTTTAGGCTGGAAACCGCTCTTTGATGTAGAAGAAGGTTTCGGACATACCTTGCAGGAAGTGAGGGAAGGCTAAAGCTTTCTTTTAATCTCATCCCATGTTTCCCGCTTTTCCATGTTCAGATAGTAGCGAAGGTGTTTCTCTACTCTCTGTTCTACGGGTGGAAACTTCATATAGTCGCCAAAGAAGTGGCGCAGATAGGTATCAGCCTGCTCCGGCAGCAAGACGGTGGTATCCTCGAACGGGAATTCCTTGCCCTTGCCGAGCCATTCCTTCGGGAAAATCTCCTTATAGTGGTAGGAACCTGTATTCACCAGTACGTTCTTCGCCTTATCGAAGTCATAACGGTGACTCATCTCGTCCATCTGCTGGATGAGGCGGTGGCGCATCTTGCTGCGGCAGAAGAAGGCGAGCGTCTTGATGGCAAAGCGGCCCCAGGTTTCCTTGTGCAGGAGCAGGGAGATGTACTCAAAGAAAGTATTGTGGGTGGTTACGGCATTCAGACGGTTGATGGTCTTAGAGTATTTGCGATACAGCGCCTTTGCCGTTTCCAGGTCATCGTCGGTGGCATCAAGAGGGAAGATATCTACGTAAAGACCGATGATGCAGGGACGCTCCTTCTCCTCGATAAGGGTGGTTTCGCGATTCACGAGTTTGGAGAAATACAGAGGGTATGACTCGTTGTTGTAGGGAGTTACTACCTCGTATTTGCCAAAGTCTTCATGCTTGGCGATTTCGAGCAGACGGTCGTAGTCGGGGCGTGGCATCAGTACGTCGATGTCATCGTCCCAGGGAATCATTCCGTGGTGACGGGCGGCTCCGATAGCGGTGCCGGCACAACAGTAATATCTGAGGTGATACTTGTTGCAGATTTCGATGAAAGCCTTCAATATATCGAGTATTGTGGCGTTCCATTCCTTCTTGATGTTCTTAATATCCATACTTTTTTCTGTTTTACGGCTGCAAAAGTAAGCAAAAAGTTTTGAACTTCAAACTATTTATGCTACTTTTGCATTCTAAAAAGTAAAAACAAGTAATATTCCATATTTATCAGATAGAAACGATGGCAGAATCATTAAAGGAAAAAACCGCCAAGGGATTGTTCTGGGGAGCGATGAACAGTGGCTCTACCCAGGTACTCAATATCCTCTTTGGCATCTTCTTGGCGCGTTTGTTGTCGCCAGCCGATTATGGTATCATCGGCATCCTCACCATATTCACCCTGATAGCGGGCAATCTGCAGAGTAGCGGGTTTACCCAGGCACTGGTGAATATCAGGAAACCCACCGACAACGATTATAACTCGGTGTTCTGGTTTAATGTCCTGGTGAGTCTTACCATGTATGTGGTGCTCTTTTTCTGTGCGCCGCTGATAGCAGATTTCTTCCATCAGCCTTGTCTCACCTCCCTGTCGCGCTTCGTGTTCCTGAGTTTCTTCATCTCTTCGTTTGGCATCGCCCAGAACGGATATATGATGAAGAACATGATGAACAAGGAGATTACCATCGTTAATTTCATGGCTCTGATCAGTTCGAATGTCGTGGGACTGGTACTGGCATTCAACGGCATGGCTTACTGGAGTCTTGCCTGGCAGCAGGTTATCTTTATCCTCGTGCTGAATATAGGAAGATATTATTATACGGGATGGCGCCCGAACTTTCATATCGATTTCGGACCGGTAAGGAAGATGTTCGGATTCAGCGTGAAACTCCTGGTTACCAACATCATCAATACGGTGAGCAACAATGTATTGACCTTTGTCTTCGGCAGGTTCTATCCGATTAATGATGTGGGTAACTATAGTCAGGCATACAACTGGGACACCAAGGCTAATTCGTTTGTTGCCAATACGGTGGGACAGATAGCTCAGCCCGTCTTGGCTTCTATCCAGGACGATAAGAACCGCGAGTTGCTGGTGTTCAGAAAAATGCTCCGTTTTACGGCATTCCTTTCTTTTCCATTGATGTTTGGCTTGACCCTGGTATCACGCGAATTCATTCTGATTACGATTCATGAGAAATGGATAGCCAGTGTGCCGCTGTTGCAGATTCTCTGCGTGAGCGGTGCCTTTATGCCTATTTACACGCTCTATCAGAACCTTGCTATCAGCAAGGGGCGTTCTGATGTATATATGTGGTGCAACATCGGTCAGGTAGTGGGTTTGCTCGCCTTGGTGTTGTTCTGTCATCAATATGGCATCCAGACCATGGTGATAGCCTATACCGTGTTTATCATTGCCTGGCTTCTGGTCTGGCAGTGGATGATGAAGCGTGTTGCTGGATTGCGGTTCCTGGATGTGGCAAAGGATATACTGCCATTCATGCTCTGTGCGGCAGCCACGATGGTAGTTACCTATTTCATGACCCGCAGCCTGCAGAACATCTATCTCCTGCTGCTGGTTCGTCTGCTGGTTTCAGCCACCATCTACTTCTGTATCATGAAACTGCTGAAGGTGCAGATATTAGAAGAGTGTATAGCTTTCTGTAAGCGAGGTAAATAAGATTCACCCTCTTGACAGGCACTCCTTTTTTGATGAGGCTGATGATGAGGCTGATGAGGCAGCTCTTAGGCTTGTAGTCGAGTGCCTGATCCACCTTTTCGAAGGCTACCTGTGCGTTTGCCGCCCAGCGGTAGGCATTGACGATGCCTATCTCTGTGGCCCTGAGGTACTGATGCTTCTTATCGTTCTGCTCGAAAAAATCGATGAGTCGGCGGGTTGACTTGAAGTATGACAGGAGATTCTTTTCAGAGATGTTGTGATTGTAGGAATTCTCATTGTCGGTACGGTAATAATATACCGCATCATCGATGTTCACCTTTTTGCCGTAGAACATGAACTGGGCATTCCAGAAAAGATCTTCCGCATAGTTGATGCCCTCTTCAAAGAATATCCTGTGCTCCATGATGAGCGAACGCTTATAGATTCTGCCCCACAGCCGGTTGGTGATGATGTTCTGACAGACAAGCAGTTTGAGCAGTTTCTCATCAGAAACATCAAAAGGTTTCTGGAGTCTGCCTGCTTTTCCTTCGCACCATTCCCGGTAGCCGCCATCAATCAGGTCGGCATGGCTACTATCTGCTTTTCTTGCCAGTTTCTCAACTGCATCTTCCGGCAGCATGTCATCGCTATCGGCAAATAAAAGATAGTCGCCTGTAGCCGCCATCAGTGCCGTCTGTCTTGCAGCTCCCACGCCCCGGTTTCTGTCGTGGTGGATGATGCGTACCTGTTGTGCTCTTCCCGGATATTCTTTCAGGAGCGATTGTAGGATACCGATGCTTTTATCGGGGGTACAGTCATCTACAAAGATGTATTCGATAGACGCATACGACTGCTCGAACAGTGAACGGGCGCACTGTTCGATATATTTTTCTACTCCATAGATAGGGGTTAAGATACTTATTTTCAGCATGATGGTTTTAATCTAAGATACTTTTTTATCTTGTCGGGTTCTCTTTTTTTATCTTGTGAGATACTGGAATATCAGCGTGCTGTTATAGAAGAACAGGAAGATGGTGATAACTGCGAGTGTTCCACGAAGATAAGGCAGATATTTCTCCTTACAGTTTCTGATGATATATCCGATACAGATCGGAATGATGAACGTCCAATGGGCAGCCATGATATAAACCTCGTTCAGTCCGAATCCCATGACCAGATGAATGAAGGCATCGCATGCCACCCATGAGGCAGTGAGCCAGAGAAAGGCCGATCTTCTTCCCATCCAAAAGCCCATACACAGCAGAATCACGATGATACCCTCTATGATATAAGGAACGGGTGTCTGGTATTTCACGAATATCGGGCGGTGGCTGTGGATATCTTCCAGAAGATGTTCTCTGTGCAGGATAAGCGATTCGCCAAAAACGTTTTCTACCAGTGATTCTGAACGGGAGATAGACATATCTGCCCATGAAAGCATGCCCCGTTTCTGGATATTCTTGCCAGCGATGGCCTTATCGTGCTTCTGTTTCTGGTCCATCTTAGCCCTAAAAGTACTGTCTTTAGCAGCCTTTTGGGCAACGAGCCGTTCTCCTTCCAGGCGATTAGGAATAATGAATGCCTTGTTCTGGTAGATGCCTGCAGCACCTATCAGAAGGGTAGGCAAGATGATGCCCAATGCCAGATATTTCGGACGGAAGAGTTTTTTGCCATTGGTAAAGAGGGCGGCAAGGAAGGTCTTGGCGCCATTGCTCAGCGTGATGCCTGCCGTGAAGAAAAAGAGCAGGGCGGTTTGCCACCAAGGCATGCCCTGGTGTTCCTTCTGCTGTTTGCCTGCCAGATAAAGTGTCATCGACAGGAAGAAAAGCGACATGCCGAAATGGTCATCCACAAAGGTGACGAGCAGCACGTAGGCAAAGGAAAAAAGCATCGCTGTGAGCACATTGCTGTCTATAGCCTTCAGCTGCATCACCTCTCTGAAGATTCTTCTGAAGAAGAGGGTGGAGTAGGTGGAGAAGAATGTCATCATCACCGCCACGATGGTAGTTGCCCAGTTGCGGGAGGTGAGTTCTATCAGCCAGCCGTTCAGTAGCGAGAAAGGATAGAGAAAGAAAGGGAGCATGGGATGGCGATACTCCGTGTAATACACCTTCCACTTCGAGAGGGTAAGGTAGGTGTAGGGGTCGAAACCTGAAATCTGAAAGTTCTTGGTGAAGAGCGTCCAGAATCCTGCTTTCGGTTTGCCGAAATCATCAAAATGATAGGTTATCATCAGCACATTAAAGGCGATGATAACGATGAGTGTAATCAAGGCAAAGAGCCTTTCTTCTTTTTTAATTCTAAATATATTGTTCATTCTCTGATTATTTTTTTTGCTGGGCTGATGCATGCCGCATCTCCTTCTTAGCGCTGCAAAAGTAATTGTTTTTTCTGAATATTCAAAAAGAAAGGCTCTATTTTGTGTCTTTTTTCTGATAAAAACGGAGTTTTATTTTGTATTCTCTTTTATTTGGTGTATCTTTGTCGCAATGATGATGAAAAAGTCATCAGGACGGACAGTTGGATAATAAAGATAAATAATGACAATGAAACATGCTTTTTTGATAATGGCTCATGGCAGTTTACCGCTTCTCAGGGTATTGCTGTCGATGCTCGATGATGAGCGCAATGATATATTTCTGCATATCGACCGGAAATCGGATATGCTGGATGGTGCTGAACCGCTGGTTCTTTCTAAGGCACGCCTCTTTTTATTGGAACAGAGGGTGGATGTGCGTTGGGGAAATCTGAGCCAGATTAAGGCGGAGTATGTGCTTTTCGAGGAGGCTTTGAAGCATGGACCTTATGCCTACTACCATCTGCTGAGTGGTCAGGATTTACCTATCAAATCGCAGGATTACATCCATCAGTTCTTTGAGGAGCATCAGGGTAAAGAGTTTGTGGGCATCAATCATGGTGAGGAATTTGAATGGGATTGCCGCCGGAAGATGATGCGTTATTGGCTATTTACCAGTCTTACCCGCTCGAAGTATGGGGCTTTGAATGCCATTACCAGGCGACTGAATAAATATCTTTCGATGCTGCTCATGCCGTTCCTGCATCGCCAGAAGATGGATTTTGCCAAGGGTGCCAACTGGGTGAGCATCACGCAGGCATGCGTGGAATATGTGGTGAGCAAGAAACCGTTTGTGCTGAAGAGATTCAATTATACCTTCTGCCCTGATGAGTTCTTCCTGCAGACCCTGGTATGGAATCATCCCGACTTCCGGGCTGCCCTGTATTCTGAAAAGGATGAATACGAAGGATGTATGCGACTTATCGACTGGAAACGCGGTAATCCATACGTCTGGACTATAGCAGACAAAGAGGAGCTGGAACAAAGCAGCCGCCTCTTTGCCCGTAAGTTTGATATGAAGCATGAGGATATCATCCGCTGGATAAAGGCTTCTTATGGGGCTTTATCCTAACATATAGCCTACCAGCAGGTATCCGTTGCTGATCCACAGATAGAGGGTGATGGCGAGCATCAATCCTCTGAAAGCCCATTTCCGGCTCTTTCCTTTAGCCTTGAGCGCCAGGAAGGCGATGGCGACAGGAAGGGCATACATATAGTGGGCGGTCATGATATATACCTCGTTGATGCCGAAGCCCAAACCGATATGGAGGGCAGCATCCATCAGGAAGAATGTCAGGGTGAGCCATAGGAACTTTGATTTTCTTCCGGCGAGGATGCCAAGTAAGAAAAGCACAACGATGCATGCCTCTACCACATAATTGACTGCAGACTGGTATTTCACGATAACCGGACGGTTGCGCAATACATCGCCCAGAAGGTTCTGCTGGTGCAGCATGATGCTTTCACCGAAGAAATTCTCGACCAGAGTTTGCGAGCGGGAGGTCGTCTTGTCGGTCCAGTTCATGAATTCGCCCTTGGCGATAGGCTTGCCCGTGTTCTTGTTCCATATCTGTTTATGGTCACGAACATATTTGGCATGCGCTTTATCCTTGATGATTTTCCTGACGGCAGCTTCTACCTTTGCCGAGTCTTTCACGCCAGTGCTGTCGCGGTATTGCTGGTAAATCTTGGCTGTGGCTTCCTTGTTTTTCTTCATCTTAGCCTCGTGTCTTGCCATCTCCTTAGGCCATACGAAGGTGCGGTATTCCCATCTGGCGAAAGCCCACATGAGTGCGGCAGGAAGGATGACTCCTATCAGGAAGTATTTGATACTGAAGAACTTTCTGCCATTGGTGAAAAGGGCGGCAAGATAGGTCTTCAGACCATTGTTGAGCGATACGCCCGCTGTAAATACAAAGAGCAGGATAGTCTGCCAGATGGTAAGCTGTCTGCCTTTCTTCATGCATACGCCTGTGATATACAGGGTACAGAGGAGTATGATCATCGACATGATGAAATGGTCGGGTACCATCGCTGAAACCATCACATAGGCGAAAGAGAAATAGAAGGCAGAGAGCAGATTGGCATCAAAGCGCTCTGTACCAATCACTTCTCTGAATATACGATAAAGGAAAATGAAGGAATAGAAGGCGCAGAACACCAGGATAGCTCCCACGACAAACTGAACGCAGTTGATGCCGGTAAGCATCATCAATCCTTGATTTATCTGATTCGGGATATACATGAAGAACGCCAGCAGCGGGTGGCGGTATACGTTATATTCTGTGTCCCAGTGAGATACGATGCTATAGGTAAGCGGGTCGAAACCTGCCACATGGAAGGTCTTGACAAAGAGTTTGTGATAATTATCTGTAATCTGCGAGAACTGGCTGTGGTATTTGATGACAGTCAGGGCATTGAGGGCACATGCTATGATGAGTGCGACGAGTGCTGAAACTCTTTCCTCTTTCTTGATTTTAAAAATATCGAATATCTTTTTCATATCTTTCTTTTATCGTGTTTGGGGAATCCCCTTATTTCTTCAGGAAGAACCTTACCAGGAGGAAGTTTACCGGGATGCAGATGCAGAGGGTGGGTATCATAGCCAGCTGTTTGGCTAGACCCAAGCCTACGAAGAGGTTGAGGCAGAGGGTCTGCATCGAGTAATTGACGATGTGGGAGAGGGTGAATCCTGCTCCGCGCTTGGCATTCGCCTTTACCTTAAATGTATAGCGGGTACTGGCGATGAAATTGAAGATGAAACTCACGATGTAGGCGATGGTGTTGGCGGTGGTAGCCAGACTGTGGTCGCCCATGTTGGGGATGAAATGGGCCAGCGCCGGCATCATTGCCAGGTAGATGACATATTGCAGTACCGTAGCCAGTCCGCCTACGATTCCGAATCTGATGACTTCGCCCAGCTTCTCTCGCTTGGCATCATCCATATTATTTATCTTGTTCTTGATATTCATGTTGCAAAAGTACTTCAAAATCTCCAAATTACCAAATATATCGTGGTATTATTTATCTCAGCATCTTTCCTTTTCCGAAGAGATAAGCCAGATGGGTCTTCTCCATCATCTTGGCGATGCCGATGCTTCCGGCAATGGCGATGAAGATGGTAACGAGGGCAAAACAGATTTCGCTCCTGTCCCAGCTAAAGAGGGGATGATAGAACTTGGCTGCCATCGTAAAGATGGGGTGGAAGAGATAGATAGGAAGCGTGTTGCGGCCTATATATAATAAGGTGTCTTCTGTCTTTCGGACGCTGGCATTATCCTGTAGGCGTTTGATGAGGCTGTGTATCCACATCAGGGATGAAATGCAGCACCAGCAGGAGAAGACGATGGCGAGCGTGCCCCAGTCGTACCATTCTTCCAAGCCCAGCAAGTTGATCCAGAGCAGCAGGGCTACCGGTGAAGGACGGAAAATTCTGTCAAAGCCGATATAGCATTGTCTGAGTACCGCTCCGATGAAATAATAGGTGGCGGCACTGGGCGAAAGAGCGGGTGTCTTGGACAGGAGCAGGAGTAGGGTGGCGAAGATAAAGAGGCTTGTGGTGGTGCTCATCGTCGTTTTTCCCTGTCTGAGGGTTCCCCAGGTTGCTCCCTTGAAACTGACGTAATAGAGAATGCCGCAGATAATCATGGTCTGGATGAACCAATAGGGACCGATGGAAGTAACGAATATCTTCTCACAAATCTGAGAGAGTGACAGTTCCGTGATGCCATCTCTCACCGGCATGAAATAGGAGAGGACAGAGAAACCGGTCACCATGATGACGTAAGGCAAAGCGAGACACATCAGGTATCTTCCCATCTCCTTTGGGCTTTTCTCAATATTCACGAGATAGCCCGTGATGATGAGGAAGGTAGGCATCATGAACGAGAGAATGCCTGCCTTGAGCTGGGGGTATGCGTTGCCGAAGCTCACGATATGAATCAATATCATGAGAATAATGAGTATGGCTCTTATCCAGTCTATGTCTGTATTCCTTTGTTTCATAATGAATATATTCAAAATCTTTACTTGTTGATGTTACAATTGGTGGCAAATATACATAAAATATTCTTTCCCTCAAAATCTTTTTGCCTAAAATTCCCCCAGATTTTCAAAATCTTTTTGCCCGAAATCCCCCAAATTCTCAAAATCTTTTTGAAACGGGCCTTCTGTTTGTACTTAAACTACATGCGAAATAGAGTAAGCAATATGCTGTAAATCAGTGAGTTGATATACTTGATACGGCGTTTCGCCGTACATGGGTAGTTGAGCAGTATTCTTGGAGGTGTATATAAATACCATAAAAGATACATAATCTTTACAATTATATCTTTCTAAAGGGTGCGATAAAATGATTCATTACAGGCTTCACTAAGGTTACATCTAGGGACAGCAGAACGAACATGCTGCCCCTTTTTTCGTATTATTGGCATCACGCAAAACGGACTTTCAGGAGACTCTGAGAGACGGAAGAGAGTGACTATCCGGCTACAAATTCAGCTTTGGATGATTGAAAGCAGAAATTGTTAATTTTTGAAAAATACAAGAGAAAAGAGACATTTTTATCGGGAATAGCCCCTTTCAGGTGTCGCATTCCCCACCAATGCGACACCTAAATGATAGCAATGCGACACCTAGGCAGGGGAATGCGACACCTTTTTCCAAATTATTTTTGTATATTTGCAGCATGATTGCGAGATTGGAGTCATGCCGGATTGCTGTTCGGCATACCTGTTCATCATGCTGGCAAGCCTCTTATGTTTCCAGGAATCATCTTCGCTCTGATGATCCAATGGACATGATAGCGAAGCCTATCCCATCATAGAGGAAAACTCCTGATCTTTGCGATAAACTGGCAAGCAGATATATAAGACAAAATATTAACATTAATCATTTATAACAAAACGTGTATGAAAAAGAAACAATTACACAAATCGAATCGGCTCGTCACGATGCTGCTGCTCGTGATGGCTATTCTCATGCCTTATGGGGGGGCATGGGCGCAAACGGAGCCTGCCAGTGGTGATGGCTCAGTAAACAAGCCTTATAAGATATCCTCAGCTGCCGAACTGGCGTGGTTCCGTGACCAGGTGAATAGTGGTAATAATCGTATTTCAGCCACGCTGACTGAAGATATCGACTTGTCTGAGTTTTGCCATGCGGCTGATGGCACCAAGTATACTGAAGAAGTCAGTTGGACTCCTATCGGTAACTCAGATAATATGTACCAAGGTACATTTGACGGCAACGGGAAGACCATCAGAAATCTCTACATCAATGCCATCTCTGAGAATATCGGTATCACCTGCTATGCCGGTTTCTTAGGCTATGCTGATGCAGGTGGCAACATCAAGAACATCACTTTCGACAATGCAAAGGTAAAGAGTACTAACGATGATTATTACACAGGAATTTTGGCAGGAAATGCAGGCTCTTGTATTGAAAATATCAAGACCTTGGCTAACTGTTTGGTAGAAGGGAAAAATTTCGTTGGCGGAATTGCAGGAGTTGCTAAAGGCAACATCATCAACTGCGAAAACCATGCAACGGTGAAGGGTATATCCTATGTAGGAGGTATTGTTGGTTGGTATGACCATTCCGACAATTCCATCACTTCATGCGCCAATTATGGTGTCGTAACAAGTACGGGATGCAGAGTTGGTGGCATGGCTGGATATTTTGTCTCAGGAACCATTCAAAACAGTGCCAACTATGGCAATATAACGGGAACTTATTCTGTCGGAAATTTGATAGGAGAGGCTCAAATATGCAATCTGAATAATGTGCTTAGCACTGGTAACGTAACTGCTACTTCTGAAGAGCCTGCCGGTCTCCTTGTTGGAAAAATAGTAAATTCCTCCAGCACCGCTTCTGGCATCTTGGCATACAACAGCAGCGCGAAGCTTACCATCAATGGAACTGAGCAGACAGGCGATGCCGTCAAGGCTATCGGAGGAGGCTCATTGACATCAGCTGAAAAGATAATGGCATTCACCGCAGAACAATTGAAGAGCGGCATGGTTGCCAATCTGCTCCAGAAAAATGTCTCAGGAAGTGCAAAATGGGGACAAAAACTGAACACAGACGATTATCCTTTACTTGGCTCTGCTGATGAGGTTTACTCAGGTAATGCGACATTGAATTGTTTAGGCGAGGTGGAAAGTACAGTTACATTTACCAACACAAAGCCAGCACAAGAAGGCACATTAACGGTTAAGCATGGCGATAGTCCCATACATCACGAATCCGTGGCTGCTACCTGCACCACAGATGGCAAAATTGAATATTGGGAATGTAATCTTTGTCATAAGTCTTTCTCAGACGAGCTGTTGACACAAGGAGTGAGCACTCTTGTAGTATCAGCTACCGGACATGAATATGATGAGAACGATAAGTGCACGAAGTGTCAGCAGGAAATTCCTTTCTTGACATTGGGCAACAATTCCGTAACAATCGGAAAGGTGCAGGGCGAGTGGGAAAAAATCAGCGGTTACAATCTTTATAAATATACAGCTCCAGAAGATGGCACATTGGAGGTGACGGCAAACAGCAACGGCGAAGATACTTTCGGCACCCTGTGGGAAAGCCGTACGGCTGAATCTTACTTGACATATAATGATGATGTCAATGGCAGTGACTTCAAAATCACCTATACTGTAACGAAAGGCACCACTTATTATATCGGTGCAAGAGAATTAAATGGCGATGCCATCGAAGGCGATGTTACGCTCAATGTAAAACTGACTGTTTTGCAATTGCCAGCAGGTATGATTGGTAAAGGAACTGAGGCGGAACCATTTGAGCTGAAGACGGCAGATCATCTGGCGTGGTTCCGTGACTACGTGAATGAAGGTCACCCTAGCGCCTGTGCAAAGATTGCCGATGATGTGCAAGAAATTGATATGAGCACTGTATGCCATAAGGCTGATACCGAAAAACAGGTAGCAGAACTCAGCTGGACTCCTATCGGAAACTCAGATAATATGTATCGTGGAACATTCGATGGCAACGGGAAGACCATCAAAAATCTCTATATCAATGCCACTACTACTAATATTGGTTTCTTCGGTTACGCTAATGAAGGTGGCAGCATCAAGAACATCACTTTCAATAATGCGAAGGTAAATAGTTCTGGTAATTATACTGGAATTTTGGCAGGAGGTGTAAAATCTTATATTATTGAAAATATCAAGACCTTGGCAAACTGTTCGGTAGAAGGAAATGAATGCGTTGGCGGAATAGTAGGAGATGCAAGAGACGACATCAGCAACTGCGAAAACCATGCAAAGGTGAATGGTACAAAATTTGTAGGAGGTATTGTTGGTTGGTATGAAGGTTTCGGCAAATCCATCACTTCATGCGCCAATTATGGTGTCGTAACAGGCTCGAAAAACATCGTTGGTGGCATGGCTGGAGATTTTGTCTCAGGAACCATTCAGAACTGTGCCAACTATGGCGATGTAATTGGATCTCATGTTGTCGGAAACTTAATAGGATGTGCTGATGAATGCAACCTGAATAATGTGCTTGGCACTGGTAATGTTAAATTTAGTTCTGAGATAGGTTTGGTCGGTTTCCTTGTTGGATACATAGAAAAATCCTCCAGCACCGCTTCTGGCATCTTGGCATACAGCAGCAGTGCTAAGCTAACCTTCAATGGAGCTGAGCTGACAAATGGTGCCGTAATCGGAGATGGCTCATTGACCTATTTTGATGGTAAGAATGAAGCTGACGTGATCAAGGCATTCACCCCAGAGCAGTTGAACAGCGGTGAAGTGGCTTACCTGCTCAACGGAAGCAAATCAGAAGGCAAACTGTCTTGGTATCAGAAACTCGGCACAGATGCTTATCCTGTACTGACAGCTGCAGAGAACAATACAGTATATAATGGATCATTCCGTTACTGCGACAATACTGCTTCCTCATATAGCAACAGTACTTCTGAGAATGAATTGGTTCACGTAGCATCTGCCACTTTAACTAGTCCTAAGTTCGATGCCGACAAGCACATCTATCACATGGGCTGCAGCAACGAGTACTGCCCTGAGCATAAGTATGCAGCAAATGCAGATGGAACACTGAAGGCAACAAAGTCAGATGGCAAGTTCTATGTCGAGGAACTGAACCTTACCGATGCTACAATCATCAACACCCAGGCTCAGTTCACGGTGAAGAACCTTCAGTATAGCCGTCAGCTTACTGAGGGACAGGAGGGTTATGTAACACTCTGCCTTCCTTTCGATATCAATGTAGCTAATGTTACTGGTGCAGAGAAGTGCTATCCTGTAGGAAATATGATGATCCACATGCCTACAAATGATGCAAGTGTATTGAAGTTCGTTCTTATGCTCGATGAGCAGTCTGTCATCGAGGCTGGCACACCAATGGTTGTTAAGCTTGCAGCAGAGAACGCTTCTCAGAATTTGGTTGCAACGGCACAGAATGTAGAGTATAACTCCAACTTCTTTGCAGCTCCAGCAATCAAGTCGCTGACTCTGAGAGACTGGGATGGCAAGTCGGGCATGATGCCTATCTGTCATGACTTGGCAAGTGCCATAATAGGCGGTGTCTATACAGCTACAACTCTGGGAACTGGAAGCTACAGTTTGCGTGAAGATGGTACATTCGGTATTTACGAAAACGTTTTGTCACCTTATCGTGTATATCTGAATATTCAGACATCACAGTCGGCTCCTTCCCGTACCATGATGTTCTGCATCGGCATGCCAGACGACAGTTCTACCACCGGCATCCGCATCATCAATATGGCGGATGGCATGCAGACGGGTTCGTCCGTAAAGTCAGCAGCCATCTATACCTTAGAGGGTCAGCGCGTAAAGGGCACACCTCGTAAGGGCATCTATATTAAGAATGGAAAGAAATTTATTGTTAAATAATTAAACGACAAAGGAATTATGAAGAAGAAAGAGTATTTTGCACCATCGATTCAGGTAATCGAGATGGAGCATTCCTGCAGCATCTTGACAACGAGTGGAGGAGAAAAGCCAAAGGATGATGACGAGTTCTGGGGACCGGGTTATGGAACTAATGATCCGAACCGCCCAGGTCAGGGATTGTAATTTTACGCTCCTGGTTCTAACATAAGTAAGGGCTGCAGACGGTAACAATGCCGTTTGCAGCCCTCGTTGTTTTAATGGCTGAAGCATCGAGATGCCATCTTGATTAATCCTGTTTAACTGAACTTTCGCAAGTAAGCTCCACACGCCCTAATAGGGCAGAAGGTGCTGTGGTATAAGTCCGTAATACTGGTTTGCAAGTCCGCTAGGCGTTAGGGAGAAACGCAAGTCCGCAGGAACGCCTAACGGACTTACGAGCTGTTGATTTATGACACACCCTCTTGTGGACCTTCAGCCCGTACTTGCACCAAAAGTTACAGAAAAAGTTTCTATGGTTGCACGCAAGCACATGAAGAAGAATACTCAAGTGGTTCAGTCAGCCAGCTCAAGTGGCTCAGTCAGCGAGTTCAGACGTCTCTGTTAGCTGATGCAGACGTCTCGATAAGCTTACAGATACGTCTCCGTTAGCCTACGCAGTCATATTCGTAACCCGATGCAGTCATATTCGTGACCCGATGCAGCCATATTCGTGACCCGATGCAGCCATATTTGTAACCCGATGCAGCCGTATTCGTGAATAAGTTTTATGTAATCATCTATCATCCATCACGATTTGTATCTCTAAGCCTCTTAATGTGCTAATATACAGGCGTTTAAATAGTGTGATGGATATTGTAAACATTTCGTCAATCTATCACGCTGTGTTAAACAGGCAAATGCTTCATTATCAAATAGTTGCGGTTTTGAAAATGGAAAACGTGATGGATAAAAAGAGAAAAAACCTTTCTAGGCGTATGCCTTACGCCTAGAAAATGTGTATTGTTTCTTATTATTTCAGATATTCTCCGAAATCAGTCAATCTCATGTCACCCTTCTTCAGGAAGGTATCGTGCATGGCGAGGGCAGCACGCATGCTCTGTGGCTCGTGGCCCTTCTCGGCAAACTTCAAGTATTCGCGGAGTATAGGGCGGTAATCCGGATGGGCACAGTTTTCGATAATCTCTTTGGCACGGCGCAATGGGCCTTTGCCACGGAGATCGGCAACTCCCTGTTCGGTAACGATGACATCCACATCGTGCTCGGTACTGTCTACGTGACTGCACATCGGAACAATGGCAGAGATGCAACCGTTCTTGGTGGTACTCTGCGTGGTGAAGATAGAGATGTAACCATTGCGCTCGTAATCGCAGGAACCGCCAATACCATTCATCAGCTTGCTGCCGCAGATATGGCTGGAGTTCTCATTGCCGTAGATATCGCACTCGATGGCGGTGTTCATGGCGATGACACCCAGACGGCGGATGACCTCAGGAGAGTTTGAAATCTCGCTCTGGCGGATGGTGAGATGCTTCTTGAAGTAATCAATATCATCATACACCTCTTTCAATGTATCGTTTGTTACGGTGAGCGAAGAGCAGGAAGCATCCTTGATTCTTCCCTCGCGCATGTATTTCACTACAGCATCCTGAACCACCTCGGTATAAACGCTGAATACCGGCACGTTAGGGTTCTGTCCCAATGCTTCAAGAACGGCATTGGAAGTTACGCCCACTCCGCTCTGCAAAGGCAGGAACTGAGGAGGAATATGTCCCTTCTTCAGGTCGCTGACCAGGAAGTCGGCTACGTTGTGGCCCATCTGTTCCGTCACAGGGTCGAGCGGTTTGAAGGCACGCGCCTCCTCCGGGATGTTGCATTCTATCACACCCACAATCTTGCGGGCATCAATCTCCACATACTCCTTACCGATTCTATCACCTACGTTCATGATAGGGATAGGTGTGCGGAATGGGCATTCTGCTATCTCATATACATCGTGCAGATAACGGGAGGCAGGACTGTGGAAGGTATTCTTCTCGATGAGCACCTTCTTGGCAAGGCGGACGATGGTAGGAACGATGCCGCCGGCAGAGGTTAGGAATGCCTTGCAGGTAGTTTCGCCTTCTTCCAAATCAGAAACTTCGATGATGGCAAGGTCTATTTCGCCATAGAAGCCACGGCGCAGGCGCTCAGCCATGTGGCCGAGGTGCATATCCTCATAATCAATCTCGCCCAGGTTGGTATGAGTTCTAAAGTCCTTGTTGGTAGAAAATGGCGCACGGAACTTGATGGCATGGGCTGCTGCCATGT